>OIGD01003175.1_pt1 | contig 11444 bp, 8 predicted proteins | sample 1582211 | NCBI WGS metagenome assembly OIGD01 (sample SAMN04414078, study PRJEB24778) | human gut metagenome | material: faecal | host: Homo sapiens
TGCTCTATTATTATCAAATGGGCCAGGAGATCCAAAAGATTGCACATTAATAATTGAAAATATAAAAAAAATAATAGGTAAAATACCAATATTTGGTATATGTTTAGGTTATCAAATATTAGCACTTGCATTAAATGCAAAAACAGATAAACTAAAATTTGGACATCGTGGAGGTAATCATCCTGTTATTGATTTAAGATCCGGAAAAGTTTTTATGACTTCGCAAAATCATGGATATAAAGTATTGGAGGAAAATCTTCCAGATGATATTGAGGTAACTCATCGAAATTTAAATGACAATACAATTGAAGGATTTGAATCAAAAAAATATAATATAAAAGCTTTGCAATTTCATCCTGAAGCATCGCCTGGACCAAATGATGCTTCTATTATTTTTGACGAATGGCTCGAAAGTATAAATTGTAAAAATAAGGAGTTGATATAATGGATAATAAATTTATGAAATTTGATTATGATATGCGAAATAAATTTAAACATGCTGATGTAAAAAAGTTTGTTATAACCAAAGAAAACAAAATTCATGTAAACAATTTACGTCCAAAATATAAAAAGCATATTCAGCTTGAAGCTTTAGAAATAAAATAGAAGGAAATGATAACCAATGCCAATTAATGAAAATATGAATAAAGTGTTAGTAATAGGTTCTGGCCCAATAGTTATTGGTCAGGCTGCAGAGTTTGATTATGCAGGAGTTCAAGCTTGCAGGGCTTTGAAGGAAGAAAATTTAGAAGTTGTTCTTGTAAATTCAAATCCAGCTACAATAATGACAGATGAAATGATAGCTGATAAAGTTTATATTGAACCTTTGACTTTGGATTCATTAACTCAAATTATAAAAAAAGAAAAACCGCAAGGTCTTATTGCATCTTTGGGTGGTCAAACAGCATTGAACCTGGCTTGTGAACTTGATAGAGAGGGTGTTTTAAATGAATATAATGTAAAAGTTTTAGGCACAACAATTGATTCAATAAAAATGGCAGAAGATAGAGAACTGTTTAAAAATTTAATGATTGAAATAAACGAACCTGTGCCTGAAAGTGCTATTGTTTCTAGTTTTGAAGAAGCAGATAAATTCTATCAAAATATAGGCTTACCAATTATTATTCGTCCTGCATACACACTTGGTGGAAGTGGTGGCGGTATTGCTAAAACTTATGAAGAATATGAAAAAATAGTTAATATTGGCTTATCTCAAAGTCCTATAAATCAGGTTTTGGTTGAAAAAAGTATAGCTGGGTTTAAGGAAATAGAGTATGAAGTAATTCGTGATTCAAATGACACTTGTATAATAATATGTAATATGGAAAATATTGACCCGATTGGTATTCATACTGGTGATAGTTTTGTTGTTGCACCAAGTCAAACTTTAAATAATAAAGAATACCAAATGCTTAGAAGTTCTGCTATAAAAATAATTCGTGCATTAAAAATAGAAGGCGGATGTAATGTTCAATATGCTTTAAATCCAAAATCTAATGAATACTATGTTATTGAAGTTAATCCACGCGTAAGCCGTTCATCAGCACTTGCTTCAAAAGCAACGGGGTATCCTATTGCAAAAGTTACGACTAAAATTGCTATTGGCTATAATATGCACGAAATAAAAAATGCAGTTACTAAAAAAACAGTTGCAGCTTTTGAACCTGCTATTGATTATGTTGTTACAAAAATTCCAAAGTGGCCTTTTGATAAATTTGCTTATGGTGATAGAATTTTAGGAACAAAAATGAAAGCAACAGGCGAGGTTATGGCTATTGGAAGAACCTTTGAAAGTTCTTTTAAAAAGGCAATAACTTCACTTGAGGATAAAAATACAGGTCTTTTAAATCGTGGGTTTGAATGCTTGTCAAATGATGACTTATTTGAAGCTTTAAAAATTCAGGATGATATGAGGATATACCGTGTTGCTTGTGCTTTGTATCGTAATTTTGATATTAATGCGATTCATGATGTTACCAAAATTGATAACTGGTTTATATTTAAAATCAAAAATATTATTGATTTATATAAACAACTTGAAACTTGTTATTTAGATATTAAACTTTATAAAAAAGCTAAAGAGTTTGGTTTTCTTGATGATGAAATTATTAAGATTACTGGAGTTGATGGAACAACAATTGAAAAGTTAAAAGAAGAAAATAATATTAAGGCTTGTTTTAAAATGGTGGATACTTGTGCTGCTGAGTTTAATGCAGCTACTCCATACTTTTATACAACTTTTAATGAAATATGCGAGTTAGATGATGTTTTAAATAAAAATGAAAATATAAAAAAAGAAAATATAATCGTTTTAGGGTCAGGTCCAATACGTATTGGTCAAGGGATTGAGTTTGATTATTGCTCAGTTCATGCATCCTGGGCTATAAAAAATAATAACTATCAATCAGTTATGATAAATTCAAATCCTGAAACATTGTCGACTGATTTTGATATTGCTGATAGATTATACTTTGAACCAATGAATATAGAAAATGTAATGAATATTGTTGAAAAAGAAAAACCATATGGCGTTATGGTTCAATTTGGAGGACAAACAGCAATAAATCTTGCTTCTCAACTTGAAAAAAGAGGGGTTAAAATACTTGGAACGTCATTAAAATCAATAAATGTTGTGGAAGATAGAAAACAATTTGAAAAATTATTATCAAAGCTTGAAATACCACAACCTAAAGGAATTGGTGTTTATAATTTAGAAGAAGCGAAAGATGTTGATAAAAATATTGGTTTTCCTGTTCTTGTTCGTCCATCTTATGTTATCGGTGGAAGGGGGATGCAGGTTGTTTATAATCAAAATGAATTGGAAACTTATTTAAATGAAGCATTCAAGTTTTCAAACGGTCATCCTATATTAATTGATAAATATATTGAAGGTCAGGAAGCTGAACTTGATGCTGTATCGGACGGTTATGATGTTATTATCCCAGGGATTTGTGAACATATTGAAAGAGCCGGTGTCCATAGTGGTGATAGCATTAGTATTTATCCTGCAATATCTATAAATCAAAAAATAAAAAATAAAATGGTTGAATATACAACTAAAATAGCACGTGAATTAAAAATAAAAGGTTTGATGAATATACAGTTTATTATTCACAAAAATATTCCATATGTAATTGAAGTTAATCCACGTGCTTCACGCACAGTTCCAATTATGAGTAAAGTTACCAATATTCCTATGGTTGATATTTCAGTTAATGCAATTTTAGGTAAATCAATAAAAGAACAGGGATATAAAATAGGTTTAAATAAGAAGACATCACTTGTTTGTGTAAAAATGCCTATATTTTCATTCCAAAAACTAAATCGTATAGATCCTGCTTTAGCACCTGAAATGAAATCAACAGGTGAAGTTTTAGGTGTGGATTATAGTTATAAAAAAGCACTTTTAAAAGCATTTATAGCTGCAAATTATAAATTTCCCGAAAACAAACAAAGGATTCTTGTTTCTTTAAATGACCATTATAAAAAACCGGCTCTTGATATAGTACGAGGATTTTATGATTTGGGATTTTTGATTATGGCAACTTGGGGAACACATAAGTTTTTGGAAAAAAACGGTGTACCTTCGAAAATGATTGAAAAATTTATGATAGACAAACTTCAAAAACGTATGAAAGAAGGAAGACTTTCTTTTGTCATAAATACTCCAACATTAGGCAAAGACTCTCAAAGAAGCGGGTTTCAAATTCGTACTATTGCGGAGATGTATCAAATACCCTGTTTCACTTCAATTGATACAGCTCGAGCCTATTTAGAGGCTTTTAGATATAAAGAGAAAAATTATAAATTACGTTACCGTACAATTGACAGTTATCGTAAAAGTTTTTTTGATATTTTTAGGTAAAGAAACCGGTGATATTTAATCCTGCCATATTTTGTATGTTTACAAAGGAACATCAGTATTTAGTTCTTTTTCTTTTCTTGCTATTACATCAATATCACCCGGTACAACACCATATTTTACATCGAAATATGCACCTAATAGATTAAACATAATCCATTCCGCTTGACTTGGATGGGTGGATTCATCTAAATATGGTTTAATGTTATATAAAGCATTCAAGGGTACTTTATTTTCTTTTATAAACTCATCTTCATTTTTATATTTTTTGTCGTTTAGTGTAAATTTATTTGCAAGATTATACAATTTAAAACTGTTAATTTTTTCTCTAATATCTTGAATTGACATATTAGGTGTTTTATTTTTTATATCTTTATTTATAAAGTCAGGGATATTTATTTGTTTTAATGCATTTTTATATTTCCTTTTCTTTTTTGCTTCACTTAATGGCTCTTTTCCCGTCAAAATATAATTTATATTGCTAATAAGTGTATATATAAACAAAAGCATTGTTAAAGGTATAAGTATTTTCATTGTTTTATTTGGCAAGAAATCTTTTTTAAATTTTTTAAAATCTTTTAAAGCAAAATATGTTAAAGAAATTAAACAAAAACTAGTTCCAATAATAAACTCTAATGGGCTTAGAGTTATTTTATTTGTTAAAAAAAATTTTTTCCCCATACGTGCTTTTATAGTGTCTTGTTTTAATTGGTGAACAAGATTTTCATTTATTTCCCAATTAGCACCTGTGCTATTAAAATCACTTGCAACACGATATAAGTAATAATTTGGAGCTATATTTGGATTTTTTAAAAGATGATACGAATAATCTAAATCTTTTGGATTATGGATTATTGTATCATCCTGATTATTATTGTTCTTAAAGGTTATGTTGCTGTTTATAGAATTGATTTTCAACTATCTTTATTTTTATTCTCCTTTTTAAATTTTTCCTTTATTAATTTATCTATTCTTTTACCTGTAAATATATAACATGTATTATCAATTGACATAGTAAGTCCACCTAAACAAAATAAATATAAAAAGACATTATTAAAAGTATCACTTTTTTTAGGGAAAATTTTAAAATTTTTCTTTTTGAAGTATACTGTGATAGGTATTGTACTCAATCCCATTAAAATATTAAAAAATGGAATAGAATGACTTTCAAAAAGCCCCGGGTTAATTTTTCCTGTTACTCTTGCCCAAATTGTGTCTTGTTTCAATTGATGAACAACCATTGGGTTATTTCGCCAGTTCGGATAAGCAAGATTAAACCCTTCAGCTTCATACTTAAGAAAGTCGGGAGCTGATGAAGGGTCATTATAAATTTTATAAGCATAATCATTATCTCGCTTATGTCTTACATTTTCTTCATATTGTTTTCTTCTTTCAGTTTTGTAATTTTCATCCGAGCTATGAAATGAAAGATAATGAAAACTATTTATTTTCATTATTTAAAATCCCATATTGTATATTGTATTTTTAATTATCTTTATTTTTATTATCCTTTTTATAATTATAATAAGCAGTTAAGTTATTTATAATGCTTGCACCCCAGGCAGTTATGCTTAAACCTATTAGCCAAGGTTTTGTTTTTTTATCATAACTTTTATTGTTGAGTCCATCTGCTAAAAGTAAAGAACCGGCACTTAAGCTTATTGCTTCTCGTATTTGTTTGCTTAGCAGGTATTCTTTTACTGATTTATCTTTACTTTTATTCTTTTTAATTTCAATATAATGTTTATGAGGTGCATAAATTGTAGATGTCAACCCTAATAAAAGCATACTAAATGTATCCCAAACTTTAGAATTGTTTTTATGTTTTTGTAAGATTGGAAAAGAGATATTTGACGCAATAAGAAAATTTATAATTGGCGACACAGGTGTTTTAATCATAACAAAATTATTAATTTGTTCATTTGATTTGAAATTTGTTATTTGATTTTTTGGTTTTAAAATTTTAGGATTATATCGAGATAAATTATTATTAATCTTCATTTATTGTATCCTCCCAATTATTAATGACGTGGTCTTGCTTTTTTGCATGCTTTTATTGTTTTTTCAACAAGAACTTTTGTTGTAACTCCGGATACACTTGTTCTTACAACACTACCTATAACAGGAATATTTGATGCAGTTTCTTTTAAAATATAACTTGCACCTTCTTCAGCTGCTTTATCCCCTATTTCTTTTAAAGCTGTAACAGCTCCACCACCAACAAGTGCACCTTTACCTGCCAATGCGGTTACTCCAACTTCTTTTTTTATTTTATTTTTTTCATTTGTTGAATATATGCTATATACATCAGTTATAGCATCAACAATATCATTTTCATTTTGTATGAGTATTGCAGGTTCTACAAAACTTGCAGTGATTGACCCTGCAACACTTATTGCTGCTGACGTACCAGCTTGTGTTGCCATTAAAGAATCACCAACAAACCTTGCTTTAAGCTCTCGTGGAGTTGAAGGTTCGTCAAATACAGCTTTACCAAGTTCTGTAACTCCAGTAGTTAATCCGCCAACAGTAGAACCTATTGCTATTTTTAAACCTTTCCACCATTCAGGTGCACCAAACGAAACCTTATCTTTTTGAGCGATATGCTGATTATTCATCTTCATGCCAAAACTTGTCGTTTGATTCATATTGGTTTTGACTCTATAAGCTACGTTTGTTTGTTTGTTACTCCCAAATTAATACTATTGATTCTCATGCTCTTTTCCCTCCTATTTTTCTTAAAACACAAATATTTATACTCATATAAAAACCGTAAAAGAATAATTTGTCAGTTAGGAAGTGAAATGTTAAGAAAAATTTACACAAAATATTAAACCAAACAAGAATATTACTTTTGCTCATCGTATAATTTTTTCAAATATTCACCTGTAAATGAGTTTTTGTTATTCATAATTTCAAAAACAGAACCTTGAGCTATAACTTCTCCGCCATTTATTCCGCCTTCGGGACCAAGGTCTATAATGTGGTCAGCTATTTTAATCAAGTCTAAATTATGTTCAATAATTAAAATGCTATTCCCCTGGTTTGCAAGTCTATTTAATATCTCAATAAGTTTATCCAAATCATACCAGTGAAGACCAACGGATGGTTCATCTAAAATATATAAAGTTTTGCCGCTTGCTTTTTTATTTAACTCAGAAGCTAGTTTTACCCTCTGAGCTTCACCACCTGATAATGTTGTCGCACTTTGACCGAGTTTTATATAATCCAAACCTATATCATATAAAGTTTGAAGACGGCTTTTTATTGTAGGAATATTTTCAAAAAACGATAACGCTTCCTTTACATCCATATTTAAAACATCAGAAATATCTTTACCTTTATACTTAACTTCCAATGTTTCACGATTATATCTTTTGCCTTCACAAACAGGGCATTTTACGTAGACATCAGATAAAAAGTTCATTTCAATTTTATTGACACCATCACCTTTGCAAGCTTCACACCTGCCGCCTTTAACATTAAAGCTAAAACGTCCAGGTTTGTAGCCTCTAAGTTTTGCTTCGTTTGTTTTGGAATATAAGTCGCGAATATAGCTAAAAACATCAGTGTATGTAGCAGGGTTTGACCTTGGTGTTCTGCCTATTGGGCTTTGGTCAATATCAACAATTTTGTTAATATTCTCAAATCCTAAAATATCATCAACACCTTGTGGTTTGGGCTTATTGCCGCGAAGTTTATGAAGTGCAAATTCGTAAACTAAATCCTGAAGTAAACTTGATTTGCCACTTCCTGAAACACCTGTAACTGCAACTATTTTACCCAATGGTACGTCTACATTTATATTCTTTAAGTTATTTAAATGTGCATTTTTAACTTGTAAATACTTACCATTTCCTTCTCTTGGTGTTTTGTTAAACGGGATTTTTAATTTTCCACTTAAATATTGGCCGGTTAATGATTCTTTTGATTTTTTTATGTCATCTAAATTGCCCTGTGCTACAACTTTCCCACCATTTATACCAGCATAAGGACCAATATCAACAATATAATCGGCATTTTTCATTGTGTCTTCATCGTGTTCAACAACAATTAAAGTATTTCCAAGGTTACGAAGTTTTATAAGGGTTTTAATAAGTTTATCATTATCACGTTGGTGAAGTCCTATTGATGGTTCATCAAGCACATACAAAACACCGGATAGTCCGCTTCCAATTTGTGTTGCAAGACGAATCCGCTGTGCTTCACCTCCTGAGAGTGTTAATGCCATTCTCGATAGATTTAGATATGATAAACCAACATCTGTCAAAAATTTTAAGCGATTTCGGATTTCGTCCAATAGCTGTTTTGCAATATTCATTTCATAATCATTTAAAGTTAAATATAAATTTGAGATAAATTCCAAACTTTTATCAATACTCATTTGGGTAAGATCATAAATATTTACTCCGTTTATTTTAACTGCAAGCGGAAAGTCTTTTAATCTTGCTCCACCACAAGATTTACAAGGAATAAGTGTCATATATTTTTGTATTTCTTCACGAATATCATCCGAGTTTGTTTCATTATATTTTTTCATATAATATGGAATTACACCAACAAATGGTGTATTTTTTGTATCATATCCGTCACGATTAAAACTCTGATAATATAATTTTACTTTTTCCCCTTTTGAACCATATAAAATTATATTTTGTTCTTCAATTGTTAATTCTCCAAAAGGTTTATCCATATTAATGTTATAATGATTGCAAACACAAGTCAAAATATCAGTATAATACGGGTTCCCTGTTCTTGCCCATGGATATATGGCACCTTGACGAATGCTTTTTGTTTTATCCGGAACTATCAAATTTTCGTCTATTTGAAAATGAGCTCCTAAACCATTACAACTTTCGCAAGCTCCATAGGGCGCATTAAAACTAAATATTCGCGGGTTTAATTCTTCAAAACTTAAATTGCATTTTGGACATGCCAATTTTTCCGAGAATATTATTTCGCGATTTTCATCAACTATATCAACAATAACAAGTCCTTTTGACTTTTGTAAAGCAAGTTCTACACTTTGTGTTATTCGACTTTTTGCTTCTTCTTTAACGACAACTCTGTCTATAATTATGCTTATTGTATGTTTTTTAGTTTTTTCAAGTTTAACGTTATCTTCATCAAGCAAATATATTTCATTGTCTATTTTGACTCTTAAAAATCCTTCATCTTTTAATTCTTTTAAAAGGTTTGAAAATTCGCCTTTTTTACCTTTTACTATTGGTGATATAATTTGTAATTTTGAATTTTGAGGTAAGTTTAAAATTTTATTTATTATTTCATCAATAGTTTGGGGTTTTATTGGCTCACCACATTTTGGACAAAATGGATGACCAATACGAGCGTATAAAAGTCGCAAATAGTCATAAATTTCAGTAATTGTGCCAACAGTACTTCGCGGGTTATTGCTTGTTGATTTTTGGTCAATAGATATAGCAGGTGAAAGTCCATCAATTGATTCAACATCAGGTTTATCCATTTGACCTAAAAATTGACGTGCATAAGTTGATAAACTCTCTATATATCGACGTTGTCCTTCTGCAAATATTGTGTCAAATGCTAGTGAACTTTTGCCACTTCCTGAAACACCTGTAAAAACTATAAGTTTGTCTTTTGGCAAATTTAAACTTACATTTTTTAAATTATTTTCTTTTGCATTAACTATTTTTATTTCATTATTCATTTTTTTATATCCATAACAATACACAAAAACATGTATATAAATAATTATACATTATTATAATATTGTTGACGAATATTTTTTATGCGGCGACAGCCGACAAATTTGTTATAGTTAATTAAAATAATGTCGGCTGCCGCCGCTTGTTGTATATTATACAAAGTTCGGCAAATCACCTTTAACTTCGGCTATTTCGTCACTTCCTAATTCAAAAACGGAGTGAAGTACTTGTATTGCTTTTTTTGCATCATTTTTATTAACTAAGCAACTTATTTTTATTTCACTTGTTGAAATCATTTTTATATTTATATTAGCTTTTGCAAGTGCATTAAACATAGATGAAGCAATGCCAGGATGATCTATCATACCAGCACCTACAATAGATACTTTTGCTATATCTTCATCAACAAATATGTTGCTTGCATTCAAGTCTTTCTTTACATTTTCAAGAATGTCTAATGTATTTTTTAAATCATTTTCATCAACTGTAAAAGCAATATCATTAGTATTAAGATTATGGCGTGCGTATGATTGTATAATCATATCGACACTAATATTACTTTGAGCAAGTTTCTGAAATACTTTACCGGCATTTCCAGGTTGGTCTGGTACGTCACATATTACAATACGAACTTGTGTTGTATCTGCAGCGACACCTGTTACATTTTTATTTATTTCCATTTCATTAACCCCTATAATATATGTTCCTAAGTTTTCTAATTTAAAAGTGCTGCGAACACGAAGTGGCACATTATAAACCTTAGCTGTTTCAACAGCACGTGGATGAAGAACATTTGCACCTGTTCTTGCCAATTCAAGCATTTCTTCGTATGATACTGTTTCCAAACGACTTGCATTTGGAACAATACGTGGGTCTGTTGTATAGACACCTTCAACATCTGTATATATATCGCATCTTTGAGCTTTTAAACTGGCTGCAATTGCTACGGCTGATGTATCAGAACCACCGCGACCAAGTGTTGTAATTTCACCATCTTCTGTTACTCCTTGAAATCCGGCTACTACTATTATTTTTCCTTCATTCAATATTTTATTCAGTTTATCTGTCTTTATATCAATAATGCGGGCTGTTGAATGGACTTTCTCGGTTATAATCCCAACTTGAGAAGCATTTAAACTTATTGCATTATAACCTTCTTCTTGTATAGCCATCGTTAATAAGGCTATTGAAACCTGCTCACCAGTTGATAAAAGCATATCCATTTCACGTTTATTTGGATTTTTTGATATTTCACTTGATAGTTTTACCAAATAATCAGTTGTATGACCCATTGCTGAAACAATAACTACAACATCATTGCCATTATTTTTCTCTTTTATTACGGCTTTTGCTACATTCTTTATTTTGTCTGTATCAGCTAATGATGTTCCGCCAAATTTTTGAACTACAATTCCCACTTTTTTTGCCCCATTTATTTTAAATTTGCAAATATTATTATCCTCTATTCTGTAACAATAATCAAGTATTTTTTATATTTTTATTAACTTTTTTTGAGTTTCATATTCGCTACTGTCTAAAATTGATTCAACTTCTTTTAAAAATATATTTGCTTCATTATGTTTATTTAAACTTACTAAAACTCTTAATTTACCAAATATTGCATCTTTATGTAATTTATTTATGTCTAAGACTTCTTCATATTTTTCAATAGCAAACTTTGGATGGTTTATATTCTCAAATATGCTGCCATACATATAGCAAATTTCGTCATCTTCTTTATTAATTTTATATGCTTTTCTTATATATTTTAAAGCAGTTTCATAATTATTTTTAAAAATATATATTTTAGTTAATTCTTTTAAGCTTTTAATGTCATCCGGTATTTTATCCAAACTTTTATTATAATATATAATAGCGTTATCCAAATCATGTTT
>OIGD01003179.1_pt1 | contig 11441 bp, 14 predicted proteins | sample 1582211 | NCBI WGS metagenome assembly OIGD01 (sample SAMN04414078, study PRJEB24778) | human gut metagenome | material: faecal | host: Homo sapiens
CCATTGCACGCCCGACCGTATCTGCCGCTTCCAGTGTTACAAGCTGATAACGCATGAACGAATACGTCGTGGCGGGGCGGACGATCGTCCAGTTTTTTTTCGGGAGACCGTTCAGAATATTCTCGCCGCGGGCTTTGTAAATACTGTAATCATCGGAGTTGCGGAGAAGAACGTCTTTTGTGGAATCCAGGAGCCGGGGCGAGGTTTCTCTGACCGGATGTTCCAGATCATCGTAGACTCGGCAGCTGGAAAGAAAAATGTAATGCTCGGTATGATCCAGGAAACGCGGCACGGCAAACGGCAGTTCGCCGGTCGGATACCACATGAAATCGACGATTCCATCGTATCCATTTTTCAACAGCGAGGCAAGAACCGTTTTATCTTTTGCATTGGCTTTGATGTAATTTACATTGGGCAGATCGCTGACCTTGTCTTCCACGGAAACGCCATCCACCTGATACCCCATTTCCGCAAGACAGGGAACCAGATAACGTCCCATTGCACCGGTCGCTCCGAGAACAAGAACTTTTTTGCTCATACTTCACCTTCTGTTTTTCGTTTGCAGACTTTTTGACTGATATGGTAAGAATACTGTCTGAATCACTTTTTGCAATAATCGCAGAAACTTTTTCTTGAAAAGCTGTATGTAAAGAAATGACATTTTACAGGGAAAGACATTATTTTATGCAAATGAAGCAATAAACAGTCAGCTGTCAGGAAAAGAAGATGACAGGAGTTATCCGTGATATTCTTTTGAGATCCGGAGCGCGGCATCTTTGACAAGAGCCGCCAGTTCTTCGGTCCGGTTGCGCAAATACAATTCGGATCCGGAAATGCTGATTCCGGCAACTGCATGTCCAGTATAGTCCAGAATGGGCGCCGCAAGGCAGTAAACGCCGATTTCATGTTCGCAATTATCAATCGCATATCCCCGTTTCCGTATTTCCGAGAGATCCCGGAGCAGGGCAGGGGCGGACAACAGCGTGGTGTCTGTGTACTGTTTCCATTCGATCATTTGCAGCTGTTCATCCAGCGTTTCCGAATCCAGAAACGCCAAAATCGCCTTGCCGATCCCGGTGCAGAAAAGCGGAGAGTAATTTCCGATCAGCGATCCCATCCGGACCGACCTGACACCTTCCACTTTATCGACATACAGGATTTGATGGTCTTTCAATTCTGCCAGATGTACGGTTTCCATTGTTTTTGCGGAGAGTTCCGCGAGGAGAGGGCGGGAGACTTTCAGCAGAGGATTCTGAGCCGCCGCAATATTCCCCAGCCGAGCGATCCCAAGGCCGAGTGTATAAGTGGAAGCCGAGCTGCGCAGGTATCCGTTTTCGACAAGGAACTTCAGCATCCGGAATGCCGTGCTGACGGGCAGTCCGTTCCGCTCGGCTATTTCGCGTCCTTTCAACCCGTTTCGACTCCGGGCTATTTCTTCAATAATATCAAACAGTTTGGAAAAACTTTTATCCCCATTCTTTACTGTATCTCTCTTCCGGATAGCCATATCCCCGAATCCTTCGTAAACTCCTGCATCTGTAAAAATCAAAATATTGTATATTAGCACCATTTTTCGCTCTTTCAATCACAGCAACTATTTTTTTATTTTATCCGATATAAAACGATACATATTAGTATAAAATGATATTAAATATTTCCTCTTTCTTATCTGATAGAAAGCTCAACCAGGATAAGAGAGTCATTAGCAGAGAATAATCTTGTTTTACAGCACCGTTTAAAACGTCGCATAATATATAAAGGTTTTATGTTTGATTTTTAATCAACATAAAACTCTATTATGCGATATTCTGGAACCTGTTAAGTTAATTAAAACAAACCAAAACAGGGGACAGAAAATGATTGATTTCTCGAAAATCTCGCCGTATGCCATCTTAATTGTCGTGATTGGCCGCTTCTCGGAACCGTTCAAATCAGAGAAAAACAATAAGTGGTATTCTACTTTCCTTTTTGAGGGTGGTAAATTTCTGCTTGAAATGCCGCAGGATGTTGCGCCCGGGACTCGCATTCGTGCGGTATTTGAATCTGATCCGGAAGTTTTAATGGATTCCCGTAATCGTTCGAAAACTTCTTTTACACCTGCTAAGGCCTTAGCGTTTGAGCCTTTGAAGTAAACGCACCGGTTAACCTTCCGGTAGGTTCCGCAAAAAGGGAACGCCGGTTTGCCATTTCCGGGATCGCAAAAAATGGCATTTTCTTTTTTAACTTTAGCAGGGGTTAAAAATGCTTACTTCGTATCAGCGCAAAGCGGTTTACCGTGACCGCGAGAATATATTTGCATTCTCGAAATTACACGGTATCGGGCAGGGAAAAACTTTCTTTTTTACTTTGACTTTTAAGGATAATTGCAAATCCCGTAAAGAAGCGGGGGCACGTTGGAACATTATGAGAACGGCGATACAGAAAAATTATCTTGATTTCCGTTATATTCTTGTAGCGGAACGTCAGAAGCGGGGATCCTGGCATTTTCACTGCCTCTGTTTTATTCCGGGGCTTTCCAGTATGAGACAATTTATTACTTTCATTAATGGTTTTTGTTCTGTTTCTCGCCAAAAATTTGGTTTTTGCAAATGTACATGGACACATGGTGAAGATTATAAGGGGGTTGCCTGTTACATGACCAAATATCTTAAAAAATCAGAAGAATATCGGGAAAAGGGGGTTCGGTATGTTGCCTATTCCCGAAACTGGTGTCGCGTTGTATTTCTTCCGTTTTCTTGGGTCGGCGGTTCTTCGGAAAAATGGCGTTGGGCATGTTCTCAATTCAAGCTTAATTTTCCCCGTAGTTTCAATATGTTTTATCGCAATGCAGATTACAATCGTTTGACCACGGTTATTAATCATTGGCAGAACAACGAACAGGATCAGGCAATAGCCGGTTATTTTGAATTCAAACATCCGCTTTTTCAGGAATCATTACGGCACGATATGTATGATTTGAAAGTCTTTTTCCATGACAAAAAACGCCTTTTAGAAACTAAAGATGATTTATCGGAATATAACCGGATCAGGCAAGTTTATTATGATGCTGAAATAGCGCTGCAGGAGTTTTTCTCTATGAAAGAACATGAATATGATATTGAGGAGTTCGTCGTATGACAAATTTTAGCACGCCTTTTGCTTATTTCGTTTTCTTGTCGTGGTCATTTTTCATAATGGCTTTGTTTGTTTATTTGTCTATTTGGTTTCTTTGTTTTGGAATCAAATATTTTCGTCAAGTAGAAAAAATTTAGGAGGTTTTTATGTTGAAACTTGATATCGTTGGTCTTATGTACAGTTTTCTTTCTGCACTATGGCCAGTTATAGGTATGGTTATCGGTTTGAAGCTAGGTCTTCTTTGCTTGAAAAAAGGTATAGTTTTTTTTCGAGATTCTTTGCTTGATGATAGTAAACGTAAATATGAGGATAGAATAGATTCTTTGCTTGATGATAGAGAATCTAAAATTTCTACTGGTGAATGGACTTCTAATCATGATAAAGCCTTGAAGTATAATATTTTATCTGCTCGTGCTGCTTATGCAGAAGAAATAGGGGATAAAAAATTGTATTCTCGTGTTAAACGTTCTTTACGCAGGGATATTTTATATGATGATTCTATTGATGATTCTGATATAATTCGTTCATCAGCGATGGATTTAGATGAGGAGGTATTAATTCCTCGTCGTTCTTATCATAGATCATCTTATATAGAATTTTGAGTTTATTTTTTCGGTATGGGGCCGAAAAACTCATAAAAGGAACGTCAAAAAAAGGAGAAAATTATGTTTGACGGTCTGAAAAAAGTTGGTTCCGCTTTTGTTGAAAAAGTTGGAAATGTCGGAAAGAGTACTGCAATTATCGGTCTTACCGCAGCAACTGCGGTATCGGCAATGGCAGAAACAACAGCGGGATCTGTTACGCTTCCCAGTACCGGAATTGATATTTCTTCTTATATCACGGCTGCCATGTCTGAGTTGAATACCACTCTCGGCGCTGCGATTGGCGTGATTTTCGCGATTACGATTATCTCTGCCGGTATTGCTTGGACGAAACGTGGTTTCAAGACAAAGTGATGAGATGATCTGACAGGGAGAAATACACAATGGAAGCGCAAGATTATTCGGTTTTGTTGGATCTGATGAAACAGATAATATTTTTGTTGCAAACGTTGTGTATTTCTACCTCTTGTTTGTGCGGTGTAGCCTTTATGCAAATGATTATTCATACGAAAAATCAGAAAAATATAATATGATGGTGTGATGATGCGGAACCTTTTTTTTCTTCTGTTTTTTCTTTCCGTTGTGGGGTATGCGGATACATTTACAGTACCGGATTACTTTTGCGATGACAATGCAACAGTAACATTTTCATGTTCTGCTTTTATTTCTTGTAATGGTGGTTCTCATGTTCAATCCGCATCTATTGTTTTTGTGAAGTCTTCAGGAGAAACGGAAACAGGAATTATCAATGGAACTGTATCAGGAGATACTCGTTATTTTACTTTTAACATATCTTCATATGTGTCGATCAGTTGTACATCATTCTGTAGAAATTGTGGCGGCAGTCATGGCGGATCAATATCTTACAGTTATACACCTTGTGAGAAAAAAGAGTGTGCTATCCATGGAAATTATTGTGGTCTTCATGATAATTCAGGCTTGGATCACACGAAATGTAATGTCTGCGTTGCAGAGGGCGGGTACGGGTTAAATGACAGTTCCGGTTCCTGCGATGCAGAAACTTGTCCAGTTCATAATAAACTTTTTTGCAAAACGCATAAGCTCCCGGAAGTACATTATTATGGGACCAAAAAACATAGTAATGGGGTAACGCATATCCAGTGTTTTCAAAATGAAAATGATCTGAATTCATTTCTTGTTGAGACTATGTGCGAATATTGTGAAGAATTCAAGTGTGATCTTTGCCGTCCGGATTATCATAAGGGCTGTAATGTCTGTTACAATGTTGCAGATTATGCAAAAGGAACAAAAGATTGTGTAAAGGCAACTTGCTCTGAACATAATGCAGTATATTGCTCTGCACGTTCACATGAAAATAAACGCAGTCATTGGGAGGGAACATTAGACCACGGTAACGGAGTTTCGCATAAAAAATGCTTTTCGACTGATGCGGATCGTTTGAAATTTGAAACTCCGGATTATTGCGAATATTGTGAAGAATTTAAGTGTGATATTTGCCGTCCGGATTATCATGTTCTCTGTGGTCTTTGTGTTGGTGTAAAAAAGGATCAGGGATGGGGAAAAGGAAAAGCAGGATGCGTTGAGTCAGTCTGTCCAGTCCATAAGGAACGTTATTGCAGTGGTCATAATTATCCGGAACATTGGGTTGGAACTTTGACCCATGCCGGGGTAAATGGTGGAACAATAACCCATACAGATTGTTTGGAGAATGAAGCAAAACGGGATGATTTTCAGACAGGTAATATCTGTGATTATTGCGGGGAAATAGACTGCAAGATATGCAATGCTTTTGATCATAGTAAGTGTAATCGTTGTATCAATGAGGGCGGGGCAGGGCTTTTGGATTGCACAAAAGCAACTTGCAGTATCCATAATAAAGAATATTGTGCAACCCATAATCCCACGCATTGGGTAGAAACTCTGAATTGTGGTTTTGCGAAACATACACGTTGTTTCAAAACACAGGATGAAGTATTGGAATTTCTGAAAGTGGAGAATTGCGAGTATTGTGGTAAAATCAAGTGTCCTATCTGTGGTGGTCATGATAAGTGCCAGGACTGCATCAATGGAAATCCCTGTACACCTACAATCTGTCCGCATTGCAAAGAAACGTATTGCATAAAGCATCACGCGCATAAAACATTATCCTGGACTTGTGATGGTCCGGATTGTACGCCCGGTGTTCCGGGTAAGGGTGGCAAGTCGCATACATTGTGTTTGAAAAAGCAATCTGATATAGATAATGAGTCTTCTATATGGGCAACGATTCGAGCAAAATGTTCAAAATGCGGCTTGATTAATTGTCATGTTTGCGGACATAATGAACAGGCAACGCCTGATAAAGAGTGTCCAGAACTTGAAGACTGCCAGCCAGTGAAATGTACGGTTTGTGATAAAATTGGCTGTATGGTTCATGATCCGCATTTTGCATTAGAAATCACCTGTGAGGGATCAGGGGGAAAAGATTCTAAACCTGCGGTTCATGAATCGTGTTTTAAAACGGAATTGCTTCGGGATCAGGAGCGAAAGAAATACAGTAATCTTCCCCGATGTGCAGTTTGTGGTGTTTTGAAGTGTCCGACCTGCGGGCATAAATGTGCCTGTCCAAATACTAAACTCTGTGATGTTCGTCCGTGTAATCAGACGAAAGCTGACGGTACGATTTGCCGGAATTCTTATTGTATCGTTCATAATGACAAGTGTCCGGAATGTGGTTATATCAATCATGATGTGCCTGCGTCTTTTTGTCCTAATACATCGTCTTGCGTTTTGGTAAAATGTGAGGTCAAGAAACTTGATGGAACAGTCTGTGGAGAACAGTATTGTAAAGTTCATCAGAAGCATTCACACAGAATCAATATTAACAATGACGGTGAGGAGGAAGAAATCGTTTCCACAGTGACATTAAAGGAAGTTGAGGAAAACGATTTTTCTTTGGATACTGAAAAATATCCTGCTCTTGCTGAATTGAAAAGGAAGTTACTTCCTGATTTTTCGTTTCTCACTTCTGGAAGTTCTACTGATATACAGTTTTCTTCTTCTGATGTTGGTTTTGGAGATTTTAGGGTTGATCTTGTTGTTAATCCATCTGATAGTTATTTTTCTCCCCTTTTTGATCGTTTTTCAGGTTATTGTAGGCTTGCCAGTCAATTCTTTATGGCTTTGTGTTTTGTGATTTTAGTAATAACTGCGTTGCGCCAGTGGTAATAAACAGGAGGAATATTTATGCAGGAAATTTTAGATTTAATCAAGGCGGGATTTGACGCTCTTATTACCTATATAATAGAAGCCTTGAAAAGTTTTTTTGAGTGGATATTGGATTTTTTTCTTGAGGGGATAAATCTTCTTCTTACTCCGGTTATTGATCTAATTCCTGATTTGTCCGGTTTTTGGAGCCGTTTATCTTGGATGTCTGAATATACTGTTTATCTAAATAAGTGGTTAGCTCTCGATACCTTGGTTATGCTTTCAACTGCATATTTTGTTTTTATTCTTTCTATGATTGCAGTTAAACTCATCATAAAACTTTTTATTCCGACGGTTGGTTGATTTATGTCAATGAACAGTGTTATTACAATAACTACTGGAGTTCCGGGCGCTGGTAAAACATATGTCCGTGCAGCTCGTTTTTTGGTTGATGATTTTTTGATTAATTCTAATGGAATTCACATCAGCAATTTTCCTTTGAATGTTGATGCCATATCGGAAACCGTTTATGGCAAGTTGCACCGAGGAGGGAAAATTTCTCGTCTTTTCAATATTAAACGGAATAAAATAACATTAGATGATATTAAAAAACGTATTGAAATTATTCCTGATATTGTTCTCCAGTCTTGGAAGTGGGGACGGTCTGGACCGTGGGATTATTTCCGGGGGCGTGATTTACGGTATTGCCATATTGCAATAGACGAGATACATAATTTTATATCTTTGAATTCATCTTTAGAGGTTGAAAAACTTTGGGATGATTGGCTAGGCGAACTTCGCCATAAAGGTTGTACTTTTGAGGGGCTTACGCAGGATATTACTTTGGTTAATTCTGTTTTAGTCGGTCGCGCTTCAATTCGTTATGAGATAGTACCAGGTGAAACGCTTCGGGATTGGTTTTTTAAAATACCTCTTGGAGATTGGTACGAGTTAAAAGCGTCTTTGACAGGTTTCTATCATAAAACAGTTTTTGAGGTTGAAAAGAGAAAAAGTGATCGTAGATTTGTAACTAATCATGTTCGACGCTTTTTAATTCTTCCGGAATATTTTAAGTATTATAATTCTTTTTCGTCTTCCTTATCGGAAAAAGCGGATGGTATTAAAGATGAAAATAGAGCTCCATTGTATGAGTATCAAAAACGTAGCCGTTTAGGTTTGCTGTTTTGGTTTTGTCGCAGGAAGTTTTTATCTCTTTTTGTTCGCTTTGTTGTAGTTTTTTTTATATTTTGGCTTCTTTTTTTTGGCGGTCTTTCTTTTTTTATGAATAAGATAATATCTATCTGTACAAAAGCAACTACAATATCTCTGGAAAAAAAAGTTTCTAGTTCAGATACAGTTTCTGTTAAAGATAATTCGTTGGTAGTTCCGGCATCAGAATCTGATCTTCAAAAATTGAAATCTGATCGAGATTCTGAAAAAAAGCGTCTAGATGAAGAAAAGAAAAAGAAAGCCGATGAGGATCGTTTACGCTTTGAGAAAGATTATCGGATTTCTTTTTTGACGAAAGAGTATGTAATTTTCGCGAATGGTAAAGGTTATAAATCAGGAGATGTTATTGATGATGAAAAAAATCCATTGTGTCACGGTAAACGAGTTGAGAAGATTAATTTTTCTGATCGCTCTGTTAGTTTTGGCGGTTCTTTTGTTTTGCGGATGTAAAACTGATGAGCGTTTTAAGCGTGATCCTTTTCATCAGCTTTACTCTTATCAGTTGAAATCTGTATCTTCAGATAGTAGAAGCGTTTCTACTGTTCGCCATTATGATTTTTCTGCATTTAAAATGCCGTTTTCATATTTTATGCGTTGGTTTTCCGATATAACCGGTTTCGGGATAGTCTGTGCTTCAGGCATTGAAAATAAAGATTTTTCCGCGGAAATTAAGCAAGGTTCCGTTGATGACATATTGGATTCTGTTTCAAGAATTCTTGACCTGAACTATATCCGCATGGGCAATACTTATTTTATCGGAAAAACTCGTAAAGAAGACAGAGGTGTATATGTTAAGCGTGTTCGCTATGTCGTTATTAACGATTTGAAAAATATTATCTCGACAATGCTTTCTGATCATGGAAAATGTTCCGTTTCCGGAGATGGAATTTTGCTTGTATCGGATTTGCAGAGTGTTTTAGTACGGATTTCGGACACTGTTTCCCGTTTGGAAAATAGCGCGTCTGGAACATGGATTATTCAATTTTTCATCTTGAATCAGAAACGGGAATTCAACTTGAATCTTGGGGGGAGGGTGAATACATCTGGGAAGATAGCTTATGAGTTGACCAAAGGTGAAACAGGTTCCGGATTTGATTTTTCGGATGCTTCAAATTTAGCACAGAATATAGATTTGGTTTTGCAGTCGAAATCTGAATTTGTGAAAGTCGTTAGTTCTCCTGTTCTTCTTTTGCGGGATGGAACAACAGCAAATTGGCAGGACGGCTTAACGGTTCCTATCCCGCAGAAAACAGTATCAGATTCCGGAACAGTTACTACTAATGGTTATACGAATATAGATACCGGGTTAAATCTTACCTGTTCGCTTCGCGAATCGTTAAAGGGTGCAGTTTTGACGGTTAAGTATACGGATTCAGATATAAAAGGCTATAATGATTATCAGCCGATCATTTCAAAGTCTGAATTAAACGTTAATGCTGATGTTGAATCAGGTCGTATATATTTATTGGGAGAGTTGTTCCGCAGAAATGGTAATAGAGCGTTGGATCAGCTTCTTGATTTTTCTAATACGGATAATTATACACGTATTCAGCTGTGGTGTAGAGCGTATCAGATAAATAGATGTATTGAAGCGGTTTATACAGGGGAGGGAAAAAAGAAAAAGTGATATATTGGAGCTTTGAAACTGGTTCGGGTGATGTTCTAGGACAGGGGGTTATATCCGTGTTTTCCGGTGAGCCGTCGAGCGGTTGAGCTTCGATGGCTCACCGGAAAACCGGAAATTTGTTTTAATATTTATTCGGTTTTTAAGGTGCTTTTGTTCCCCCCCGCTGTATAAATTTAAATTTGCATTTTTTTATATTGGTGATATTTTAAAGTAAAAAGGAGATTTGTTTATGCGTTTTTTTGTTCTTTTTCTGTTTGTTTTTACTCTTTCGGCTTCTGATTCCGCTTTGGATATAGTCCGTAGTAAAAACTCTTCTAAGGCAGAATCATTTATTTCTATTGAAAGAGTTTTTTTTATTGATTCAAAGGGTAATCATATTTTAAAAAAGTTTACTCCTGTTTCAACAGGCTCACATACTTTTTTCCCGTGTCCAAAATTTGTTTTAGAGGATAAAGCTTTGGAGTTTGCTAAAATTCGTATAGCTCGTTTAGTTGGCAATCGTAAAAATTTTACATATAAGGTCTCTTATCCTGATTTTTCTTCAGGTTCTATGGATGAAATTGTTACTGCAATATCTTGTTTGAAGATTTTTATTTATGATCCTGTAAATAAATCATTTATTGATACTTCTAAAGATCCCCGTTTTAAAGATCGTTTGAAATAAAAAATCCCGGATTTCTCCGGGATTCGTTTTTACTTGTATTTTTTTCTGATTTCTTCTTCTGCCATTTGGTATTCTTCTTTGAAAGCCTCCTTTTTAGCTTGTTCGAACCTTTTGGACATCTGATCGAAGTACATGGTCTGGAACATTTCGACGCCTTTAATGTAGAGCTTGAATGATGAGTAATAGCATCCATAATATAAACCGTTTCTGGCGGTGAGCTTTAGAACCGGCGGTTTCCCCGGATCAGAAGTGTATAGAATGATTTCGGGATATTCAGTCATTTTATTTCTCCCTTTTCATTTTTATTTATATAACTCTGTATTTTTTGTTTCGCTTTTATCGTTGAGTTAAAAGCATTTTTCAATTCTTTATTACCAGTGTCTATATATAGCCAAAAAAGGTTCCTTTGTTGTTTTGTAAGTTCATTTAAGATTTTTTTTGCTTTCTCTTTTTCGTAGTTCGTTTGTTTCATTTTTGATCCTTTCTTTTAAGATTTTATTTGCGAAGCGGGGAGGGGAAGTATTCCCCTCCGGTGCAGGTTTTAACCTGCTCTGATCCAACTGAAAAGTTGGTCGGCATAGCCGAAACTATAAAAGAACATCCCCCCCTGCGTTCTGCTCTGATGAGCAAAACTCGCAGAGTTTTAACGGAAAGCGCTTGCGCGGTCCGGGATCGGCAAAGCCGAACGGAGCGAAAAACGTAGATTTTAGTGAGGGCAAATACTCTGATTTGCCCCGAACGGTTCCGGGAATTTTTGCTTTTTTGAAACAACGATTTCTAAAAAAGCAGAAAAAATTATTGGAAAAAATCAAGTTTTTAGTGAGTAGTTCCCGGATGTAGTGGGCTCCTTTTGCTCTTCAGAGCAAAACGCAGATTTATCTATTTTCTAAATCCGCTCGCCTGTTTTTTAGGCGTTCCTTATAGCCCGCAGGGCGTTTCTGATTCAGCAATTTTTAATTGCTCGCTCCTCAGGAGCGTGTAAGTCCGTAAAAACGGACGCTCTTTTTTCTATTTTTCCTTTCCCACCTTTTATCCG
>OIGD01003182.1_pt1 | contig 11434 bp, 6 predicted proteins | sample 1582211 | NCBI WGS metagenome assembly OIGD01 (sample SAMN04414078, study PRJEB24778) | human gut metagenome | material: faecal | host: Homo sapiens
GTCCAACGCCCTTGATTGGCTCTCCTGTCAGGTAAATGCCTACTACCTCAGGCATATCAATATCATATGTCTGTTCAAGAAGCTGCTTAACAAGCTCAGGTCCACCCTCGCCGACTGCCATAGTACCAAGTGCACCATAACGTGTATGTGAATCAGAACCAAGTATCATTTTTCCGCCGCCGGCAAGCATCTCTCGTGCAAACTGATGGATAACTGCCTGATGAGGTGGTACATAGATTCCACCGTACTTCTTTGCACATGTGAGACCAAACATGTGGTCATCCTCATTGATTGTTCCACCAACTGCACAAAGGCTGTTGTGACAGTTTGTAAGTACATACGGGATAGGGAATTTCTCAAGTCCTGAAGCTCGTGCTGTCTGGATGATACCTACAAATGTGATATCATGCGATGTAAGCTTATCAAACTTAATCTGAAGCTTGTCCATATTGCCGGATGTATTGTGCTCCTTTAAAATACCGTAAGCAATTGTCTCCTGCTTAGCTGTCTGTTTATCGATGTCCATGCCGGTCTTGCTTTTGACAGCTGCCTGAGCCTCTGGTCCATCAATTATTACTTCCTTACCGTTTAAAAGGTAAGCACCATTTTCATATAATTTCACTTATTCTACCTCCGTATGTGTATTTCAAAATTCTTTTATTTACTATTATATAATATTATAGGTAATTGTGGCAATAAATAAATCACCATCTACCTTAATTTCGAATTTTCCTCCCATCAAATGGGTCAGATTCTTTGCAATCGAAAGTCCAAGTCCACTTCCTTCAGTGGTTCTCGACCTCTCTCCCCTCACAAAACGCTCTGTCAGGTCTACATTTCCGTTGCTTACTATGTCAAGCTCGTTCTTAGACACATTCTTTATTGTAAAAACTGCCTTTGTATCTGCCTTTTCAAGCTCTACATACACTCTGGTATTTTCCAGTGCATATTTTGCGGCATTAGTATACAGATTTTCAATAGAGCGGTAAAGCTGACGCCCATCCGCATATATAAATATCTGTTCTGATGGAATTTTTGTAACTATTGTCAGATTTCTCGACTCAAAGCGCTCATTGAATTCACCTCCGGTCTGGTATAAAAGCTCAACCAGATCAAGCTTTTGCATATTGAGCTTCACATTTCCCGAGGTAATCTTTGATGTCTCTACCAAATCCTCTGTAAGCTGCTTTAAGCGCTGTGACTTTTCCTCCAGCACATGTATATAGTATTTGGCATTTTCATTTTCCAGATTTTCCCTCTTAAGCAGGTCAACATAGTTGACTATTGAAGTCAGAGGTGTCTTTATATCGTGTGATACGTTTGTTATTAAGTCTGCCTTTAGTTTTTCATTTTTAAGGCTCTCATTTACCGAGCTCATAAGACCCTGGCGTATATGGTTGACAGCCTCCGCCACCTTTTTCTGCTGCCCATGAAACTCATTGACATTAAGTGTAGTGTCAAGCGCTCCTTCCGAGATAGCTTCAAGAGCCTCCTGTATGCGCATTATCTCTTTGGTTTTTTGTGTGTGGATATCCTTTTTCTCAATAACTCTTTTCAAAAGCTCATAGCCCTTGTACATCAGGCTGTGTGTGTAAAGTATATTGCCTTTTATCTTCCTTACAATGCTCTGGTATAAAATAATAAAAGCCAGATCAAACAAAAAAGTAAATGTGCCGGCCGTCATAATGAGTGATGCATAGTCAAAATGCTGGTTTTTTACGCCTGAAATCACTTTTCCCATAAATACCATGAGCAGTGTAAATATCACTAGCATCACATCAGAGTATACCTTGTCAATCGGTAAATAGTATATTGTATAATCATCCTCTGATTTTCTGCCTGCCACGTTTGCCATATATGCCAGGCTCACAAAGCTGCCTACCAGACCCGCAAGCGATATTAGTGTATAGATATCAATATTTCCATGCGCATCGTGCCTGAATGCATAGCCTGTGGCAAACACTCCTGTTACCATAAGTATCATGCATAGCTGATGTAAGACTATGACCGCCGCTTTTTTTCCTATCGTATACTGCTTCATTTGTTGTCCTCTATCTTATAGCCTACTCCCCAGACCACCTTCAGATAGCGTGGCTCCTTAGGATTTATCTCTATTTTTTCCCTGATATGTCTGATGTGCACAGCAACTGTATTGTCGGCGCCTATCGCCTCCTCGTTCCATATGCTCTCATATATTTCGTTTATTGAGTAGACCTTTCCCTTATTTTTAAGGAGTAAAAGCAGTATATTGTATTCAATCGGTGTGAGCTTTACCTCCTCACCATCCACAGTCACCTTTTTTAAATCATCATTTACCAAAAGACCTCCGGCTTCATAAACCTTGTCTCCGGCTGCATCATTGCTTGACAGAGTGGTATATCTGCGAAGCTGTGACTTTACCCTTGCCACAAGCTCAAGCGGATTAAAAGGCTTTGTGACATAATCATCAGCTCCCACATTGAGGCCTAAAATCTTGTCAGCATCCTCTGTCTTTGCCGATAGAATGATTATCGGCACCCTGCTTTCCTTTCGTATCTGCAAAGTGGCTCTTATTCCGTCGAGCTTTGGCATCATGACATCTATTATCATGAGGTCTATTTTTTTATTCTTCATAATTTCAACCGCCTGTATGCCGTCGTAAGCCTTCTCCACGTCGTAGCCCTCCTGCATCAGGTAAATCTCAATTGCCTCAACTATTTCCTTGTCGTCATCACAAACTAATATTGTCATATGATCCTCCTTCTATGAATTTTTAACAGAACCCTTCTCCTGCCGTTAGTCAGCTATATTTTATCAGATTATCCACTTTGTTTTTCTTAAAATCTGCTTAATATTACCCACTTTTAAATATAAGCCAAAAAGCAGCCGTTCTGTTTTGAACTGCTGCTTTATATTACATAGGTGTGTTTCATTTCCCTTTATTTCCGGTGATGCTCTGCCACATTCTGTGGATACCGTCTGTGAGCTCCTTCCCTTCCTTTGTGTTGATAACAGGTGGATTGCCGGCTTTTCTGCTTATTGCCTTATAATCCTCATCAACAGACGATTTTGAGCCGGCAGCCTTGGCTTCATCCTTATCATTGCTATGATTTAATCCGGCATCAGGTGTATCGTCTGCAAGCTTCACTTCACCCACTACACCATCTCCCAGGTCCTCGCCCTCAGCAAGTCCCAGTTTTCTGATATAATCCATATTTACCTTGATTTCAGTCTGTCTGTTTGCATAGATGGACTTCTCTTCATTGTCAATAGTACGCTCCTCTACAGGTTTACCTGCATTTTTCTGACGTTCTATCTCCTTATTTCTGTCATCGATAATCTTAAGATACTTCTCCGTATCGGACAAATCCTGAAGCTGTCCCTTGAGCTCATACTGGTTAGTTTTAACTATCTTCTCCTGCTCTGCAATCTTATCCTTCATATTCTTGCACAGCTTTTCAAGTGACTCGTTGGTATCATTGATGATATCACGCACTCTTGAAAGCGCCTCATCCGTATAGATAACCGATGCTGCATACACATCCTCAGCCTTTCTGCTTGCATCCCAGACTATCTGATCCCCCTTCTTTCTGAACTCTCTCTCTGCGTGATTGCGACTCTGCTCAGTAAGCTCATACTCATCCTGTATTGCATATATACACTTATTCAGCTCAGCAAGTAAATCTATCATTTGCTGCTTGTTTATGATCACCCTGCTCGGCTCCGGCTTATACGGCTCCGCCTTTGAGAGCATGATATGAATTTCTCTTAGTACCTTTTCTGTTTTATCGTTCGCATTCATTTTCTATTTCCTCGGATTTAAATTAACATTATAACTATTCAGGGTGGTTATGAATACTCACCACTTACCCATATTTTATATGAAAATCCGCTTCTCGTAAATAGCCAAATGAATAATAGTAGTTACTATAATTAAATCAATCCCGCTGCCGCATTTCTCAGTTCATCTGCCGCATGCTTTATCTCGGCAGCCTGCTCTTCGCTCACATTTCCGGGCTTTGTCCTTGAAATAAGCTTCTTCACATACGAAAGCGATGATTTCACACTTTTTTTCTGTGCGCTGTCCATAGCCTTTCTTTTTTCCTTGTCAGCCATGACATTTTCCACCTGGCGCACAAGCGTATCAGCCTCACTTCTTGCATCAATATAAGCCTTTCTCTGTCCGTCTGTTGCCTCATACTCCTGTGCCTCACGGATAGCCTGCTCAATCTCAGAATCAGACAAATTTGAGCTTGCGGTAATCGTAATCTCCTGATGCTTTCCTGTGCCCAGGTCCTTTGCAGAAACCTGCACAATGCCGTTTGCATCTATATCAAATGTCACCTCTATCTGCGGCACACCTGCCGGAGCCGGCTTGATGCCCTTTAGCCTGAAGTTTCCAATCAGCTTATTGTCCCTTGCAAACTGCCTCTCACCCTGCAGTACCTTTATATCCACAGAGGTCTGGAAGCTTCCTGCAGTTGTAAAAATCTGGCTGTATCTCGTAGGAATAGTCGTATTTCTGTCAATAATTTTAGTTGAGACACCACCAACTGTCTCAATTCCGAGTGAAAGCGGTGTGACATCCATCAGTATAATCTCTGCCGCACTGCTGCCTGCGACAATTGCTCCACCGAGCTTGCCGCCCTGTACTGCTGCACCGAGTGCCACGCACTCGTCAGGATTTAGGTTGTGTGAAGGCTCTTTTCCTGTAATTCTTCTGACCTCCTCAACAACAGCCGGCACACGTGTCGAGCCTCCTACCAACAGCACCATTCCAAGCTCTGCTGCGGAAATACCCGCATCTGAAAGTGCCTGATTGACAGGAATAGCAGTTCTCTCCACCAGATCCTTTGTTATCTCATTAAACTCAGCCCTTGTGAGGTTCATCTCCATGTGGACCGGCTGTCCCTTTACAGTGGTGATAAATGGCAGGTTGATAGTGGTTGAGGATGATGATGAAAGCACCTTTTTTGCCTTCTCAGCCTCCTCCCTGACACGCTGCATAGCAGTATTATCCTTTCTCAGATCCACATTCTGCTGTCTGTAAAACTCTGTGACAAGATAATTCGTGATTCTCTCATCAAAATCATCTCCACCCAGATGATTATCACCGGCTGTGGCAAGCACCTCTATCAAATTGTCCCCTATTTCGATAACAGACACATCGAAGGTTCCTCCTCCGAGATCGTAGACAAGAATTTTCTGCTGCTGTCCATGGTCCAGTCCGTATGCGAGTGCCGCAGAGGTTGGCTCATTTATGATTCGAAGCACATTAAGCCCAGCAATCCTTCCTGCATCCTTAGTTGCCTGCCTTTGCGCATCCGAAAAATATGCAGGAACTGTGATTACGGCGTCTGTCACTGCCTCACCAATATAGTCCTCTGCATCCTTTTTCAGCTTTCTGAGAATCATAGAAGAAATCTCAGGAGCTGAATACAGCTTTCCGTCCACTTTTGCCCTGAAATCGCTTCCCATCTGTCTCTTTATTGAGAAAAATGTCCTGTCCACATTGACTGCTGCCTGCCTCTTTGCAGCCTCGCCAACCAGTCGCTCTCCATTCTTTGTAAAAGCCACTACAGACGGAGTTGTTCTCTGACCCTCGCTGTTAGTTATGACTACCGGCTGATTGTTCTCCAATACTGCCACACAGCTGTTTGTTGTTCCTAAATCTATACCTATAACCTTGCCCATTTTATGCCTCACTGTTTTTTTATTTAAGTCTCATAAATAATTGATTTTTTTGACTTACTATTTCATCCTAATACTACTTTAAGCTTGGAAAATTCACTCGTCAAGGCATGAGGCTGTTATTTCAGAGAATGTTTATACTTTTAATTTTTATATCACAACATAACAACAAAGGCACCGCCGAAGCAGTGCCTTTGTTGATTAGTTTATAGGTTGGATTAAATGATAATTGAGGATTGCTTATTCACTTACTTTCTTTTTGAGTAATCCGAGTAATCCACATGCAATGAAAGATCCGATTACTAATGCAACAAGATACATTAACGGATTTCCGATTGTAGGAACTACGAAGATTCCTCCGTGAGGTGCCATGAGTGTACATCCAAATGCCATTGAAAGTCCACCTGCCACTGCTGAACCGACTACACATGCCGGAAGGACATGAAGCGGATCAGATGCTGCGAATGGGATTGCACCCTCTGTGATAAATGATAATCCCATGATAAAGTTTGTAGGTCCTGCCTTTCTCTCCTCTGCTGTGAACTTGTTCTTGAAGAAGATTGTTGCAAGAGCGATTGCGATTGGTGGAACCATACCGCCAATCATAACTGCTGCCATAATATTGTAGTTTCCGGCAGCGATTGAAGCTGTACCAAATACATAAGCGGCTTTGTTTACAGGACCACCCATATCTACTGACATCATTCCTCCGAGAAGTACTCCGAGCACTACTGCGCTTGCACCATTAAGTCCATTAAGACCATTGTTGATAGCTGTATTTAAAGCTCCGATTGGAGGCTCAACTACAAACTGCATTATAACGCCTACCAGGAATATACCAAGCAGCGGATAAAGCAGAACCGGCTTCATACCATCAAGACTCTCCGGAAGTTTAGAAAATATCTTCTTTAAGAGGAGCACAATATATCCTGCAACGAAACCTGCTACAAGTGCTCCAAGGAAGCCTGATGTACCGTTTGCTGCGATTGAACCGCCTACAAAACCAACTGCAAGACCCGGACGGTCAGCAATACTCATAGCGATAAAGCCTGCAAGAATTGGAAGCATAAATCCAAATGCTGTTCCACCAATTCCCTTAAACATTGCTGCGGCCTGTGTAATAGTACCGAAATTTGCTCTCTGGTCAGCCGGCAGTGAATTAAGGTCAACACTGAATCCATCGATAAGGAATGCGATTGCGATAAGAATACCACCACCAACTACGAATGGAAGCATATGTGAAACACCATTCATCAGATGCTTGTAAATCTGATGTCCAACGCTCTCCTTTCCACCAACTGATGAATGTGAAGCCTCCTTTTTACCTGATGCCTTAAATACAGGAGCATCACCGGAAGCAATTCTCTTTATGAGCTCTTCTGCCTTATTGATTCCGTCAGAAACCTGACACTCAATAACCTTCTTTCCGTCAAAGCGGTCTGTAGGTACATTTGTATCACAGGCAACTATAACACCTGCAGCCTTTGCGATTTCATCATCTGTGAGCACATTTTTGGCTCCGCCTGAGCCTCTTGTCTCAACCTTTACCTGATATCCAAGCTCCTTGGCTTTTTTCTCGATAGCCTCAGCAGCCATATAAGTATGGGCAATTCCTGTAGGACAGGCTGTAACTGCAACGATAAATACATCGTCCTTCTTCACCTCAACAGGCTCTTTCGCCTTTGCCTCTTTGGCAGCCTCTTTCTCATCCTTTGCTTTTTCAGCGCTATCGATGATATTTAAAAACTCATCTACTGAGCCGGCATTGATAAGAGAATTTGTAAACTGCTCGTCCATCAGCATAACAGAGAGCTTGCTGAGCACCTGAAGATGCACATTGTCCTCTGTGTTTGGTGCAGCGATAAGGAAAATAATCTTTGCAGGTGTACCGTCGAGTGATTCAAAGTCAACCCCATCCTTTACAACCATTGCTGCAAGACCTGCTTTAGTAACGGCATCAGACTTACAATGAGGAATTGCTATACCCATTCCAATTCCTGTTGTGCCTTCCTCCTCTCTTGCAAAAACGCCCTTGCGATACGTTTCAACATTGGGAATTTTGCCACTTTTTGCCATCAAATCAATACACTGATTCAATGCTTCGGTTTTTCCGGCAGGCGTACCATTTAAATTGATACTCTCAGCTGCCAATAAATCCCTGATTGTCATATATCATTCCTCCTAATATAATATATTAATTATTTATATCAACCTTTTGATACCGTTTGTTTAATTGGAAGCATTCTCCCATTTTTCTATAAGTGCCTCAACCTCAGGCTTTGTAGCAAGCTCCTCAGAAAATGCACTTGCACTTCCTGTACATACTCCATAAATAAATGCCTGCTTATAATCATTTGATTTGAGGTATCCGTAAACAAATCCGGCTACCATCGAATCACCTGCGCCTACAGAGTTTTTGAGCTTTCCTTTAGGAGCCTGTGCCTTAAATTCCTGTCCATCCTCGGTCACAAGCACTGCTCCGTCACCTGCCATAGAAACAAGCACGTTTCTTGCGCCCTGCTCCTGAAGCTTCTTTGCATATTTTATCACATCGTCCTTGTCTGTAATCTCAACCCCGAATATCTCACCGAGCTCATGATTGTTTGGCTTGATGAGGAATGGCTTATATGCAAGCACATTTGTGAGCAGATTTCTTGTCGCATCAACCACAATATTTATTCCGCGGCCCTCAAGATGCTTCATGATATCCATATACATTGATGAAGGCATCACATCAGGAATACTTCCTGCGAGAACAAGCACATCAGACTCCTTTAAGCAGTCAAGCTTCTCATAAAGCTTTTTAATGTTGTCCTCAGTGATTGCAGGACCCTGACCATTAATCTCAGATTCCTCATTTGAGCGAAGCTTCACGTTGATACGTGAAATACCATCCTCCACCTCTATAAAATCAGTATTAACACCTTTTTTTGCTAGAAGTCTTTTAATTTCATTTCCTGTAAAACCCGCTGTAAAACCAAGTGAAGTATTGCTCATTCCAAGATTCTTAAGAACCATGGAAACATTGATGCCCTTACCACCTGCAAAAATCTTCTCTCCGGTCGTTCTATTGACTACTCCTGTCTTAAAATCTGTTACATCAACAATATAATCTAATGATGGATTAAAAGTAACTGTGTAAATCATGTTAGACCTCCTTAATATTTTTGTATTTCTTATAGTTGTCATTGCTTAGTGCATTTGTAATAATTACAGCATCTTCAAAATCAGCAAACTTGATGCTTGATACCTGTGAAAACTTACTGTCATCCGCAAGAATGTATTTCTCCTTGCTATTCTCCATGGATTTCTTTTTAACCATGGCCTCCTTTATCTCCGGAGTCGTAAATCCATTCTTCACAGTAATTCCGTTGGTTCCCCAGAAGCCCTTCGTAAAATTATATTTATCGAGCGTCACAACGGCCTCATCTCCGACAATAGCCTCGGTAGTAGACTTGAACTCCCCACCCAGAATATATACTGTATATCCCCTATCGGAAATTCTCTTGGCATTAGTCAGAGAGTTTGTAACAAAAACCACATTCTTTGCAGTAATATAATCAATCATGACTGCTGTTGTAGTACCGGCATCTATATAAACAAAATCATTATCCACAATAAGTGATGCCGCATATCTGGCAATCTGTTCCTTTTCGCTGCGATTCTGCTTAAGCCTGTTGATAACCTTCTCATCCTGAGTATGGATATTCGTATTATTTGCAATCGCACCACCATGTACCTTGGTGAGATAACCCTTCTTGTCCATTGCAACCAAATCACGTCTGATTGTTGACTCGGATGTATCAAGCTCATCCATAAGCTGCTGAACAGTCACACTTCCCATCGAATCTAATATATCGAGTATTTTTTTACATCTATCTTCCGCCAGCATCTAATCACCCCTGTTTTCAAATTGCTCAAAGACTATCATTTAATCTTTTATATTCAATTATTTTCCTTTTTTATTAAAATCAATAATCATCTAACTTGTAGTATTATTATATTTTCAAAATCAGTCATTGTCAATCATAATCAGTCATTTATATTCACAAATAATCACCATGAAAATTGTTAAAATTATATAAGGTCAAATTTCAAATTGTGTAATATATGCAAAAGTAATATTCTAATTTTGTGCAGAATATACTACATAAATCTTTATTACTTGCCTAATTGCTAATTTTAGTATCTTTTCTATTACTAGTTTATAATCTAAAATATAGTTCAAATTAAATAATTTTAATTTAGTCACTATCAAATTTGACTGTTTTTGACTGTTTTGAATCTAAATGCATTGTAATTCATAATTCATCATGCTAGAATATGTTCATTATGGTACATATTTTATGATTAAAGGGTCAAAAGGTATCATCAATGAGTTTATATTTTGTTATTTCACACCATTTTAAATAATTTATGTACCATCACAGCTACAATACTTTAAGTTAAAAAGGAGGATTTCACATGAAACAGCTTAATTGGGCAACACTCGGCTGCGGTGTAATAGCTAATGAGCTCGCGCATGCTCTCTCCAAGGAAGGACGCACTCTTTATTCAGTTGCCAACAGAACTCATGAAAAGGCCGTAGCTTTTGCACAAAAATATGGCATTTCAAAGGTATATTACAACATTGATGACGTCTTTTATGATCCTGATGTGGATATCATTTACATCTCCACTCCACACAATACTCACATCAATTATCTAAGAAAAGCCCTTTCTAATGGAAAGCATGTACTCTGTGAGAAATCTATTACTTTAAATATCGCAGAGCTCGATGAAGCCGTCTCACTGGCCAAAGAAAATAACGTTATTCTTGCTGAAGCCATGACTATATATCATATGCCTGTTTATAAAAAGCTAAACGAAATAATTGCAAGTGGACAACTCGGCAGGCTAAATTTAATTCAGGTCAATTTTGGAAGCTACAAGGATTACAATATGACAAACCGATTTTTCAGTCGTAAGCTTGCTGGAGGAGCATTGCTTGATATTGGAGTTTACTCACTTTCTCTTATCCGCTGGTTCTTCAAGGAAACACCAACACAAGTATCGTCACAGGTTAAATATGCACCAACCGGTGTTGATGAACAGGCAGGTATTCTGCTTATGAATGATGCAGTGGAAATGGCAACTGTCACATTATCTCTACATTCAAAGCAGCCAAAACGCGCTACGCTCTCTTTTGACAAGGCATATGTGGAAATCTTTGAGTATCCAAGAGGAATGCAGGCAACTATTACATATACAGAGGATGGTCATAAAGAAGTAATTGATGCAGGTGATACATCAGATGCACTTTATTACGAAGTATGTGATATGGAAAAAGCCATAAACTCTGCATCATCCGATGAAATAGAAAACCTCATTCACAGTCAGTATACATATGATGTTATGAAAATCATGTCTGATATAAGAACCGAATGGGGTATGAAATATCCTGAAGAGGAATAATAATACTACTACAACTATTCAAAAAAGGATAAGAGTTGTTAAAAAAGAGAAATATAATTCTGTTTATCAGACTTATATTTCTCTTTATTAATTTAGTGTAGCATCCTGAAAAGTAATGTAGAAAATTTAAAAATAATGAAATCTTTGCAACACATATTACGTATATTAAATAAAATTCACAATATATTTTATTTGCAAATTATATAAAAGAAAGACCACATCATAAACTGATGTAGTCCTTTTGAGAGAGGTGACAGCCGGATTTGAACCGGCGATGACGGTGTTGCAGACCGGGGCCTTACCACTTGGC
>OIGD01003193.1_pt1 | contig 11404 bp, 9 predicted proteins | sample 1582211 | NCBI WGS metagenome assembly OIGD01 (sample SAMN04414078, study PRJEB24778) | human gut metagenome | material: faecal | host: Homo sapiens
ATTAGATTTTATCTTTACCTCTACCTGAAAATTGCACTTCTATCTTGAACTTACACTCCTGCAAAGAAGTGATTGGCAAACGTGATTGTTTCTTATCCTTTTTATCAGCAAGACGATAAAGTTTATTAATATTTCCACCCGAACCTATAATATTGACACCTTGAAAATCAGCAGTTAAACGAGTCAAGTCACTTTTCATCTGTTCCCAACTACCTTCTCTTACAGAATTGCTCAACATTCGGACGGTACCTATATTATATGATAGAGACTGTACCAACTCTCCGTTGATGAGAAAATTTATTTCCGTACTTCCCCCACCGACGTCTACATATATATAGTTTCCGGCACGGTCTTCCAAACACTCGATATGATTGTTATAAATCATACGTGCTTCCTCTTGACCGTTAATCACTTCAATGTTGATTCCCGTATCTTTCCATACCTTTTTGATTACAGACTTGCCATTTTGGGCATCACGCATGGCAGAAGTGGCACAAGCCCTATAGTTTGTCACTTCATAAATTTTCATCAATTGTCGGAAAGCCTTCATCAACCTGCGCAATTTCATCACCTTTGCATCCGACACTTCTCCCAAGGAAAAAACATCAAAGCCTAAACGTAGAGGTACACGCAGGAGCATCACTTTGGAAAGGCGCTTATTGGCTAGATTCTCATTATTCTTCACCTTTTTGATTAACAACCGCACTGCGTTAGAGCCGATGTCAATAGCTGCGTAACATTTACTATCAGTCATTCGTTATATGTGATTTGTAATACTTATATAGTTCTTCTTGCGAGCGAAAAGATTCTTCGGTATCCGTTGTCCAAAGGCAGTTCTTACCGCTTCCGTCGACAACGCTACCCTGACAATTACCCCGGAGTCCAAAATCAATGACTTTCCATAAATCCTCCTTGATTCGAGAATCATAAACGGGAGTGATTACTTCCACCCTGTTATCCAAGTTGCGCGGCATCCAGTCCGCCGAACCGATAAAAGTCTTATTCTCTCCACCCGCTGCATAAATCAAAGAAATCTTCAAAAGATCGCAGCTTAAAGAAAATGAACAGATTTGTATAGTGATGAACAAAAAAGAGGTGCATCGTGCATTACGACACACCTTCTTGTTGATTTATATCTATATAAACCTATAATTTAAATTAGATATTCAAACTTTTGATATCAATTTGATTGAATGTAGATAAAATATAAAGAACAAGTCTGATGAATCCTCAAATTCAATAAATTGACTCATGGCCATCACAATCTATTTGGCTATTCATGCCACCGTTATTGCTTATTCTAACTCTTCAAAAGAGTAGGAACAGCGTGCAGGCAAAAGATCAGTCCATGAATTACTATCGATAGCATCTCACAGAGAAATGGTATATTTCAGTCCTTTATCGGGAACCACAATAAAGTTCGTTACCTCGAAATTTACATCGCCACCTTTGATACCCTGTTTAAACCCGATACGGACAGTGTAACGCGTATGTGGCTTTAAGGTCATATCCCGGAAATACACCAATAAAGTGTCATGCGCTGTCTTTTTCAGTTTCAAAACAAGATCCGTCACATTGGTGATAGAGAGCGTCACTCCTTGCTCATTACGACTTACCTCTTCAATCTTCACGCACTTTTCAAAAAAGGGACGAAGCAAGTCTTCTCGTCCTATCAGCAACTCATGAAAATAAGCAGCAGTACGGCGATTGTCTAAAGCTTCGCGGATACCTTGCAAAGAGCGTTCCTTCGCAAAGACAAACGTCATGGTACGGTGTTCTCCTTTCTCAAAGTCGTAATCAGTCTGAATCGGCTGATGAATATCGGAAGTACCGATCATCGTAAGGTTTTTATCCAAACACCACTGAATGGCTTCAGGCATATACAAATGACCGTTTGCCACTTCGATACCGTGCATACAGCCTTCTTGATAGAGTGCTGTATGTTCTGGCCACCACTTGGTCGTATCCGGTTGTTGACTATCCCATTCGGGATGGTTCCAAAACATAAAAGCGCCCTGCTTTTTGGCTTCACGAAAAGCATCCTTGTAGTCTTTTTGTTCCAATGGATTGGAATCAGACAAGAAGATGGCATTAAAGTGTCCGGGTGCCATGGCTCGCGTAATCTCACTGCCCTTAATCAAAAGTATCCCCAACTTCTCAGCTTGTTCCCGACAAAGGTCGAACGAACGGTTATGATCCGAAACAACATCCTGTTTGTGAGGGCGGTACTCAATATGTTCTGTCAGTGAAATGGCATCCAGTCCATCCCGGTAGGCTTCATCTACACGCACGGTAGGCCAAACCAGACCATCGGAGAACACAGAGTGCATGTGAAAGTCACACTTCAACGTGGTATATCCGTCCAAATCAGGAACCTGAATTTCATTCCGGCGTTGCGCCTGTCCACTCATCAAGCAAGTGGTCAAAAGGAATGCACTCACCAATACTTTCTTTACTTCCATATAATCTATTAATTTAAATGATGAATTTACTATTTCCAAGCAGGGTTTAGAGGCAATAAAGCAGGATTATCCGCATACCGACAAAGTTCCATTTGGCTGATTACTGAATGCTCCATCAATCCACATCCTCTCCAAAAAGACATTGGCGCAGCGACGGATAAAAGTGGCACACTACCCATGCCGGAAAGGACTTTTGCTCTATGATTCATGTATTTGATGATATATGCCTGTTATTGATATGGTGGCAAAAATACCGGCATCATATTACATAGCAGTTAAGTGGCAGAAACGTTTCAATGACAAAATAAAGTACGTTTTTTTACATTAATCGATTACAATCCACCTACCCGGAACCTCTCCCCGAACTCCTCATACTTGGCAACGATACCTTAATATATACGAGCGGTCATCTTTGACTTACCGGTTTTTTTATGTAACATTTTCTTAACGCTTTCGAATTTGGAACTTAACCAGTTTCGCTTTCCCTGTAATACGGATATGCCTTACTTTGCGACCGTTTTTAAGAGTTATTGACTACTTGTCAACAAAGGATTTTTAGTTATTAAATATTGTTATATGAAATTACGTTACTTACAGATTGCATCGTCTATCTGTATTACATGCTGTCACTTAGGGATGTCTCATCCTGCTCTTGCATCACAGACTTACAGCAAGATGTTGACCAAAGAGTATGTTGTGACAAAGAAGAATGTCAACGGTACCATTGTTGACAAGGATGGAAACCCACTGATTGGAGTAACCATCTTTGAGAAAGGTACAGACAACGGATGTATCACAGATTTCAACGGCCAATACCAGCTCTCGCTATCCAATCGGGATGCTGTCATTGTCATCTCCTACGTTGGATACAAGACACAGGAACTGAAAGGAGACCAGCTGGTCGAGAAAATTGTGCTCGAAGAAGATGCAGTTGCGCTGGATGAGTTGGTCGTTGTCGGATACGCCGTCCAGAAAAAGAAAGAACTGACCGGTTCAACCTCCTCACTCAAGGCCAGCGACAAAAAGCTTTCGGTAACAACCAGCTTGGACCAGATGATGCAAGGTAACCTGAGCGGTGTAAACATTACGAACGCATCAGGTATGCCCGGTGGAGCTGTCCGTGTCAGCATCCGTGGTGTAGGGTCTATCAACGGCTCAAACGAACCATTGTTCGTCATTGACGGTATACCTGTAAGCAACTCGGACAATTCAGGCGTCAACGGACGCTTTGGTGGTAGCGTGCAGAATCCGCTGTCCATGCTCAATCCCAACGACATCGAGTCAATAGACGTACTGAAGGATGCAGCGGCAACGGCCATCTATGGTTCGAGAGCTACCAACGGTGTTGTGATGGTCACCACCAAGAGAGGAAAGAAAGGCCAACGGACAACCGTAAATCTTAGTGCTTCATACGGTTTGCAGTCACTTCCCAAGGAAATCGAAATGGCTGACTCGGATCTTTACCTTACTGTTCGTAACGAAGCCGTCAACAACTACAATACCCAAAACAACCTGAAACCGGGAGACAACCTCTACAAGACTCTGGAAGTCAACCCCCGTCCGGGACAACCCGATACAGACTGGATCGATCTCATTACTCACGACCAAGCAGCCGTACAAAACTACGAGGTTTCGGTTTCCAGCGGTAGCGAAAAGACGCGTTTCTACTCTTCTTTGGGATACTTCGACCAGGAAGGTATTATCCTTACGAACCGATTCCGGAGATATTCACTCCGCACCAATGTCGACCACGACATCTCCAACGCCTTCCAGACTGGGGTGTCCATTGCACTCAGCAAAACCATTAACAACCGCGTTCCCAATGACAACGTCGGCAACGGCATCTTTACACGCTCCATCGAGCAGCGGCCGTTTGATGTGCCGTTCAAAGAAGATGGAAGATACATGATTGGAGGCGTGGATATTCCACGACACAACGGGATCCAGGTCCTAAATGAACAAAAGTCCAAAAACGAATGGTACAGAGTGCTGGCCAACGCCTACCTGACCATCAAACTGTTGGAAGGACTGGAATACAAGCTCAGCCTGAGCGGAGACATCCGCTATTCAAACGACTATCTGAAGCTGACTAAGGACCATCCCTACGGCAGTCCGAAAGGTGAGATTACAGACTATCGTTCGATGATGCAGAATTATCTGATCGATAATACATTGACTTATACCAAACAGATCAAGGACTTCAATTTCACGGCATTGGGAGGGTACTCCATGCAAGAAATCAACACAGATGCCAGTTCTATTGTCGGCAAGGACTTCCCGTCTTCACAATTTGACTACATCAACGCGGCAGGTAGAATCAACAGCGCTTCTACCACCGGAGGAAAGAATCGACTCATCTCTACCTTCTTCCGATTGAACATGGGTTATGCGGACAGATACCTTTTCACCTTCTCTATCCGTGCAGACGGTTCATCCAAGTTCGCTGACGGTAACCAATGGGGTACCTTCCCATCGGTGTCAGGTGCTTGGCGCATCAGCAACGAATCCTTTTTTCCAAAAGACGGAATCATCTCGGACCTGAAGCTGCGTGCCAGCTGGGGTATGACCGGTAACCAGGAAGGAATTGGAAACTATGACTCCCGTTCACTGGCAAATGGCGGACACAACTACAACGGCCAGGACGGCATTGCTATCACCACCCTGGCCAATCCGGACTTGAAATGGGAAAAGTCCGACCAGACAAACATCGGTCTGGACCTGTCGCTGTTCAATGACAGAGTCACTGTCGGTATGGACTATTTCATCAAGAACACGAAAGACTTGCTTTATGACCGCCCGCTGCATACTACAACTGGATTCTCATCCATTACCCAAAACATCGGCAGCATGCGAAACACCGGTTTCGAATTCAATGTAGAGAGTCACAACATCATGAACGACCGGTTCAGCTGGGATACACAGTTCAACATCTCAACGATCAAGAACAAGCTGACCTCACTGATTGATGAAAAGCCCATTCCTGTAGGCAACCATGTCCTTCAGGTGGGACAACCCATCGGATCCTTCTACATGTATAAAATGGATGGTATCTATCAAGATAATCAAGAGGTTCCTGAAAAACTTTATGCCAAGGGGGTTCGTGCCGGTGACATCAAGTACGCAGACAAGGACAATGATGGTGATTTGACACCCGCCGACAAGGAAATCGTCGGAAAGCCCCTTCCGGATTTCTTCGGTGGTCTCACCAACCGGTTCAGATACGGCAATTTCGACCTGACCATCTTCAACACTTTCTCCGTTGGCAACGATGTCTATGCTACCGGTATGGGTGGTATTGATGCCGTTGGACACAACAACTACGGCATGCGTAAGGACATTGCTGCCAACCGATGGACCGGCCCCGGCACAAACAACTCGATACCTCGTGCCATGATCAGCACGCACAACACACAGGCATCTACCTACCTGCTTCATGATGGCTCATACTTCAAATTCAAGGATGTGACACTGGGGTATACCCTTCCGTCAAACCTGACCCAGAAGCTGAACATCAGCAATATGCGTGTGTACCTGTCCGCACAGAATCTGTGGACCATCAGCTCTTATCCTGGATATGACCCTGAAGTCAGCTACTCAGTCAACAATTCCAAGACAATGGGCGAGGATGCCATGACCGTTCCTCAGTTGCGTACGTTTGTCTGCGGCTTCAATCTTACTTTCTAAATATAATTCATTTATAATCGATATTCATCATGAAACTAAATCATCTGATATATACATTAATGCTGGGCACCGCGTTGGGTACCAGTTCCTGCTCCTGGTTGGATCTGGAACCTGCAACGGCCGTCTCACCCTCCATTCTCGGACAAGGTGAAGTGGAACAACTGCTAACCGGTACCTACCGCTCGTTACAGAACGACCCGGGTCGCGACACCTGGGTACTCTTTGACATGCGGGGCGAGAATCTGATCAATACCTACCTGAGCGGTTCCAATGACTTTGTAAACAACGAGATACCCTCCAATAACGGTACGCTGCTTACGATGTGGCGTGGTTACTACAAGGCCATTTACAATGCCAATACCACCCTTTCCATCCTTTCCAATTTGGAGCCCAGTGAAAAGAACACCCATATAGAGGCACAGGCTCGTTTCCTCCGGGCATACGCCTATTACTGTCTGGCCACACGCTGGGATGGTGTTCCCATCATCAAGGACAATACCCTGGAGAACGTAAAGCGTGACAAACAGTCCGCTGTGTTCAACTTCATCAAGGAAGAGTTAAGTTTTTGTATCGATGAAGGACATTTGAAACCTTTTGGTGAAACTTCGGGCGCACCCTTCACGGTAAGCCTCGAAGCAGCCCAAGCTCTGATGGCACGCTTGGCCCTGACAACCGGAGATATGGAAACGGCCAAAAATATGGCTGAAACGCTGATCGCAAATCCCAAATTCAAACTCAGCGAAAACTACGACAACATCTTCACGACAACCAACAACAGCGAGATAATCTTCAGTTTCCGCAACAACACTAGCGAAGGAGGCCAGAACTTGTACGCCCTGTTCACCACCTACAACTCACCGATGAAAGGAAGCTGGTTTCTCTGCCCGTCTCCCGAATCGGAGAAACTGTTCGAGGATCCGGCTGATACGCGCAACAACACCTGCATCACTACGCTGGAGAGCGTTTCCGAAACCTATATCATCATGAACAAGTTCAGAGATTTTACGCCGCTCATCGTTTCACGTATTGCAGAAATGTACCTGATTAGTGCGGAAGCACAAGGACGGAACGGACTGAATAGACTGAACGAGCTGCGCCGTTCAAGAGGATTGAATCCGTACAACAACTCGGATATTGCTTCGGAGGAAGACTACCAGAAGAAAGTAGCCCTGGAACGCAGAAAGGAACTTTACTGTGAGGGCTTCCTGTTTTTTGACCTGATTCGTACCAACAAGATTTCCGAAGAGGTAGTGTCCATGAACGGAAAGACAAACCTTTATCTTCCCTTGCCGGAATCAGAGGTGCAATACAATCCCAACCTCAACGAATATAACTGATAAACCAATCCCTGTTATTCATCGTTGCCCTGCTCGGTCGGGATACTGTTGGTTTCTGTTGGGACAGCCTGCCAACCTCTGTTTCGATTGGAATGTGAAGGGCAACGGAAATAGTCACTATCGGGCGTTGGGAATACCCCAACGCCCAACTTTTAATGGATTCTCATGAAAAAACTGAAAACCGCCTTTATTTCCCTACTGTGCTTGTCTTGCATGACAATATCCAACAAGGGATCAGCTTCAAACCCGGTACTGCGTATTTCGGACGGGTGGGTGGCAGACACCATTGCGCCGGCACTGATACATTACCGATTCGCCGGATATGACTCCATCAGCCAAGCGCACCAAAATGTAGACGTTCTCGAGGTCGACCTGACCTCCCCAAGTTATGATATACAGCTTGTTTACGAAGAGCATGGGGATTCCCTATCTTCTGTAGCGGAACGCAACAATGCGGCTGCCGCCATCAACGGAACCTACGAGGCCGAAGCATCGTTCATCAAAATCGGAGGTAGACTCCTTGCCCAAAACCGTTTGGACAGCACACACATTCGATACTGGAAACACGAAGGTGCCTTCCTGTTCGATGACGACAACAAGAACATCGACATCCGATTTGCCAGCGACTCGACTTTTCTTTCACACCCCGCAGCAAACATTTTATCCGGTGCTCCCATGTTGATAGACAACAACGATCCTGTAGGGCTGAATTTTACCGGAAACGTAGAAGGAATGGACCTGAACAAGCTTGATTACGAAGACTTCAGAAGGCACCAGGGAGTGAGACACCCGCGGACAGCGGTAGCACTTACAGAGCATAAGAAACTGCTTTTGATAACCGTTGACGGAAGAAGTACCCAGGCGGCAGGAATGTCTGCAAACGAACTGACCCGATTTCTACTTACTTACTTCTGCCCCCAATCAGCCTTGAACCTGGATGGTGGAGGGTCCACTACCATGTGGATTGCCTCTTCAGAGCAGCGAGTAGGAGGGGTCGTGAACCATCCGACTGACAACAAGAAATTCGACCATGCGGGACAACGCAGAGTAACCTCGTTCATTGTCATCAAATCATCTGAAAACCATGAATAAATATCTCAGTTTCATCTTTGCTTCAGTGCTCACACTCACGGGCGTACAGCTTTCCAAAGCCAGCAATCCATCGGATTCCCTGGCCATCGTATCGGCCAAATGGGAGAGAACATCTTCACTGCAAGGCATCCAGTTGAAACAAGCTTCGATAGAAGGCCTGTTTGGAGGCAAGCAATCCATCAGCATCCTGACCATTGGAAGAGCGGAAGGCTATACAGCCTTTATTGCTACGACGGACTCGCTGACCACCACTAGCCAATTGGCTGAACAAAGCCGTTCTTCTGCAGCCATAAACGGGTCGTACTTCAGTATCAAGGAGGCTTCTCTACCTGTTACCTCCGTAAAAATGAAGCGGTAATAGATACGACAACTACCGAAGAAAGGCATTTGCGTGTCAATGGTGCCGTACACATGGTGGATAACAATATCCGGATCATACCATGGAACGACGAAAATGAGAAGAAAGGGTTCCCGCTGGATGGGGATATACTTGCGTCCGGACCGCTCTTGATGCAGGACGGCAAGACGTGTGACTTCACGACGATAGATCGGGAATTCTCAGAGACCAGACATCCCAGAAGTGCCATTGCACTCACAAAAGAAGGTGACATAATGCTGGTAGCGGTAGATGGAAGGGCAGAAGGGCACGCAGATGGAATGTCCATTGCAGAACTTGCCTATCTTTTGCGAATTCTGAAGGCACATTGCGCACTTAATCTGGATGGAGGCGGTTCTACCACCTTATGGGTGAATGGTCAAGTGGTCAACCACCCAAGCGACAACAAGAAATTCGACAACAAAGGAGAAAGAAAAGTCCACAACATCATAGCCGTTCGAAGATTGACAAATCCATAGAGTACAACATGCTTGCTCACAGACAAATCGGGGAGTACTGCATCAATCATGCAGGAACAGTCTGAACAGGGAGGCCCTCGAATGGCTTGAAAGGACGGGGAACGGGAAGGTGCACGGGACCACCCGTCTTTTTCCCCGGGAAGAGTTTGCCGTGGAAAAAGGCTTTCTCATGCCCTATCATGGGACGCCACAACCACCGCAGGAGGAGATGAGGGAATACCATGTACGCAAGGACAATACAGTGCAGTACAGGGGGAATTATTACAGCCTGCCATGCGGAACTTACCGGAGCGGGCAGACAACCGTCTGGCTGCAGGAAACGGAAGGGAATGTGGAGCTGTACAACAAGGATACGGGGAAACTCATCTGCCGGCATGCGCTCTGTACCAGAAAGGGAAGGACCGTTTATGACGACTCCCACAGAAAACCGAGAAACGCCGGAGTGAAGATAGCCGAACGCATCCTTGTCCATGTGTCGGGCAACAGGGAGGTGGCCATGTGGATGGATAATCTGAAAAGGAGGAAGGAACGTTATTATAGGGATAATCTGGAGGTGATCCTGCGCATAATTCCCGGATATGACAAGAATACACTGATAGAGGCCATACGGATATGTCTGGACAAAGGCATCTATAACGGGGACTCGGTTAAAAGCCTGTGTGAATATGTGTGCAGGGGAAAGGAAAATGGAACAGAAATATACGGACTGGAGGATCGCCTGCCCCGACAAGGCGGATTGATACAGTCTTATAACGAAATACTCAGGGATTATGACAAGACATAAGAAGGAACTCATGGAATGTGCACGTATGCTCAAGCTGGGCAATCTGACCGAACATCTGGAGGAACTGCTGCATCAGGCCCAGGAAAAGCAGCTGACCTATCCGGAGTTTCTACTCGCCTGCCTCAGGGAGGAGGTCCGGACCAGGGAGAACCGGAAATATTTGTGCCGTTTGAAAGCGGCCGGGCTTCCTGCAAGGCATGATCTGGACCGTTACGACTTTACCCGGACGGAAGGAATCGACTCCAGAAAGCTGCGCGAACTGCGCGAGCTGGTATGGGTGGGACAGGCATACAACCTGCTTCTGGCAGGCGGTTCCGGAACAGGAAAGACCTATATTGCCGCCGGACTTGTCCATGAGGCGGTGAAAGCCGGATACAGGGCATATATGGTTACGCTGGAGGACCTTCTGACCTGTCTGAAGACAAGGGATCTTTCCAGACATGCGATGAAAACCTACAAACGGATCATGAAGGCACAGCTGCTGGCCATTGACAATGCCACACTCTTTCCCTTGAAAAGAGAAGATATCATGTTGCTGTTCAAACTGGTGAATGAGTTTCAGGAAAAGACATCGCTTATCGTTACAGCCAACTACTCCCTTACAGAGTGGCTGGCAATACCGGGAGAGGAAGCTGTCGCAGCGGCATTGCTTGACAGACTGCTCTACTGTTGTGAGATTATACAACTGTCAAGAAACAGCTATCGGATGGAAAACAGGAAAACAATTTTTAGCAATCGGAGTGAAGATACGGACACTTTAAAAGAGTTAACAACTGTAAAGTAATATCCTGCTAAAAGTGGGATATATTAAATTACATAAAAATGAGGTGTGTAAATTTGCAAGGTACACAAAAAACAACATTTAATAAATTGTATATACAATATACTACTTCACACACAAATAAAATTGTCAAAATAGAAAAGATTTAAAATATGCTTTCAATGTGACCTTAAAAAATTAGCATTCAATTTTGACATATAGCTCAAAGAAACTTGCCACAAGGCGATTTCCTAACAAACAACATCAAAAAGGATACTGATTTTTATGACTTGTTGTAAGCACTCAATTTAGGGCATCCCCCTTCGAAAGGGCACTTTTCAGTGCCCTAAACCGAGTTTTGTTAATTAATTAGTTTTGAATTTAACATTGGCTGGCAGCCAAAGTGATTTTGTCAGGAACCATGTTAACA
>OIGD01003197.1_pt1 | contig 11390 bp, 7 predicted proteins | sample 1582211 | NCBI WGS metagenome assembly OIGD01 (sample SAMN04414078, study PRJEB24778) | human gut metagenome | material: faecal | host: Homo sapiens
CCGGCTGAGGAAAGTTCGGGGAGGATGAGGGAGGTTTGGAGGGAGAAGGGACCCATCCGAAAGGGGTCCCTTCTCCCTCCAAGGTCTTCCCACCCTACCTGTAAAACAGCACCGTAAACACCACGGCAACGGCGAGGAAGGCGAGACCGACCCAGAGGAGAAAGGCATAACCTTTTACGCCACCCTTTTCGCGTTTGCGCGCTACGTAGTCGCGGTAAGTCTCGTGCCGCTCAAAGGTCTTGCCCATCGGGACGAGCGCGCGGACGATCCGGCTGCCAAGGTAAGTGATGCCAAGAAAACTCCCCTCGTTGCCCAGCCAGACCAGCACAGCCACCAGACTGAGTATGACGCCGGGGACCGTGAACGCGTCCGCAAGACAGCGGATGCGCTCGGTCTCGGTTGCGGCAGTGCTCCAGCCCCGCAGCCCTAACACCGCAAAGGCCATGCCGGCACCGATTGCGATTGCAATCGCATATTTGACCAGAATCCGAACAACCGGCTTTTTCACAGCCCAAGCTCCTTCCGGTAACGCTTTTCCTCCGCGTCATTGCAGCGCACGAAATGCCCGGGCGCAACCTCGCGCAGGGAGGGCAGATCGGTGCTGTAATCGTGATCGGCAATCGCGTTGTAAATCACGCGCGTCCGCTGCTTCTCCAGATGCGGGTCGGGCAGCGGGATTGCGGACAGCAGCGACTTCGTATACGGGTGCAGCGGGTGCGCAAACAGCTCATCCGAGGTCGCAAGCTCCACCATCTTCCCGTAGTACATCACACCAATGCGGTCGGAGAAATACTTCACCACAGACAGATCGTGCGCAATGAACAGAATCGTCAGATTCAGCTTGGCGCGCAGCTCGTTGAGCAGATTGATGACCTGCGCCTGAATCGACACGTCCAGTGCCGAAACCGGCTCGTCGGCAATCAGCAGCTCCGGATTCATAATCACCGCCCGCGCAATGCCGACACGCTGCTTCTGCCCGCCGGAGAACTCGTGCGGATACCGCCCGGCGTGCTCCCGGACCAGACCGACCAACTCCAGAATTTCGTAAACCTTTTCGTCAATATACGCCTGGTCCTTGATGCCGTTGATGACCAGCCCCTCGGAGATGATTTCGCGCACCGTCATACGCGGGTTCAGCGATGCCACCGGGTCCTGGAAAATCATCTGAATCTGCGTAATCAGCTTGGTCTTCTTTGCCACCCGCAGCCTGTCGCGGTATTCCTTCTGCAGCGCAGCCTCGCCGGGGGTCCCCTTCGCAGCCTCCAGACGCGGCAGGTATTCTGCCTTGACGTCCGCAACCAGCTTGTCGGCATACTCCCGGTCGGAGTGCTTGTGGTCGTAACGCGCCGCGCGAATCTCCTCCCGATCTGCCGCCAGCGATGCCTGCAGTTCTGCCTGCAGCGAGGCAATCTTTGCGTCGTTCGCAGCCTTTTTCGCCGGGTCCGCAGCGCTTTCCCGCTTCAGGGCGCGGACCGCATCGGCGGTTTTTTTCCGGCAGGCGCTCATGTGGTCGACATAAGACTGCGTGCCCGCGCAGATGCGCTGCCCTTTGAACCAGATGTTGCCCGAGGTGATGTCGTACAGCTTGATGATCGAGCGCCCGGTGGTGGTCTTTCCGCAGCCGGATTCTCCCACCAAACCGAACACCTCGCCCTTGTGAATTTCAAAATTCACGTCGTCAACCGCGCGGTTGACATGCCCTTTGCTCTTGAAATACTGGCAAAGATGCTCTACACGGAGAAGAACCTCCGGGTCATTCCGTTTCTCGTCCATGCGATTCTCCTTCCTGCAGTTGTTTCCGCATCCGCGCAATCCGATCGGTGATGACCGCAGGGACCTCCACCTTCGGCGCGTCCGGATGCAGGAGCCATGTCGCGGCGGTGTGCGTCGGGGAGACGCGGAACATCGGCGGCTGCTGCTCGTAGTCGATCTGCATTGCATACTTGTTTCGCTCGGCAAAGGCATCGCCCTCCGGCGGATAAATCATGTTCGGCGGGGTGCCCGGGATTGCGTCCAGCTTGTCGTGCGTATCAAGGTCCGGCATCGACGAGAGCAGCGCCCAGGTGTAGGGATGCCGCGCGTCATAGAAAATGTCGTCTGCCGTGCCGTATTCCACAATCTTGCCCGCGTACATCACGGCAATGTCGTCTGCCATGTTCGCCACCACGCCCAGGTCGTGCGTGATGAAGATGACCGACAGGTTCCGCTCCCGCTTGAGGTTGTTGATCAGCTCCAGAATCTGCGCCTGAATGGTCACGTCCAGCGCCGTAGTCGGCTCGTCGCAAATCAGGACGTCCGGGTTTGCCGACAGCGCGATTGCAATGACAATGCGCTGCCGCATGCCGCCCGAAAATTCGAACGGGTACTGATTGAACCGCACGCGCGGCTCGGGAATGCCGACCTCCTCCATCAGTTTAATCGCCTTTTCCTTTGCCATCGACTTGGTGACCTTGTAGACCACCGCCGATGCCTTTGCCTTGAAATGGTCGATCAGTTCAATCGTGTCTGCCTGCAGGTCGCGCTCCGGGGCGGCAAGATCCTTCCGGTAGTGCGCCTCCAGCCGGTCGATGACGTCGAGAATGTTCTGCCGCAGCAGTTCCGGGTCGCACACCGACTTCGGCACGACCTTCCAGTCTGCCTTTTTGCCGCTGGCAAGCAGCCGTTCGCGCTTTGCCGTCTGGCGGGCAAACCGCCGCTCCTCGCGGGGGTTGAACTTCTGATAGTAGAAATACTTGTCAATCGCGCTGCCAAGGCTGCCGCCGAAGGTGTAGGCAATGCTGTCCTTCACCGGCTTGAGACGGTCGATTGACGCCTCCACAGCCCGCGACAGCTCGCGGCAGAGCTCCTTTGCCTGCGCTTTGGTAAAGTCGCCGGAAAAGGCTTTCTTCGCCTCCTCCAGGCGCTCGATGACCGCTGCCTTGCCCTCTGCCGCGCGCTTTGCGGAATAGGCAATGCCGCATTTTCCGTAAGCGATGAAGTCGTTCATGAAATCCCGGTCAAGGAACTCCAGCGCCTTCGCGTTTGCTTCCTCCACGGGCAGGTTGGACAGATCGTCGCCCGGGTGCTTCATCACCCAGTAGCCGATGCGGAAGAAGTTCGGCACGGGACCGCTCAGCAGGCAGCTGAGCAGGTCGTTCGTCTCCTTCAGCGCGTTCTCAACGTCGCCGGGCAGCTCGCCGTTGGTTCCGGTTGCGGTCTTTTTCTGCTTGCGGCAGGAGGCGATGCACGCCGTCAGCGCGGCGGTTACCTGCCCCAGCTTTTCCGTCTCCTTGCCCAGCAGGTAGCGGTCGTCAATCTTCCGCAGTTTGGCGGTCAGCGACCCCAGCACCAGCGCCAAATCCACGCTTTGCTTGTGCTTGACGCGGAACCGCAGGTCGTCGATCTCGCCCAGCACCTCTCCGGCGCGGCTGCGGGCTTCGTTGTAATGGTTTTCGAGTTTAATCCCCTCGATGTTGAAGTTATCGAAGGTGTGCGTCAGGCGCTGCGCATCGGCGGCGGGCTTGCCGGCGTCGATGATTGCCTGGCGCAGGAGCGCAAGCTGCGTGTTGAACTCGTCGCGCGCCTCCCGCCGGTTGACGCGGCTTTTCAGCAGCATCGCCTCGGTAATCTGTTTGCCGATCTTGACAATCGGGTTCAGCGAGGACAGCGGGTCCTGAAAGATCATGGCGATTTTATCGCCGCGCAGCTTGTGCAGCTCCTTTTCGGGGAGCTTGAGCAGGTCCTTGCCGTCGTACAGAATCTCGCCGTTCTCCACAATCGAGTTGCCCGCAAGGATGCCCAGAATTGCCTTGGAGGTGACCGACTTGCCCGAGCCGGATTCCCCGACAATGGCAAGCGTGCGTCCGCGCTCCAGATCGAAGGAGATGTCCCGCACCGCCTTCAGCGTTCCGCCGGGGGTCCGGAAGGAAACGCTCAGTCTTTTGACTTGCAGAATCGTATCGTTCATGTCATCCCTCCACTCCGCGCAGCGACGGGTTGAATGCGTCGCGCAGACCGTTGCCGAACAGGTTGAAGCTGATCTCCAGCAGCGAAATAATCAGCGCCGGGAAGAGCATCAGGTGCGGATAGTTGGTCCAGATGCTGCTGGCATCCGAAAGCAGGGTGCCGAGCGAGGTGGTTCCGCTGCCGCCGAGCTTGACGATGCCAAGGAAGCTGAGCATGCTTTCGCTGAAGATGACGCCCGGAATGACCAGCACCGACGAGGTGATGATGGTGCCGAGCGAGTTGGGGAAAATGTGCTTGAGGATGATGCGCGCGTCGCTGGCGCCCAGGGTGTGCGCCGCCATGACGTATTCCTGGTTCTTGAAGCGGTAGAACTGCGTCCGCACGCGGTAAGCCGTTCCGATCCAGCCCGTGAGCACGAAGGCAAAGAGCAGGGACGGAATTGCGCCGACCTTTTTCGCCAGATGAATCTGGAACAGCGTTGCCACCACGATGAAGGGCACGCCCGAAAGGATGTCGCAGATGCGGTCGAGCACGAGGTCAACGGTGCCGCCGTAGTAGCCCTGGATTGCGCCGTAGACCGCGCCAATGATGAAGTTGATAATGGACACCGCCATTGCAACCATCAGGCTCAGGCGCACGCCGTCTGCCAGCCGCAGCGCCAGGTCGTAGCCCTGCGAATCGGTACCGAACAGGTATTCAGGCGCAAAGCCGTTCTTGTACTGGTAGTAGTTGTAGTAGAGCACGCGCACGCGGTACATTGCGGTTTCGGCCGTGCCGCCGCCGGTGTACTCATAGTATTTCGGGGTGCCGTCCCCGTTGCGCTTGTAGTTGTCTTCCAGGCGGATGTCCGACTCATCGGTGATGACGTCCGGCAGCTTAATCCGCACGGCTTTTCCGTCCGCTCCAACGCGCACGGGGTTGTATTTCGAGTCGGTCTTGTACCAGTAGTTTGCGCTGGTGCTGGTCGGGTCGGGGTTATATTCGTTCGTCTCGATCAGCGGATAGAGCACGTGCTTGCCGGTGGCGTTCTCCCATTCGACAATCTTCTGGTATTCCGACTGCTCGATCGACATATAGAGGAACCCGACACCCAGGTAGGTTTCCAGCTTGGCGTCATAGCGCGTCAGCTGGTTATTCACATCACCGTCCAGCCCTTTGTTGGCTTTGACGGGCTGGTATTCGCTCTTTGCCGACTCTGCCAGCGACACGCCGCTTCCGTCCCAATCCAGCGCGCCCATGCCGATGGCGTAAGCGCCGATCAGCCCCTTTGCGGTATACTTGCGGTCCACGGTTCCGGTTGCGATGCCGATTTTGGAAAGAGCCAGGTTCCGCGGGCCCATTTTCTGGTAGTAGACATCCATAAAGGTGGAGTCATAGCGGGTGTTGAACAGCGGGGTCACGATGGAAAACAGGATGATCAGCAGGATGATGATGGCGGCAACGATGGACGCCTTGTTGCGGCAGAAGCGGATCCAGGCATCCTTGAAATAGCCGATGGGCTTATCCACGAATTTGTGGTCGGTCAACCGCTCCCCGGTATTCGCAAACGCGAATTTCTCGCGGGGGATTTCCGGATATTGTTTTTGTTCCATTTACTTCTCCCCCATTCTGATACGCGGATCGATAAATCCGTAGCTGATGTCCACAACGATGCCGGACAGCAGACCGACAAAGGTGTAGAAGATTGTATCCATCATAAACACGTCGTAGTCCAAGAGGTTAATCGAGCGGATATAGAGCTGCCCGACGCCCGGAATCGAAAAGATCTGCTCGATGATCATGGAGCCGCCCAGGATTCCGATGAAGCTGGAGAGAATCATCGGCAAAATGGGCACCATTGCGTTTTTCAGCGCATGGCGGGTGGTTGCCTGCCCGCGTGTCAGACCTTTGGTGCGCGCCAGGAGCATATAGTCCGAGGTCAGCGTTTCGGTCAGTTCGGCGCGCGTGAAGCGGCAGAGCCCTGCAATTTCGGTAAAGGACAGCGCCAGAATTGCCGGCACCATGCTGTAGAACATTTTGCCCGAGAACCACGAGCCGCCCGCGTCTGCCAGCGAATAGACCGTCAGCGGGAAAAGGTTCCATTTCAGGTAGAGCAGGTACTGCACGATGAAGGCGTAAACGTAGCTTGGCACCGAGACGAAAATCATAACGCCTGTGCTGATAATATGGTCCTGCCAGCGGTTCTTCTTAATGGCGGCAAAGATGCCCAGCGCGATGCCGAGCGGGACGGAAAACAGCAGCGAATAGAGGTTGACCAGCACCGTTGGAAGCAGGCGGCCGGTCAGCACGTCCCATGCCGGCGTGCGGAAGGATATGTTCCACGAAGTGCCGAAATCCCATGCCGTAAAAATGTTTTTCAGGTATATGCCGTACTGCGTCAGAAGCGGCTCGTTATAGCCCAGTGCTTCAAATCTCGCCAGCATCACCTCGCGCTGGTTTTTGTCCAGCGGCAGCTCCCGAGGCAGCGCCCGGATGAGCATAAAGCAGATGGTGGTGATGACAAAAAAGGTAAACAGCATCAGCAAAACCCGTTTGAGCACATATTTTGCCATAGTTCGTTCTCCTTATCTTGTTTCGGTCTGTGTAATTTCCTTCGCCGCCCGCATTCGGGGGGCGCTTAAGACCTTGGGGCGCTGCCCCAAGCCCCGCTTAGGGAACTTCTTGAGAGAAGTTCCCTAAGGACCTTCAAGAACTTTTAAAAAGTAGGGGAAGGGGTGATTTTTTGGGGGGTGCGTGGGGGTAGGAGTGTAGCCGGGTAACGCGTCTTCATGTGCAAGCCATCTGCAACGCGGAACGACACATGGGTCGTTCCCTACAGACCGACTACACAAAATCAGCACTCACTAAAAGTCTAACCGTTAACCCCACCTGTTTCAAGTTCTTGAAGGTTCTTAGGGATGACTGGTTGCGAAGCAACCAGTCAGTAGCGCAGCGTTACTTCTCTTCAAGAAGCTCCCTAAGCGGGGTTTGGGGCAGCGCCCCAAGGTCTTCCCCCGAATAAGGGCGGCGAAAGAAATTACGGAAACAGGCGGAGGTAAAAAGAGATTACCTCCGCCACCCCACAACGGGGTTTCGTGTCCGACAGGCGGACAGATGTTTCTTATTGATAGTTCAGCTGACCGTTCGTGCTGTTGTTCTTGACGAATTCAGCCCATGCGGCGTCGTCGTACTGGAACTTCAACAGGCGAATACCGCCGAAATCATACATAATGTTGTAGGTCTCGGTGTAGTAGTTCACCTTGTAGGACAGCAGGAAGCAAGCCGTGGTTCCGCAGAGCGGGATCCGGTAGTAGGTCTCCAGATACTTTTCCTCCAGCTGAGCGAGGATCGACAGCTTCACATCGAACGAAGCGTTTGCGTACTTGCCGGTACCGATCAGGCAGTTCGACCAATCCTGGCAGGTCATCGTGACATCTTCGCCGTTCACCTTCAGCGTCCACTCAACGGACGTCGGATCCCAGCAGCCGGCCTCGTGGATGTCGTAGTTAGCCGGATCCATATAGACCTGGAAGTTGCGGAACGGGTAGAACGCCGCGCCGCCCCATGCGCCGTAACCGATTGCGTATTCACCCTTCGGCACGTCTTCATAGCGCTTATCCAGATTTGCAACCGCTTCGAAGGTGACGGTGCCGAAGCCGGAGCCTTCCAGAGCCGCATTCACGAATTCGTTGAGCAGCGCAATGCACTTCTGGTCGCCGGAATCCAGCGCGCCAGCCTTCCAAGCAACGCGAATCTTAATATTCGCACCCTTGGTGTAAAGCCCTGCAGCCACCAGCTCGTCGCAAGCGGTCTTCATCAGGTTCTTCGCCTCGGTCAGGTTGTAGCCGTTGATGGAGTCATACGCCTCCTTCAGCGTCTTGTAGGTCTTGCCCTCGCCGTATTCAACGCCGTAGAGGTTGCAGATTGCCTGCATTGCCTCGTCAGTGTCGCGGTATCTCGAGGACGGATCGTTGTAAACATCGTAGAAATACAGATTGTTCAGCAGCGAGTACGCCGGCTTGTAACCGGAGGTCGCCGTGACATACTTTGCGCGGTCAATGCTCAGAGACATTGCCTTGCGGAAGGTCTCGTTGGAGAGCACCACAGAGTTGGTGTTGCCCTTGGACTTATCCATTTCCTTCAGCGCATCCAGATTGGTGTTGAAGAAGAAGGACATCGTGTAGGTCTCGTCGACCTTGTAGAGGCGGTCAGAGGTGTTGTAGTTGAGCAGATCGTCAGCCGACGGCGACCAGTTGCTCAGTTCGCCCTTCAGGAACGCCTGCTTTGCAGCCGCGTCATCCATCACGTCAATGACAATCTTGGTTGCCTGGTACTGCTCAACCTTCTTGCCGTCCACTTCAAAGTTGGTGTAGGAAATGAGCGAGCCGTCTTCCTGCTTCTCATAGCCGAACCAGTTCTCGTTCTTCACCAGAACCAGCTGCTTATCTTTCTGCAGGGTCTCAATCCGATACGGACCGTAGGAAACGGTGGTCTCCTTGGAGGTGCAGTAGTCGGTGGTCTTCAGTTCACCGGTGGTATCAAAGCCGTTCTCATAGGTGGACCGGTGCACCAGCCAGGTGGACGTGCAGGAAGTGAGGAAATAGTTCAGTTCGATTGCGTTCTGATTGACATAGCGGATGGTGTAATCGTCCACTTTGTAGCAGCCAACCGCTGCATCATAGTCAACCTTGTCACCCTTCTTGCCGGTGTAGGTGAAGAGCGCTTCCTTAAAGCAGTTGGGGAGGTCCTTTTCTTCAATACCGGAGAAGAGCGTGAGACAAGCCTTTACGATATTGTAGGCAGTCTCTTTGTTTTCAGCAGTGATCTTGGTATAGCCGTAAGCGTTTGCGGCATCGGAAATCACCTTGTAATCGGAGTCGCTGCCGACCTTGTACTTGCTGTGCAGCGAGTTCAGGCTGTAGGCATCGCCGAACAGCGTGGTCTCCAGGCTGGACAGGTTGATATACACCTCGCCTCTTGCGATACCTGCATCCAGATCGTAAGAGTAATCCGGCGTATCGTTTTCGCCGTAAGCCGGAACCATCGGATCGTAAATCGGCGCCTCGGAGTTGTAGTAAGCAAGACCGCCGGCAACAGCCGACTCACCGCTCCAGTAAAGGTTCGAGCGGTAGTTTCTCATCGAGGAATCCAGCAGCATCTTCATCGAGTAAATGTAGTCATCGGCGTTGATCTTCTCGCCGGTCTCCCACATTGCATTCGGATTCAGCTTGATTTCGTAAACGTAACCCTCGGTAACATCGGAGGCAGCCTTGCCCTCCGGCAGGGTCACTTTATATTTGGTCAGGTCGTCCTGGTGGTCCTTGGTGACATCGGTGATGGAAGTCGCCATTTCATAGATCCACTGGTAGATGCCATTCTCGGAATCCTTAATGGACATCGTGCAGAACGGGGAGCTGATATAGCTCAGGATATTGTCATCAGCGTTGGTTTCCCAGGTGTGCGGGTTCCAGTTGGTGCCGAGAGCCGTCGTATAATCGTTGAATGTGTAGCTCTTGGCTTGGGGTGTTTCCTTGCATCCGGAACAGCTGGACAGTATTGCGACGAACGACAGCATCATGCACGCAGCAAGCCCGATGCAAAGGAACCGTTTCCATTTCTTGCTCATCTTCAAATTCTCCTTCATATAAGATTATTCCGCCGCGCGCCGCCGGGGTATCACCACTCCCCTGCCCTCGCGCTTTTGGATATTGCTGTAATTATATCACATCATGTCCGCCCTGTCAAGTGCTTTTTTGAAATTTTCTCTCGTCATAATATCCAAAAAAGATATTTTCGAATTTAAAACTTGCAATTTTATGACTTTTTAGAGCGATTTTAGGCATATACAGTCGCCTTGGACAGCTAAATTTGCAAGTTTGCAAGTTTTAGCAGCTGCGTTTTTGAAGCTGTTTTCTATCAGATTATGCAATTCCCGCGTTTTGGGCACTCCGCGTGCAAAAGACCGGGTTGACACGCCGCCGCTTTTGCGGTATAATAAGATACCGCAACCTGTTTTTCGGAGGGATGGCACATGCAAGCCTCGTTTCCTGCTTTCATCGGATATTTCTTTTCGCTCCTCGGGCTGACGCTCGGGCAGCTCTACGCCTGCGGGCTGTTGCTCTGGCTCTGCTCCAAGGCATTTTCGCGTCTGGTCGGGCACCACGCCTGGATCATTCTTGACATCACTTCGTGCATCGGCACGCCGGTTCATGAAGCCGGGCACGCGCTGATGTGTCTGCCCTTCTTTCACAAAATCACCCGTCTGCGTCTGTGGAAACCGCACCCCAGCGACGGGCTCTACGGCTTTGTGGAGCACACCTACCGCAAGCGCAATCCCTGGGCGCGGCTCGGGAACCTTTTCATTGGGCTTGGTCCGCTGTTCAGCGGGCTTGGCGTTGTGGTGCTGGTTCTGCATTTCTGCTTTCCCTCTCTCTGGCACCCCTATCTTGCCAACACCGGCGCGCTGGTCTACCGGGGGTCGGTCCCTCTGCGGCAGCTCTTTGGCGGCGTTTTCGCGCTCTTTGCCGGCATCCCCGGCGCGTTCCGCGCCAACTGGCTCCGCAGCCTGCTCGGGCTGCTGGTCATTCTTTCGGTCTGCCTGCACATCACGCTGAGTTGGGCTGATGTCAAAAACAGTCTTTCCGCGCTCCCGCTCTATCTCTTTCTGCTGGCTATTTTCTCCGTTTCCACTTTCTTTTATGCATCCGCAAAAACCAACATTTTGCATGCGCTCGCGCTTCTCAACCTCCGGCTCTTCGCGCTCTTCGGTCTCTGCATCTGCTTCGCCCTCTGCTGGGTCCTCCTCGGTCTCGTCGTTCGGGTGATTCGTGGGAGGTAAAGACCTCGGGGCGCTGCCCCGAACCCCGCTTAGAACCTTCTTTCGGAGAAGGTTCTAAGGACTCCAAGAACTTCACCGCACAGGGCAACCGGATGGTAGAACGCAAAAAAATTCTTTTACGCGCCGTCATCCGGTTGCCCTGTGCGGTGAAGTTTCGGGCTCTTAAGAGCCCGCCGGAAGGAGGCTCCTAACGGGATTGAGGTACCGTCCCGAAGTCTGTACCCGGGACCCGCCCTTGCTTCGCTCGGCGGGGTGGTGCGGTTGGACAGTAGATAGCAGTGGTATTGACACTGCGTATAAGGAATGTTTGTAGGGAACGACCCATGTGTCGTTCCGTTTTTTCTTTCTGCTCATTCAAACCAACAGAAGATAGCCGACCGACAGCGAATTTTTGCCCTCCGGACAAAAAGAGCGGTTACCGCCCACCAAAGGTGTGCGATAGCCGCTCTTTTTATAAACTTTTAACCTACCCAGACAGACCCAAAACTTTCCTCAGCCGGGGGTGTTCCGCGCCCGGCAATCGCACCGCGTCTTGTCACGCAGCACGGAAGATTCAGAAGCACTGTAAAACACCCCCGGCTGAGGAAAGTTCGGGGAGGATGAGGGAGGTTTGGAGGGAGAAGGGACC
>OIGD01003200.1_pt1 | contig 11380 bp, 9 predicted proteins | sample 1582211 | NCBI WGS metagenome assembly OIGD01 (sample SAMN04414078, study PRJEB24778) | human gut metagenome | material: faecal | host: Homo sapiens
CTTTCAGCCATATGTGATGAAACATTTCAGTGTAGATTCGCCCAGCGCGAGCCTTCCGTTCACAATCTTCATTGCCGTCTTCTGTGTAGTACTTTGTTATAGCATTTTCAGAAGATTTTTTCCATGTTACAGGAATGATCACACCATTTGATGCGTAAAGGCCTGTGCCTTCACCGACCAGATCAAGCTGCTGTCTGTCGTGATCGTCAATGCTTGTATAATGAGCAAACTGGATCAGGACGTTTTCATACTTAAGCTGTTCGCCTGTATTTCCATCGGTCTGTTCTCCGCCATACTGGAATCTGTAATAGAGACCATCATCAGCATGATATTCAAACCAAGGTGATGTATAGTTGCTGATTGGTGTCTTGATCTCGTTAGCGGTTTCCCCACCGGCAGGTGTTGTGATCTCATCATTGAATGAAAATACACTTTCAAAGCTGTCGCTGTGTTTTGTTTCATAGCCCTTCTGTTCGATTCCGGCTTTGATCTTCTCGGTATCTGTGAATACATTATGTGGAGATACCCGGTCAGATGCTCTGTAGTATGTTACGCCACCTTCTGAGCTTAAGCCACTCAGATTATTGATCCCTGAGCTTGCAAGCTTATCTTCTCCCTGTGGAGACTGACCATAATGCATGTAGATAGCATCATATTCCATAGCAACTGTTACATAATATGGACGGCAGCTTCTGATTGAACCCAGTTTTTCAAGATTGGAATAATCATTGAAGATTCCAAGCAAACGTGTGATTCCACCTTCTACCTTCATCTCATAAACAATATCTGCCTTTCCTATATCACACTGCGGCATTGCGTCAGAAATGTTATTTAACATAACCGCGATCGGGCGTCCATATTCTTCTGTACGGTCTGTAACCCATTCTCCGGTCAGGTCGTTGTACACGCCCTCATGCTGAGCTTCTGTTGTTGCCTCTGTAGTTGCTTCTGTTGTTGCTTCTGTCGTTGTGGTTTCTGTGGTTCCTTCTGTTGATGTCTCTTTCTTTCCACATCCCATAACACCAAGTGATAAAACTCCTAATGCTGCTAATGCAATTGCATATTTAGTTTTCTTCATAATCCCTTGTGTATCCTTTCTCATTAAGTATTTGTTCCTGAAGATCTTCCATCTGTTTGCGTTCTTCTTCATCTATATGATCATAACCAAATAAATGAAGCATACTGTGTGCAACCAGAAATGCCAGTTCTCTGGTGTTCGAGTGATTGTAACTTTTTGCCTGTTCATATACTCGATCCATGGAAATAATAATATCTCCAAGCATCAGTTCTCCTGATTCCGGATTGAAATAATCACAGGTATCCCCGTCTACAACACTAAAATCTCCGGGTTCTTTATAATCAATCAGAGGAAATGACAGCACATCTGTAGGTGCATCGATATTTCTCTGACAATTATTGATAGTCTGTATGCCCGAATTGTCTGTGAGTAATACATAAATCTCACATTCATATGGGCATTTGATAAAATCCAGCGCCTGTCCGATCACAGTCTCTATTACATGTTCATAATCAGGCACACGGATCTCTCCGAATTCATTTTCAATATTTAAAGACATTGTACATCCTTACCTTTTTCTCTTATTATTGCGGTTATCTCCGTAACGCTTGCTGTCACTTATCTCATGCTTTGTCTGATCGGATCTTTTCTTCTGTTTGTTCTGCTTTTCCTCATACACTTCGTAGGCATTGACAATCTTCTGTACAAGCGGATGTCTCACAACATCAAGACTTGTCAGATGACAAACACTGATTTCTTCGATGTTTTTAATAACCATCAGTGCAACTTCAAGTCCGGATCTTGTCTCAAACGGAAGATCTTTCTGTGAAAGGTCACCGGTAATGATGGCTTTTGATCCAAATCCGATACGGGTTAAGAACATTTTCATCTGTGCAGGAGTTGTATTCTGTGCCTCATCAAGCACGATGTACGCATTATCCAGAGTTCGGCCTCGCATATACGCAAGTGGGGCAACCTCGATCAATCCTTTTTCCATATTTTTAGCGAAAGATTCCGGTCCCATGATCTCATAGAGCGCATCATAAAGCGGTCTTAAATAAGGATCGACCTTGCTTTGCAGATCGCCGGGCAGAAAACCTAATTTCTCGCCTGCTTCGATCGCCGGACGTGTCAATATAATACGATTCACTTCACCGTTTTTGAATGCAGTGATCGCTTTCGCCATTGCCAGATATGTCTTACCGGTTCCGGCAGGACCTACACCGAATACGATCATGGATTTATCGATTGCATTTACATATGCTTTCTGTCCGTGTGTTTTTGGTTTGATCGGTTTGCCGTTGATCGTATGACAAATGATATCCCGATCCAACTCAGCGATATTTTCCTGTGTTTCCTGAGGATGATCCTTAGACATGGCTATCGTATAATCGACCTTCTGTTCATCAATCGCAGTACCTCTGGCTGCAACTGCAAATAACTGGATCAGTACATGAACCGCCTGCTCCACGTCTTTTTCTTCTCCTGAAATCTTCAGCTTATCATCGCGCAGGATCATAGAAACATGAAATGCTTTTTCAATTTTTTTTGCATGTACATCAAATTGTCCAAATACATTTTGAACGTATTCGGACATAACAGTAATTGATTTGCTGAATTCACTCAAGTGTCTGCTCCTCACTTATTATCTGTAATTCATGCGGGACACCGATCAGCTGTTTTACAGTGATATCTCCAACTGCATGGCATGCGTCCTCGCTACATGTTATTTTAACATTTTTTTCTATTATTTGCACCCCTTTTTCTTGCAAATTGCCAATATAGTGATTTAATTTTTCCTGCATTTTATCTGTAGCATCTTTTTCGGACAATTTTTTCATCATCAATGTGTATTCTTTGACTGTAGTCTTTTTTATCTCAAATGGCAGATAAAGATTTTTTCCTATGTGTAATCTCTTATCATCACTTAATCGGTCGAATGTATCATAAGGACATTTCGGTACATAAGGGGTAAAATCATACTTTAACAATCCAAAGGAATAATATTTTTTCTCGTTTCCGGTATACTCTTTCACATAATTTGTTCTTGGTATACTTTCATCATAATGATACACGCAGATGCCATAAACCTCTCCCTCTGCCGACACATAATTTGTATCCATCACTTCGTTATTGTCATCATACAGATAGACAGCTCCGGATATCAGGACATCCCCTTTTTTTACGTCATCCCCTGATTTAACCACCGGTGTACCGGAAGCGGTTACGATCTCTGCGATCGTACAGTTCTTTGATGCAACGATGTTGCATGGTCCTTTCATGGAGGTGTCCGTACATACATTCAATGTTTCCGTAATCTCTACAGACAACTTTGTTCCTGTAAGCGCACATGATATCCATGCGATATCTTCAAAATCTTTTCGGAGGTTCTTCTCAAGCTCGGCGCAATCTACTTTTGATTTCGGAGTTCCTGTCTGCACATAATATTCATTGATATGCTGTAGTATCTCATCCGATGTATAATCTGATTCACTGGAAACGGAAATTTCCCATATAAATAACGATTGTATATAGACCAGAATTGTAAACAAGATAAACCCAATCACAAACGGAATTCTTTTTTTATTTTTTCGAATAAACTGTCGGATACCATATTCTTTCAGAATTTCGACTTCACTTCCGGTTTTGAGTGCCGGCTCTTTTAAGTGCGCTATATCCTTAGAGGCAACAAAAAAGAAGATTTCATTCTCTTTCTGCTCCAGATCCCAAAGTTTAATATCTCTCGCTTTGCATAGATTAACAAAACGGTTGATATGAATGCCGCGAAGATGAATTTTTGCAAAGCCATACAGATACCTTAATATAATATCAAACATCCGGTTTCTCCCTTCTATGTACACAACATTATCATTCATAATTGATATATAGAATATTGCCTGATATCTTCAGTTCTTCCGGGCAGTAATATTCAATTTTCAGGCAAATTCCATTTATCGATATGGTATTCTTTTTAGTTTTAACAAGGATCTGAGTATCTGAACAGGATATAATACATTTATAGTTTTCAATATAGATAATGTGGTTATCATGAATTGTGATTTTAGACGAACTTTTTTTAATGTCCGGTGTGACATCCGGCACATCATATAGACTGTTATGATTAAATGGAAGCTGCATGATCTGATACCCAATTGACTTTATATCTATACTATGTTGGTTGGGTATCGGATTATGACTTACTCTTTATTCTCTTTAAGATTATGGACACAGATAAAATTAACCAGAACGGCATTTCCTACAATCAATCCATAGGTAACTGCCTTAAATATATTTCCGGTCATATCGCCAAATGCAAAAATACTTAAGATCAGTGCTCCCCAGGCAAAGATTATTGCAAGAATATTAATTGCGTTTTTCATTCAATTATATCTCCCTTCATTTTTATTATTTTATTTTACATCCAATTTATCTAAAATGGAATATTTTGTATTAGAATTTTTTACTCATACGTTTTATATATTCTTTTTTTGCGTCTATAAGAACATTTCATGTTCTTACGCCGCACCATCTCGCCTGTCGGCTCGATGCCGCTCGTTCGCCAAATACAGATTTTCGTGTAAACACGAAATCTGTGCTTGGCTCACTTACGCAAAAAAAGAGTACCGATTGCTCGGTACTCAAAAAAATCATATTTACTAATCCAAACTATAGATTATTTATATTTGCGCTTTCTAGCTGCCTCTGATTTCTTTTTACGTCTAACGCTTGGCTTTTCGTAATGTTCTCTCTTACGAATCTCCTGCTGGATACCAGCCTTCGCACAATTTCTCTTGAATCTGCGAAGAGCGCTATCTAATGTTTCGTTTTCTTTAACTATTACATTTGACATTCTCTCACCTGACCTCCCTCCAGTTGTGTACTATGCTAATAAAATAACAACTGTTTGGGTATTATTTAAGCACGAAGTCAATTATAACATATATTATTAAAACGTCAACAAAAAATTTTATTATTTTCTATTTTTCTATTTTTAGGCATTTAACTGTTCTTTGGCTGTTTCAACTGCTTTTGCAAGTGCATCTGCAATACCGGCAGGATTCTTTCCCCCGGCCTGAGCCATGTTTGGACGACCACCGCCGCCACCGCCTACAAGTGCTGCAGACGCTTTGATAATATTTCCTGCATGTGCTCCCTTCTTTACAGCATCGTCTGTTGCCATAGCGATCAGATTTACCTTGCCATCCTTTGCGGAAGCAAGAATGATAACCAATGTACCAAGCTTGTTCTTGAAATCATCACCCAGATTACGAAGTGCGTTCATATCGGTATCTTCTACGCTGGTAGCAAGAACCTTTACGCCATTTATATCTATTGCATCTGCAAGTGCATCTCCGGCAGAATTCTTTGCCAGCTTATCCTTCAGCTTGGAATTTTCAGATGTCAGAGCTTTGATCTCAGCGAGCATTGTCTCGATCTTTTCAGCCAGCTTTGCAGGTTCAGCTTTTGCTGCCTTTGCTGCTGCTTTCAACTCGTCTTCCATCTCTTTATAATAATTAAATGCGCCAACAGAAGTCAGTGCTTCAATTCTTCTGACACCGGCAGCAACACCCATTTCAGAGATGATCTTAAATGTACCGATCACACCGGTATTCGGAACATGAGTACCACCACAGAATTCAACGGAGAAGTCATCCATAGATACAACACGAACCTTCTCGCCGTACTTGTCACCAAACAATGCCATAGCACCTGTCTTCTTGGCATCTTCAATACTCATAACCTCTGTCTTAACCTTAAGGTCTTTATCAATCTGTTCATTTACGATTGCTTCAACCTTGGCGATTTCCTCAGGAGTCATAGCCTGGAAATGTGTAAAGTCGAATCTTAAACGGTCTTCGGATACATAAGAACCAGCCTGTTCTACATGATCACCAAGGACCATCTTTAAGGCTTTCTGGAGCAGATGTGTAGCGGAATGATTCTTACATATCAGTGCACGTCTGTCTGCTGTTACAGAAAGCTTCGCTGTGCTTCCATTCTTTAATTCACCGGATTCAACATAGCCAAGATGTGCGATCTTATCACCGGCAACCTTGATCGTATCTTTAACGATGAAACGTCCGCTCTCTGTCTCAATCACACCGGCATCACCGATCTGACCACCCATAGTAGCATAAAATGGTGTCTCTGCTGTGATGATCGAACCGTTTGTGCCTTCGGAAATAACATCAACCAGTTCGGATGTTACCTGATCGCCCTCTTTATATTCTGCTGTTATGGCAATGATATTGGAAGATGCTTCTACCTTGTCATAACCAATGAATTTACTTGTAAGAGCTGTGTCGATATCTTCATAAATAGTTGAATCTGCTCCCATGTAGTTTGATACTTTTCTTGATTTACGAGCAGTCTCTCTCTGCTTGTCCATAGCCTTATTAAAGCCTTCCGTATCAACCTCGATGCCCTTTTCTTCCAGAATCTCTTTTGTAAGATCAAGAGGAAAACCATAGGTATCATATAACTTAAATGCATTTTCGCCATTTAATACTTTTTTGCCGCTGTTATTTAACTCCTCAACGAAGCCGTTCAGGATTGATAAGCCCTGATCGATCGTCTTATTGAAGTTTTCTTCTTCTGTATTGATACAGGTAAAGATATGTGCTTTCTTTTCTTCCAACTCCGGATATGCATCCTTAGAAACCTCGATCACTGTCTTTGAAAGCTCTGCAAGGAATCTGCCTTCGATACCAAGTAATCTGCCATGTCTTGCTGCACGACGGAGAAGACGTCTTAATACATAGCCTCGTCCTTCATTTGATGGAAGGATACCATCAGACGCCATAAATGTAACGGAACGGATATGGTCGGTAATAACACGGATCGAGACATCTGTCTTCTCATCTTCCATGTACTTTACGCCAGCCATCTCACATACTTTATCACGTAATGCTTTGATCGTATCAACGTCAAAGATGGAATCTACATCCTGAACAACAACAGCCAGACGCTCCAGTCCCATACCGGTATCGATATTCTTCTGAACCAGTTCTGTATAGTTATTATGGCCGTCATTTTCAAACTGGGTAAATACGTTGTTCCATACTTCCATGTAACGGTCACAGTCACAACCTACTGTACAGCCAGGCTTACCGCATCCGTACTTTTCGCCTCTGTCATAATAGATTTCGGAACATGGACCACAAGGACCTGCTCCATGCTCCCAGAAGTTATCTTCTTTCCCAAAACGGAAGATTCTCTCCGGTGCAATTCCAATCTCTTTATTCCAGATATCAAATGCTTCGTCATCATCCTCGTAGATAGATGGATATAAACGATTTTCATCTAAGCCTACAACCTTGGTCAGGAACTCCCATGACCATGAAATTGCTTCATGCTTGAAGTAATCGCCGAATGAGAAGTTACCTAACATCTCAAAGAATGTACCATGTCTTGCAGTCTTACCTACATTTTCGATATCTCCGGTACGGATACACTTCTGGCAGGTGGTCACACGTCTTCTTGGCGGGATCTCCTGTCCTGTAAAGTAAGGCTTTAATGGTGCCATACCTGAGTTGATTAATAACAAACTATTATCATTATGTGGAATCAGTGAGAAACTGTTCATCTTCAGATGTCCCTTGCTCTCAAAAAATTCCAGAAACATTTTTCTTAACTGATTTACGCCATATTTTTCCACTGTTTTCTCCTCCTACCTTCTATCAGCCAGTTCTTTGGTAATATCAGTCCAACTGACACCTCTTTCAACCATAAGAACCATAAGGTGATACAGGAAATCTGATATCTCATATTTTATTTCATCTGAATCAGGATTCTTGGCAGCAATTACAATCTCTGTTGCCTCTTCGCCAACCTTTTTCAGTATTTTGTCAATTCCTTTGTCAAACAGATAATTTGTATAGGAACCTTCCTTTGGATGATTTCTTCTGTCAACGATAATATCGTATTCTTCTTCAAATACCTTTAACGGATTGGTATTATCGTATTCCTTCTTAACCAGATCAGTAAAGAAGCAGGTCGGGCTGCCGGTGTGGCATGCTGCACCAATCTGGGAAACCTCTGCAAGCAGGGTATCTTTATCACAGTCTAATTTTAATGATTTTAAGAACTGGAAATGACCGGATGTCTCTCCCTTTGTCCAAAGCTCCTGTCTGCTTCTGCTGTAATATGTCATTCTGCCGGTTGCGATCGTCTTTTCAAAGGATTCCTTATTCATGTATGCCATCATAAGAACTTCCCCAGTCTTATAATGCTGTGTGATACATGGAATCAGCCCGTCAGAATTCAGCTTGAATTCATCAAAGGATACTGCACTTTCAAATGTATTAACCGGAATGCCTTCTTTTCTGCATTCCTGCTTTATCTCCATTATATCCATTTGTTTCAGATTATATAAAGAAATGGATTCAGCATTTGTCTTTTCAAGCATCTCACAGATTGCTTCCCCATTTGTTGAATAGGTGGAAACAATAACAGGAAGTGCTACACGATTTTTGATCTCATTTACGATATCCATATATTCCGGAACCATATTATTATGTAATAACAGGAGCTCACCTGCTCCGAGTTCCTTAAGCTGCTCTGCATAGGCTACAGGCTCTTTACATTCGCTCAGGTCGATCGTTACGATGATACGTTCTGAACCAAAACGGTCAGCGGCTTCCGTTACAAGCTCCGGTGTATTTAATGCTGCTGATTTCATACAAACCTTGGAAGCACCTGCGTATAACATCTTCTTGATATCTTCCAGTCTTCTTACTCCACCACATGCGATCAATGGAATATCGACATTCTTGCAGATCTCTTTGATAACTGCAATATTCGCTTCTCTGCCTTCCTTTGTTGCTTTACTGTCAAAATATGCAATCTCATCTGCACCGGCATCGTTATAGAACTTTGCCATTTCGAATGCATTCTCAAGATCCAGACATGGAATAATTTTCTTATAACTCATAGTACCTCCTTAAAGTGAACCTTTGGTAGATAACACTTTACCATTTAATCTGTCGTCTATAGAAGTTGCTTCATCTAAAGCTTTGGCAAATGCCTTAAAAGCTGCTTCGATGATATGATGGTCATTGGAACCGGAGAACTGCTTCAGATTCAGGTTCATCTCTGCTCCATAGGATACTGCATAGAAGAATTCCTTTACCATCTGTGTATCAAAATATCCAACCCGTTCTGTTGTCAGGTTCAGATCATAAACAAGGTATGGTCTTCCGGAAAGGTCGATCGCACACATAACAAGCGTTTCATCCATAGGAAGAAAGAAATTACCGAAACGCTTAATGGATTTCTTATCTCCAAGCGCACCCTTGATCGCTTTTCCGAGAACAATTCCCGTATCCTCGATCGTATGATGACAATCCACATACAGATCACCTTTTACAGTCAGATTCAGATCAAAGAATCCGTGTTTGGCAAAGCTTGTCAGCATATGATCGAAAAATCCGATACCGGTATCGATCTTTGCATTTCCCTTTCCATCCAGATTTAATTCCAGAACAATATCTGTCTCGCTGGTTTTTCTTGTGCATTTTACTGCTCTATCCGCCATATCTTTTCTCCCTTGTTTTTATACATTTTTCTTCCGATACTTTGGCAACTACAAGCACAGGCGGACTGATAATACAGACGCCTGTGCAATCTTGGTTTCATATTATACCACTATTCAAATCTTACTGCAATAGAATTAGCATGTGCTGTAAGCTGCTCTGATTTTGCAAAGCTTTCAATGTCCTCATGTACCTCTTCAAGAGCTTCTCTGGAATAATAGATGATACTGGATTTCTTAATGAAATCATCCACACTTAACGGGGAGAAGAACTTCGCTGTTCCGTTTGTTGGAAGTACATGGTTCGGTCCGGCAAAATAATCACCCAATGGTTCAGATGAATATTCACCGATGAAGATCGCACCGGCATTCTTGATCCTTGTCATGACATCAAATGGATTTGCAGTTACAATCTCCAGATGTTCGGAGGCAATTGCATTTGCTGTTTCAACCGCATCTGCCATATTATCGGCTAATAAGATGTAGCCGTATGTATCAATAGATTTCCGTATGATCTCTTTTCTGGATAATACTTCTATAAATTCATCAACCTGTGCTGATACCTTTTCGGCAAGTTCTTTTGAAGTTGTGATCAGAATGGCGGATGCCATCTCATCATGTTCGGCCTGCGATAACAGATCGGCAGCAACATATCTTGGATTTGCAGTCTCATCTGCAATTACAAGGATCTCGGATGGACCTGCGATTGAATCGATGCTGACATGTCCGTATACCGCACGTTTTGCAAGTGCAACGAAGATATTTCCGGGTCCTACGATCTTATCAACCTTTGGAATGGATTCCGTTCCATATGCAAGAGCCGCGATTGCCTGTGCGCCGCCTGCCTTGTAGATAGCAGTCGCACCGGCTTCATTTGCTGCAACCAGTGTAGTCGCATATACTTCACCTTTGCTGTTACAAGGAGTGGTCATTATAATATTTTTAACACCTGCTACCTTTGCAGGCATAATGTTCATCAATACGGAAGATGGATACACAGCTTTTCCGCCCGGTACATATACTCCGACAGATTCCAATGCTGTTACCTTCTGTCCAAGCATGATACCTTTCGGATCAGAATCAAACCAGCTGTACTGACGCTGTTTTTCGTGATAGGTACGAATGTTTTCTTTTGCTTTTCTGATAACCTCGATCAGCTTCTCATCAACCTGTGTATAAGCATATTCAATCTCTTCTTTTGTAACCAGAACATTTCCGGCATTGATATCTGCTTTATCAAACTGCTTTGTATATCCAAATAACGCCTCGTCTCCACGATCTCTGACATCATTTACGATCTTCTCTACTGTATCTGCATAAGATCCAAAATTGCTTGGGCTTCTTTTTAACAGATCTTTTAAAATGTTCTTTCTGGTTTCTTCCGTCAGATTTACAATTCTCATTTTTATGCCTCCTTATTAATTAACGAATTCAGATCAGCAAGCAGCTTTCTAATTCTCTCATTTTCCATCTTTAAGCTTACCTGATTTACAACCATTCTTGCAGATAACGGACAAACTTCTTCTAAAACTTCCAGTCCGTTTTCGCGAAGGGTGCTTCCGGTCTCGACGATATCAACGATCACCTCCGATAAGCCAACGATCGGCGCAAGCTCGACCGAACCGTTTAATTTGATGATCTCAACCGTCTGGTTCTTCTGATTATTAAAATAATCTTTTGCAATATTCGGATATTTGCTGGCAACACGGATGATCTCATTTTTCTTCAATAATTCTTTTGCTTTATGAGGACCGCAGACACACATCCGGCATTTGCCGAATCCGAGATCCATTACCTCGTACAGGTTTCTGCCTTCTTCTAATATCGTA
>OIGD01003203.1_pt1 | contig 11362 bp, 7 predicted proteins | sample 1582211 | NCBI WGS metagenome assembly OIGD01 (sample SAMN04414078, study PRJEB24778) | human gut metagenome | material: faecal | host: Homo sapiens
CGAACTGTCAAGGAGTGCCGCCCACTATTCAACCTTCAGCGCGCGCATCGCGTTGAGGATTGCAATGACGGCAACACCGACGTCAGCGAAGGTCGCAGCCCACATACCGACCAGATTGAATACACTCAAAGCCATGAAGCCCAGCTTGATGACAAGAGCCAGCGTGATGTTCTCCCAAACGATTACTCGCGTTTTGCGGGCAATCTTCACAGCCTTCGCAATGCCGCGCGGGTCGTCGTCCATCAGAACCACGTCAGCCGCTTCAATCGCAGCATCGGACCCGAGCGCACCCATCGCAATACCAACATCAGCACGTGCCAGAACCGGCGCATCATTCACACCGTCGCCCACAAACGCAAGCGTACCGGATGCCTTCTCTGCCAGCATCTTGCCAACCAGGTCCGCTTTGTCACCCGGCAGAAGCTCCGCGTGACATTCGTCAATCCCCAGCTTCTTCGCAACATCCTCGGCAACCTCGCGCCGGTCGCCCGACAGCATCACCAGCCGGTCAACACCGTCCTGCCGCAACGCCGCAAGCGCCTCGGCACTCTCCGGCTTGACCTGGTCCGCAATCAGAACCGACCCCGCAAACTTCCCGTCGCAGGCAACCAGAATCACCGTTCCAAGCCCGGCGGGAACCGTGTAGTCAATGCCTTCCTTTTCCATCAGACGCCGGTTGCCAACCAGAACCCGGTGCCCGTCAACCGTAGCACGTACCCCGTGCCCCGCAATTTCCTCGACATCGGAGGCAGCCGGAAGGTTCGCCCCCGCCGCGTCCCGCAGAGACTGCGCAATCGGATGGTTCGAATACTGCTCAGCCGACGCCGCAAGCGACAGAAGCCGGTCGTTCTCCATTCCCTCGGCATGCACCTCGGATACCGCAAAGCAGCCCTTGGTCAGCGTGCCGGTCTTGTCGAAGACCGCCGTCTTCAGCGCCGCAAGCGCCTCCAGATGGTTCGCGCCCTTGATCAGTACGCCGCGCTTGGATGCCGCACCCAAACCGCCAAAGTAGGACAGCGGGACCGAAATGACCAGCGCGCAGGGGCAGGAAACCACCAGAAAGATCAGCGCCGAGTAGACCCAGCGGTGCCAATCCCCCGTCACCAGCGACGGAATCAGCGCCAGCAGCACCGCGCCTGCAACCACCGACGGCGTGTAGATGCGCGCAAACTTCGTAATGGCATTCTCGGTCTTCGATTTGACCATTTCGGAGTTCTCCACCAGCTCGAGAATCTTCGACACCGTCGATTCCCCGAACGGCTTCTCCACCTTCACCCGCAGCAGCCCGCTGACGTTCACGCAGCCGGAAATGACCTCATCCCCAACCGCAACTTCGCGCAAAGCCGATTCGCCGGTCAGCGACACCGTGTTCAGCTCCGAAGTGCCTTCCACCACGCTGCCGTCCAGCGGAATCTTCTCGCCCGGGCGAACCACAATCACCTCGCCCACATTGACTTCATCCGGCGACAGCGTCACTTCCGCTCCGTCGCGCTCCACCGTTGCCGTGTCGGGACGGATGTCCATCAGCGCGGCAATCGACTTGCGGCTTCTGCCAACCGCAATGCTCTGGAACAGCTCGCCCACCTGGTAGAACAGCATCACGAACACCGCTTCGGGGTATTCGCCAATGACAAACGCGCCGATGGTCGCGATCATCATCAGGAAATGCTCATCCAGCAGCTGCCCGTGCGCCACGTTGAGAACTGCCGCCCACAGCACGTCCCAGCCGACCAGCAGATACGGCACCAGGAACACCGGAATGGCGATGTACCATTTGCCCTCCGGGAGCACGCCGGTCTTGCTGAGAATAACCGCCACCAGGAGCAGCACCCCCGCGCCCAGAATGCGCAGCAGATGGTTTGTCTGCTTGCGCGTCAGTCCGAACAGTTTCATGTTACAGTACCATCGTGCAGTCCGGATCAACGCGGTGAACCAGCTCCGCCACTTCCTTTACAATCGCGTCAAACTTGTCATCATCTGCCTCCAGCACCAGCTTCTGTGCAAAGAAGCTGACCGTTGCGTCCTTCACGCCGTCCAGGCTCTTGACCTTCTTCTCAATCTTTGCCGCGCAGTTTGCGCAATCCAGTCCGTCCAGCTTAAAATTCTTTTTCATGATCGTTTTCTCCTTTGAATTTTGGTTTTTGGTTTGTTGATCGGTCCCCTCGGTCATTTCTCGGAAAGATGCTCCATCCCCTGCGCGAGAATGGAATGCACGTGCTCATCGTCCAGCGAATAGAACACGCTCTTGCCCGCCTTGCGGTACTTGATCAGGCGCGACTGCTTCAGAATTCGCAGCTGGTGCGAAATCGCCGAGACCGTCATGCCGCAAAGCTCCGCAATGTCACAAACGCACAGCTCGGTTTCGTACAGCACATAAAGGATGCGCAGCCGCGTGCTGTCACCGAAAATTTTGTAAAGATCGGCAAGCGCAAACAGGCTGTCCTCGTCCGGCATTTTTCCGGCGGCGCTGCTCATGCGGTCGGGATGGGTTTCGTGTTCCTGACATCCCGGTAGTTCCTTCATGCGGTTCCTCCTTTCAACGTTTGAATAACTGTTCAAACGTTATTATATCAGATTCCTTCCGGTTTGTCAAGAGGAAAATCGAATTTTTTTCGGATTTTTTTCGCGCTGCCGCAAAAAAAGCGTCGGCCGGGTTGACAACGGCTGCTTTTTTTAGTATAATTTGAAGTGATGACCGGTTAACGGAGGATTTATGGCATATCTTGGATTCGGTGTGGTGACAAAAAGCAACGGCGGGCTGTTTACGGTCCTGTTTTACCCGGCGGTGTCGCGGCTGTTTCCCGGCGGGCGGGAGCCTTCCCCGATGGACGGCGCGGAGATTTACACCCGCGCGCGGGGGAATCTGCGCAAAAAGGGGGCGCTGCTGGTTGGGGACCGGGTGCGCGTCAGCTACACGGACGCGGCGTTCCGCATTCTGCCGGACGGCACCCGGTGCCCGGAGGAGGACGGCGGCGGCGCAACGGTTGAGGAGATTTTTCCGCGCTCTTCGGCGCTCATCCGTCCCCCGATGGCAAACCTGGGGGTGCTGTTCGTCACGGTTGCGGCGGCGGACCCTGCGCCCGATCTTTTCACGCTGGACAAGCTGATTGCGATTGCGGAGCACAACGGCATTGAGGTGGTGATGGTCATCACCAAGACCGACAAAAGTGCGGGCAGTGCGCAGGCGCTGGGTGACATTTACCGTCTGGCGGGCTATCCGGTCTTCCCGGTTGACAGCCTGACCGGGGACGGGGTCGGCGCGCTGCGGGCATGGATTGACGGCAATCTCGGCAGCCGGATTGCGGCATTCTCGGGTGCCTCCGGAGTTGGGAAGTCGACGCTGCTCAACCGGCTGTTCCCGGACCTGCGGCTAGAGACGGGCGATCTGAGCGAGCGGATTATGCGCGGCAAGAACACGACCCGCGCGGTTGCGCTTTACCGGACCGGCGACGGGTTCCTCGCCGACACACCCGGTTTTACGATGCTGGATTTCGAACGGTTTGATTTTTTCGATCTGGACGGGCTACTTCCAGCCTTCCGCGAGTTCGCACCTTTCGTCGGTGACTGCCGCTACCGGAAGTGTACCCACACGAAGGAGGACGGCTGCGCGATTCTCTCTGCTGTTTCGCACGGTCAGATCGCCCCCTCCCGCCACCGCAGCTACGCCCAGCTTTACGCGGTGCTGAAGGAGAAAAAGAAGTGGCGGTGAGGGGGAGAAGACCTTGGGGAGAAGACCTTGGGGCGCTGCCCCAAACCCTGCTTAGGGGGCTTCTTTCGGAGAAGCCCCCTAAGAACCCCAAGAACTTCAATAAAGGGGTTTTAGGGTGATTTTTCGGTTATGCTACAGGGCGGTTACGATTGTGCGGAAACGGGTGCCGCGCTCTTCGAAATTTCGGAAGGCATCGAAGCTGGTGCATGCCGGGGAGAGCAGCACGGTATCCCCTGCCTGTGCAAGTGCTGCTGCGTGCCGCACGGCATCGTCAAACAGCGGATCGCGATAGACCGGGACCGTCCCGCCGGACCGTTCCAGCGCCTCGGCAATCAGGTCTGCCGCCTCCCCTGTCAGGACCACCGCTTTGGCGCGTTCGTTCAGCATGCGGGCAAGTTCGTCAAACGGCACGTGCTTATCCCTGCCACCGCAGATGACGATCGGGCTGCCGGGGAGTGCCGAGAGCGCCGCCATGGTGCGGGTGGGGCTGGAATCGATGGAGCTGTTGATATAGGTCACGCCGTTCTTAACCGCCACCTGCTCCAACCGGTGCGCAACGCCGCGAAAGGTGGTTGCCACCTGCCGGATTGCCGCAGGCGAGACCAGACCGGCGCACAGCCCGATTGCGGTCATATAGTTCTCCAGGTTATGCCGCCCGGGCAGCAGAATATCCGACGCTGCCAGCACCGGTTGCCCCGACAGGCAGATCATGCCGTCCTCCCGGAGGTAAACGGTGTCCGATGCCACCAGCGGAAATTCCTCCGGCTCGGTCTTTGCGGAGGAGAACAGCGTCACCGGCACGCCGCATTCCGCAGCCAGGCGCAGGCAGTCGCCGTTTTCGGCGTTGGTCACCAAGCGGCTGTTGCCGCTCCCGCGAAAGATGTTCGCCTTTGCCTTGATGTATTCCTCCATGTCCGTATGCCAGTTGAGGTGGTTCGGGGAGAGGTTGGTCACGGCGGCGCGCCAGGGGCTGACCGTCATGTCCGACAGCTGAAAACTGGAAAGCTCCACCACAGCCGTATCGTCCGTTGTCATCTCCTCCACATGCGGCAGGAGCGGTTCCCCGATGTTCCCGCCGACAAAGGCCCGCCCCGGCTTGCCGCTCAGGCGCTGCTCCTCCTGCAAAAACAGATAGGTCAGCGTGGTCGTGGTGGTCTTTCCGTCGCTGCCGGTTATGCCGAGCACCCGCGCGGGGGTCATCTCCAGAAACAGTTCCATTTCCGAAGTCAGAACAGCGCCGCGCTTCACGGCGTTCCGAAATTCGGGCAGGTCGGGGCGCAATCCGGGCGAACGGAAGATCACCGGCTCGTCAAGGTCTTCCAGGTATTCCTCGCCCAGGCGCAGGGCAACACCCTTTTCCTCCAGGCAGCCGGCAGTCTCGCCAAGTTCTTCGCGCGGCTTGCGGTCACGCGCACAAACGGTCGCTCCGTGCGACAGCAGGAAATCAATCAGCGGCAGATTGGAGATACCCAGCCCTACAACCGCAAACGGTCCGGGCAGGCGCTCCTGTATACTTCGGGGGAGTTCCAATGTTCTGTTCCTTTCTTTCGGCTTGCAGACAGGCGTTGGTTCGCCGTTGCATCCATCTTATATTATATTCCTTTTCGGTCCGTCTTGCAATAGAAACCTGTAAATTTTTCTGATTTTCCGTAAAAAAAACAAAAATCCTCTTTTCAAACCGGCAATTTTCTGGTATAATAAGATGATAAGCATGGAAAAGAAAGGATCGGAACGGTTCATGTCAGTCAAAAAGCCACAACAATACGACAATCAAAGCATCAAAGCCCTCAAAGGTGCGGACCGTGTCCGCAAGCGTCCCGCCGTTATCTTCGGCTCGGACGGTCTGGAGGGCTGCGAGCACTCTTTTTTTGAAATTCTCTCCAATGCCGTTGACGAAGCGCGCGAAGGGCACGGGTCCCGGATTATTACCACCGTCTATCGCGACCGCAGCCTGTCGGTTGAGGATTTCGGGCGCGGCGTTCCGCTTGGCTGGAACGAAACCGAGGGGCGCTGGAACTGGGACCTGATTTATTGCGAGCTCTACGCCGGAGGAAAATACGACAACAACTCCGAGGCATCTGCCTACGAATATTCGCTGGGGCTTAACGGTCTGGGCGCCTGCGCAACGCAGTACAGCTCGGAATACATGGAGGTTCACTCCTACGACGGTACCACCGAGCGCACCATCCGATTCCGCAAGGGCGAGGTGGACGGCGAGTTGGAGGAGCGTTCCCTCTCCCGCAAAGAAGCCGGGCGCACCGGTACCGTGGTGCATTGGAAGCCGGACCTGGAGGTCTTCACCGATGTCAGCATTCCGGTTGCATTTTTTGAGGACCTGCTGCGGCGGCAGTCGGTCGTCAATGCCGGCATCACCTTTATCCTCCGCGCCGAGCAGGAGGACGGCAGCTTTTCGGAAAACACCTACTGCTATGCCAACGGCATCACCGACTATCTCTCCGAACTGGTCGGCGAGAACAGCCTGACCCTGCCGGTTGCCTGGCACATGGAGGCAAAAGGGCGCGACCGTGAGGACAAGCCCGAATACAAACTCAAAGCGGACATCGCTTTCTGCTTTTCCAACACAGTCAGCCTGCTGGAATACTACCACAACTCCAGTTTTCTGGAGCACGGCGGCTCCCCGGACAAGGCGGTTCGGCTGGCGTTCCTCTACGCCATCGACAAGCACCTGAAGACCAACAATCTCTACTCCAAAAACGAAAGCAAGATCACCTTCAATGACATTGCCGACTGTCTGGCGCTGGTCATCAACAGCTTTTCGACGATGACGTCCTACGAAAACCAGACCAAAAAGGCAATCAACAACCCCTTCATCTGCGATGCGCTCAATGCCTTTCTGCGCAAGCAGCTGGAGATTTACTTCATCGAAAACCCGAAGGATGCCGAGCAGATTGCCAAGCAGGTGCTGGTCAACAAACGCAGCCGCGAATCGGCAGAAAAGGCGCGCGGCGACTTCAAAAAGAAGCTGGCAGGCGCAATCGATGTCTCCAACCGCGTGGAAAAGTTCGTCAACTGCCGCTCCAAGGACCCAACCCGCGCCGAGCTTTACATCGTGGAGGGTGATTCGGCTCTGACCTCCTGCAAACTGGGGCGGGATGCCGAATTTCAGGCAATTATCCCGGTGCGCGGAAAGACGCTGAACTGCCTCAAATGCGACTATGCGCGCATCTTCAAAAGCGACATCATTGTCGACCTGCTGCGCGTCATCGGCTGCGGCGTAGAGGTCAAAGGAAAGGCGAAATCCGACATCAACGCGTTCGACCTCTCCAGCCTGCGCTGGTCCAAGATCATCATCTGCACCGATGCCGATGAAGACGGATTCCAGATTCGCACACTGCTTCTGACGCTCTTCTACCGCCTGCTTCCCACCCTGCTTGCCGAGCACCGGGTGTTCATTGCGGAATCGCCGTTGTTTGAGATTACCACCAAGGACCAGACGCTGTTCGCCTACGACGAATTTGAAAAAGCCGAGATTCTGAAGAAACTCGGCAACAGGAAATATACCTTGCAGCGCTCCAAGGGACTGGGCGAAAACGAGCCGGGCATGATGTGGCAGACCACCATGAACCCCGAGACCCGCCGTCTGATTTCGGTCTCCCCTGCCGACGCCGCCATGACCGACCGGATGTTTGACACGCTCCTGGGCGACAACCTGCCCGCCCGAAAGCAGTTCATCACCGAGCACGGCAGCGAATACATGAAGGACATCGACGTCTGATGCCCGCACAGCACAAAAAGCCCCCGCTCCGAAGAGCGGGGGCTTTTCTTGCTTGTATTATTCGTACAGGTGACCCATCTTGAGCAGTCTCTGATACTTCGCCTTTGCGTTTGCATCCGCCTTTGCGAACAGGTCTGCTGCCCGCTCCGGGAAGGACTGCGCCAGACGTGCGTATCTCGTCTCGCTCTTGATAAATTCCACATAGTCGGTGGTCGGTTCCTTGGAATCAATCGACAGCTTGTTGTGCTCCAGCGTCGGGTTGTAGCGGAACATCTGCCAGTAGCCGGCATCAACCGCCTTCTTCATCTCGAACTGGCAGTTCTGCATGCCGCCCTTCAGACCGTGCATCTCGCAGGGTGCATAGCCGATGATCAGGGACGGACCGTGGTAAGCTTCCGCTTCCTTCAGTGCCTTGAGCAGCTGGTTCATATCCGCGCCCATTGCGACCTGAGCCACATAAACATAGCCATAGGACATTGCGATTTCCGCAAGGTTCTTCTTGCCGATTGCCTTACCGGCTGCAGCGAACTGCGCAACCTGACCGATCTGCGAAGCCTTGGATGCCTGTCCGCCGGTGTTGGAGTACACCTCGGTATCGAAGACGAAGACGTTCACATCCTCGCCGGATGCCAGCACGTGGTCCAGACCGCCGAAACCGATGTCGTAAGCCCAGCCGTCGCCGCCGAAGATCCAGACCGACTTCTTGGAGAGGTAATCCTTCTCCGCGAGAATCTTCTTCGCGTCGTCGCAGCCGCAAGCCTTGAGCATTGCAACCAGCTTGTTGGTTGCTTCGGTGTTCTTCTCGCCGTCATCAACGGTGTTCAGGTACTCGTCAATAATCGCCTGCTTGTCGGCGTCGGTCACCTTCTCGCGCAGCGCCTTGACATAGCCGATCAGTTTGGTGCGGATGGTCTTCTGACCAAGCGCCAGACCGAGTCCGTGCTCGGCGTTGTCCTCGAACAGGGAGTTTGCCCATGCCGGACCCTTGCCGGTCTCTTTGTTGACCGTGTAAGGCGTTGCCGGAGCAGAGCCGCCCCAGATGGAGGAGCATCCGGTTGCGTTGGAGATGTACATTCTCTCGCCGAACAGCTGCGTGACAATTCTTGCATAGGAGGTCTCTGCACAGCCTGCGCAGGAGCCGGAGAACTCAAGCAGCGGCTGCTTGAACTGGCTGCCCTTGACGGTGCCGGAAATCAGTTCCTTCTTCTCGGAAACGTTTGCAACCGCGTAGTCGAATGCAGCCTGCTGATCCAGCTGGCTCTCCTGCGAGGTCATGGTGATGGCTGCCTTTTCGGGTGTGTTGTCCTTGACCGCCTTTGCGGTGACCGGGCAAGCCTTGACGCAGAGCGTGCAGCCCATGCAATCCAGCGGGCTGATTGCCATCGTGAACTTGTAGTTGGTCTTGATAACCGGCTTTGCGGTGAACTTTGTCACTTCGGGAGCCTTTGCAGCCTCCTCTTCGGTCATTGCGAACGGACGGATTGCTGCATGCGGGCAGACGAACGCGCAGTTGTTGCACTGGATGCAGTTTTCGGGATGCCATACCGGCACGTCAACCGCAACGCCTCTCTTCTCGTAAGCAGCCGCGCCCTGCGGAAGGGTACCGTCGGCATACTTCTCGAAGGTGGAGACCGGCAGGCTGTCGCCGTTCATCTCGGAAACCGGACGCACGATCTTGTTGACGTAGTCGACCAGTTCGGGTCTGGTTCCGGTTGCGGGCGCCTCAGGCGCCTCGTCTGCAAGGTCAGCCCATACAGCGGGAACGTCGATCTTTACGATTGCGTCAACGCCTGCATCGATTGCCTTGTAGTTCATTTCGACAACCGCTTCGCCCTTCTTCAGGTAGGACTTCTTCGCCATGTACTTCATGTACTCGACAGCCTTGTCGATGGGCATGATGTTTGCCAGCGCGAAGAACGCAGACTGCAGAATGGTGTTGGTGCGCTTGCCCATACCGATCTCACGCGCCTTGTCGATTGCGTTGACGGTATAGAACTGGATGTTGTTCTTGGCAATGTACTTCTTGACGGAGTTCGGCAGGTGATGCTCCAGCTCCTCGCGGTTCCACTGGCAGTTCAACAGGAAGATGCCGCCCGGCTTAACGTCCTGGACGATCTTGTACCCCTTGAGGATATACGCCGGAACGTGGCAGGCAACGAAGTTTGCCTTGGTGATGTAGTAAGGAGACTTGATTGCCTTGTCGCCGAAACGCAGATGCGAAATGGTGACGCCGCCGGTCTTCTTGGAGTCGTACTGGAAGTACGCCTGAATGAACTTATCGGTGTGGTCACCGATGATCTTGATGGAGTTCTTGTTTGCGCCGACCGTACCGTCGCCGCCCAGGCCCCAGAACTTGCAGGAAATGGTGCCTGCGGGTGCAGTATCGGGAGCCGGCTTCTCCTCCAGGGAGTGACCGGTCAGGTCATCCACGATGCCGATGGTAAAGCCGTTCTTCGGCTTCTTTGCATCCAGGTTTGCATAGACTGCGAAAATGGACGCCGGAGTGGTATCCTTGGAACCGAGACCGTATCTGCCGCCAACGACGGTTGCCTTGACGCCGGTTTCAGCCAGCGCAGCCACAACATCGAGGTAGAGCGGGTCGCCCAGTGCTCCGGGCTCCTTGGTTCTGTCCAGAACCGCGATCTTCTTCACGGTCTTCGGCAGCGCCTGTGCCAGCTTCTCGGCAACGAACGGACGGTACAGACGGACCTTGACCAGACCCACCTTCTCGCCTGCTGCCATCATGTAGTCGATGACTTCTTCCGCAACGTCGCAGACCGAGCCCATCGCAACGATGACCTTCTCTGCGTCCGGTGCGCCGTAGTAGTTGAACAGCTTATAGTCGGTGCCCAGCTTCTCGTTGACCTGATTCATGTAATCCTCAACGATTGCCGGCAGCTTTTCGTAGTAGGGGTTGCATGCTTCTCTGTGCTGGAAGAAGATGTCTCCGTTCTCAGCCGAGCCGCGCAGCACCGGATGCTCCGGGTTGATGGAACGCGCGCGGAATGCAGCAACGGCATCCATGTCAACCATGTCTGCCAGGTCCTTGTAGTTCCAGACTTCAATCTTCTGAATCTCGTGTGAGGTCCGGAAGCCGTCAAAGAAGTTGATAAACGGCACTCTGCCCTTAATGGTGGAGAGGTGCGCAACCGCGCCCAGGTCCATGATTTCCTGCGGGTTGGACTCGGCAAGCATTGCAAAGCCGGTCTGACGGCAGGCATAAACGTCGGAGTGGTCGCCGAAGATGTTCAGCGCGTGGGACGCAACGCAGCGTGCGGAAACGTGAATCACGCAGGGCAGCAGTTCGCCCGCGATCTTGTACATGTTCGGAATCATCAGCAGAAGACCCTGCGATGCCGTGTAGGTCGTGGTCAGTGCGCCGGCAGCCAGGGAGCCGTGAACAGCACCCGCAGCGCCCGCCTCGGACTGCATCTCCATCACCTTGACGCGCTCGCCGAAAATGTTTCTCGCCGGCTCACCAAGGACGTTTTTGTCGGTTGCCGACCAGGTGTCGGTCACCTCTGCCATCGGGGACGACGGCGTGATCGGATAGATGGCTGCAACCTCGGTGAACGCATAGGACACGTGCGCCGCGGCGGTGTTACCATCCATGGATAACTTTGTTCTTTCGATTGCCATGTTTGTAATCAACCTCCTGAGTTTTTTACAGTAGATATGCTATCCTCTATATCCAACCTATATCATACCATAATTTTTGCAAAAAGTAAAGGTCTTTTGCGAAAAAAACGCACAAAAAGCACGAAAAGTTTTCAGGTTCAATGGAAAAAGTCGGAAGCCTTGGAAGTTTCCCGGCTTTCGGGGTTCCTCTGCAGGATAGGAATGGCTTGCTTGCCTCTATTCATCGGAGATCCCGCCTGCTGGCGCCCCTCCGGGGTTCGACTGGGCACCGAAGGTGC
>OIGD01003208.1_pt1 | contig 11343 bp, 10 predicted proteins | sample 1582211 | NCBI WGS metagenome assembly OIGD01 (sample SAMN04414078, study PRJEB24778) | human gut metagenome | material: faecal | host: Homo sapiens
CTGTGCCTGGCAGACCGGCTGAATGCTGCCTCTGCGGGGAGCTGCCGCCCTGCCGTGCTGCGGAACGCGACCTACAATCAGGAACTTGCGCCGCATTCGCTGCTGCTGGAAATCGGATCTGCCGGAAACACCGTGGAAGAAGCGGTCGAGGCTGCAACACGGGTTGGGCAGGTGTTGGCAGACCTGATCTGCAACCGCCCTGCCCAATAGGGTATTTTAATTAGGATGCTTTTCTGCTGTTGCTGTTGCGGCGGCGCGGGCGCATTGCCAGATAGGCAAGGAAGAGCAGCCCGGCGGCAAGCAGAAGACTGACAACCGGAGAGAGTCTGCCGCACTCCAGCGAGCCTGCAACACCGACCAATCCGACCAGCGCTCCGGCAGCAACCGCAACGCGCGAGACACGGCGCACCGCAGCGGAGCAAAGGAACATCCAAACCGCCCGGAACCAGGCAAACAGGCGCGCGCGAAGTCCATAGAGAACGCTTTGGTGCGGTCTTCCGATTTCGGCATAAAACGCTTCATAAATTCCGGTATTGGAATGAATCGATGCCATACTTCCGTATTCTCTGTTCATAAAACGCCCTCCTTGATTCCGGTTTTGGAATCTTACGCTGACAGTATACCACATTCTTCGCGCTTTGTCAAGAGGTTTTTTCCAAAAAAAGAAAATATTTTTGCGAACCCCCTTTACAAAACGGTTTTTGTGTGATATAATAGTACCAGAATCGGAATGTGGAGGTGGACGATGGAGACCTATATCGACCGTATTAAATGGATGAAAAGTCAGAAAAAGCTGACGAACGAGCGCCTGTCGGAGCTTTCCGGCGTTCCGCTGGGGACGCTGAGCAAGCTGCTTGCCGGGATGAACGAATCGCCGAAGCTTTCCAATATCGTGGCAATCTGCTCGGCGCTGGATTGCTCGGTGGAATATATCGTAACCGGCGCGCCGGAAAATACCAATAACTATACGCTCACCGGCGAGGAGATCGCGCTGATCGAGGCATACCGAAAGCTGGATTCCTGGGGGCGGTCGCTTGCCGGGGTCGTGATTGCCAAGGAGCGCGAACGCATTGCCGGAGGCGAAACGGTGCCCGCTGCTGCACCTGCTGTTCCCGCAAAACTCCTGCGCCCGCAGAAGCCCGCCGGTCGGTTCGCCGGGGAGACGCTCATTCGCGGAAAGCGTTCGATTCGGCTGTACGACCTGCCGGTGTCTGCCGGTGTTGGCGTGTATCTGGATGACGCGAGAAGCGAAAAAATTTCCGTGCCCGGAAACGAAAAGACTGCCGAGGCAGACTACGCGCTCCGCATCAGCGGAAACAGCATGGAGCCGAAATACCATGACGGCGATATTCTGCTGGTGCAGAATGCGGACGGCGTGGAGATTGGCGAACTTGGCATTTTCCTGCTTGACGGTTCCGGCTTCTTCAAGAGGTTCGGCGGTGACCGCCTGATTTCGCTCAACCCGGATTACGGACCGATTCTGCTCAAGGATTTCTCCGATGTGCAATGCCGAGGGCGCGTAATCGGAAAACTGAGACGGAAAACCGGCCCCAGAACGGCGGGGGAGACGGAAGCGTAAGCATTTCTCATATTAAAGGAAGATAAAGGTTTCGATGGCGTAAAATAGAGACACGACGCAGGTGTGTGCTTTTGTGACATCACAGGTAGGATTTGGAAAGATTTTGTAAATCCATAAAATTTTTTTCAAAAAGCCCTTGACAAACGCTGCAGAGTGTGGTATAATGCCAGTATCAAAAGTGAATCGTTGGCAAAACCGTCGTGAGGCGGCGACGCAAAGCCTTGGAACTTTCCAATGGGAAGTTAGCCCGGTTGCATGTTTAGCACAGTACAATTGTACTGTGCTATGGGTGCAACCGGGCTTTTTGTGCGGAATTGAACGCGGTAAAGGAGGATGAAACATGGCGACCAACAATCAAAACAATCGGATCGGCTCTTTTGCCGCAATCAACGGGGGTGTTATTGAGGGCTGTTCTGCGAACGTGAAGCTGCGCGGCTGTCCGAACGGCGCGGGGTTCGTGTTCGGGAACAGCGGGGTGGTGAAAAATTCGGTCTCTCTGAAGCTGGGCAGCGGAAAGGGCGTGACCGGCTTTTACAAGCGCAACACCGGAACGGTGAACGCCTGCGCGTACCTTGCAAACCCGCACAAACGCCAGATCGACCGAAACGGCAATGTGCTGGTTAAGACCGGAAACCCCGAATGTTTCCTGCCGACCGGGCTGCCGTCCGACCAGGTGTACCACAAGCTGGGGCTGCAGAACCTGTGGAAGAACGCTCGCGGCAAGAACGGTTTCGTTCTGGAGCCGGACAAGCTGCGCAACAAGACCGTGCTGTTCGGCGCGAAGGACCAGATCGTGTCCATCCGGACGCAGGCAGACCTTGTGCGCATCATCAAAACCATCAATTCGGGCGACCGCGCGGCTGCCTCGGCGAACTACCTGCTGGAGGCGAACCTGAATATGCACGGCGCAAAGCTGGAGCCGATCGGGCTTTCGGAAGCGCTGCCGTTCAGCGGAAACTTTGACGGAAACGGCAAAACGATCTTCAATTTCAAAATCGACTGCTCCGGGATGGAGTACGGCGGGTTCTTCGGCTACACGAAGAATGCGAAGATTGCAAACCTGACGGTTGACTACATCCTGGGGGGCAAGCGCGGAATCGTGACCGGCGGCATGGTCGGCAACGCGGTTGGCGGCGGGATTGCAAACTGCCATGTACGCATCGGCATGACGCCGGGTGCGTGCGCGGGCGGGTTTGTCGGCAAGAACACCGGATACATTCAGAACTGTTTTGTCTGCGGCAGCGTTACGGGACCGATTCCGGTCATGCCGATTGCGGTGAGCGCGGCGGCGCTGGTGCTGGCGGCAGGCATTACGACCGGTGTCGTGGTGGTCAAGAAGCTGACCGGCGACACGGTGTTCCACCCGGAGGTCATCGACCCGAACCAGAGGCCGGCGCCGCCGGAAAAGGACCAGCCCGATCCGCTGCCGGCAGGGACAAGCCGGCTCAGCATCCGGCTGAACCAGGAGGTCAGCATCAGCTACTCCACGGGCGTTGGGCAGATGAATTACGTCAATCCGGCGTCCAGCACGCAGGACATGGTGATTCGGATGTGCATTTCGGACGCGGAGCTGACGCGGGCGGGCATTGATCCGGTGAAAACCAAGGTCCGCACGCAGGCGGAAATTGATGCCGAGGGCTACGACCCGGAAAAGGCGATGACAACGCTGTATCAGTCCGGGCGGGTGCAAATCGGCTACCAGCTGGAATACTGCAAGATTACGGCGCTGCCGAGCGGAGACAAGCTGCCGGTTGGGGAATACAAAACGGTGATGATCATCGAGGCGTATGACCCGAAAACGAATGAAAAATCGATCGTCAACGCACAGGCAGAGATGACGATCAAGGTCGTGGACCGGTAAGAGTCCGGAGACGGCGCACGAAAGGAGGTGGGAAGCATGAAAACAAGCCGGAAACAGCTGCTGAAGCGGTTGGGCTGCGCGTTCCTCGCGTTTGTAATGGTCCTGGGGACCGTTCTGACCATTCCGTTCGTGTTTGAGCTTCCCATTTTTGCGGCGGCGGATGAAACTTTCACCAGCGGTGCGGTGTTGATTGATTCCCATTACAACGGAAAAAATATCCTGATTCGGGGCAAAGATGTCTTTTCGGTGACCGTTGTCGGCGCAACCGGGGTCAACATCATTTTTGAGAATGTCACGATGGACCGGCGGTATGGAACCGATGAAAAAAAAGGCTCCACAATTCCCGGGCTTTATGACGTTTCGGTCGCTTTGGGGTGGCAGTCTTCTGCAAACAGCCAATACTATATCTCCACCAGCCCGCTTTTCATCACGAAAAACTCGAGTGTTACCGTTGCATTTCGCGGCGAAAACAATTTTTATGCCGGGACGAACAACTGCACGGTTAACAATAGCAATGTTTATACGGCGAAAGTGGATGGCGGCGGGATGGCCGGCGTGCAGGTGGACGCCGGTTCCAGCCTGACGATTGCCCCAAGCAGCGGTGTTTTGAACGCTTACGGTGGCTATTATGTGGATGACGACAATTCAAATAATGTTCCGAACACGACCCTTTACAAAGAGGATGGCAATGGGTATGGCTATCCTGCGGGAAGCTGGCAAAATCATACCGGCGGCGGCGCAGGAATCGGCGGCGGCGCAACGGACCTTGTGGAACAAGCAAGTAGCGAGGATTATACTGCCGGAACTCCCGGAACCATTACCATCAACGGCGGCATTATCAATGCCTACGGCGGGCATCAGGCTGCGGGCATCGGGGGCGGCGTGAACGGTGCTGCAACCAGTACGAAGATTACGATTAACGGCGGCACTGTGACTGCAAAGGGCGGGCGCTGGGCAGCCGGAATCGGAGACGGAGATTCGTTACAGGCAAATTATACAACCTGTTTTGCGAATTCCTATACCATTGAAATCAACGGTGGAACGGTTGATGCAATCGGCGGTGTTGCGTGTCCCGGAATCGGTACTACGGATAATATCAGTGGCGGTGACGGGTTAAGAGGTCGATTGTCAAATTCAGGACTTTTGATTCACCTGTATGGCGGAAGCGTTCGTGCACGTTCCGGATACCCGGATGGATTCAATCCAACAACCGGTGTCAACACGAAAAACAAAACCAGCGCGGCGGCTGCCATTGGTGCCGGAAATGACACGAAAATGGTTGCGCAAACAATCTATATCAAATCGGGTATGGAGATCATCGCATCCGGATTCGGAAACTATGCTATTAACGAGGACGGTACGCTCGGCGCAGATTCCGAGACAACACCGAACATCACTGCAGAGCAGGCACGCCTTTACAATGGACGTTTCCCGAATTTAACATCAAAGGATAACCGTGTTTTTACGCTGTACGAAGAAATGCGAGAGCTGATTACAGTAACGCACAACGGAAAAAAATACGAAGGCGAAAGTATCAAATTTATTTCGCAACCGACCGACGGAACCGCGGGGGATATTTACTACTACGATTCCGATGAAATGGTCCTGTTGGACAAAGATAAAAACGTGATTGCCTGGGGACATGAAGACCAGCAGCTGATTGCAGATTGTTTTAGCAAGAATCATCTGACGGTTTATGCGGAAGAAGGAAAGTCAACCGTTATAAAAACGGTAACTGCCCCAAGTTACTTCCGCTCAATTGCGCTGACTCTTCCGGACCCTGCAAAACACGGAGGTCTGTATGCGCTGCGCATTCCGACATCACAGGTCACCTCTGATGTGACGCTCCCAACCGATTATATTGACGTTACCATTTCTGCAACCACTGACCAGAATATCTGGGGCAAAATCACCTATCCGTGTCAGTACAATACCGTATTGGATGCTGTATCATCTTCTTTTATCAAAGTGGATGCTTACAGACAGGCGACGAACGACCAATCAAACGGAATGATTGGCGAGGCATTTCAACGGTCTGTTTTTACCTACACGGTTTATTTGGATCGGAACGTTTCCAGCGTTTGGATTTATGCGCTTTTCCTGAAAGAAGAGAATGTAACATATGAGGTTTTGCTGACAAACGGTTCGCAAAGAAAGGCAGAACTGATTGAAAAAAACGGAAATGACGGCTTTGTGTATGCTTATATTTCCGAAGAGGTTGCTATGAAGGGCGATCAGATGGATATTCTCATTCGGAAAACCGACACCGGCGGAGAAGCCAATCTTTCAGCACATTCCATCATTTATAAAATTACCTTTATCCGTAAAGCCGAATACACGATCAAGCTTCCGAATCTGGACAAGATTTATGACGGCAGGACGGTTAGCCCGAATGTAACGGCTTCGATGGTGGTTGACCAATACGGCGAAGCGGTTGAGACTGTGACGCAGGAGGATCTTGACAAGATTCGGTTTTCCTACCAGCGTATCAACGGAACAATCAGTACAGAGGATTGCAGCGCGCCGAAAAATGCGGGCACTTATCAGGTGACGGCGGTTATCGAAGCGGAGTCTTATACGGCGACCAGCGCGGTAACACCCTTCACCATTTCTAAAAAAACGTTGACAGTCTCCCGTATTGAGAACTATCTGACCTATGTCACGCGGTCAGAGCTGGAGGAATGGAAGAACGAGGGCACTACGCATCCCTTGGATGTTGCCAAACTCGGCCTGATTGTTCTGGACGGCGTTGTGAACGGGGACATTGTTGACGTAAGCGTCACGAAAGCTGAATACAACGATCTTTCGATTGGCTATTCCTCCAATAAGATTACGCTGACCGGAGTAACACTGACCGGAGACGGAAAGGACAACTACACGATCAGCTCAACGCAGACCGTATTCGGTCAGATCAACTACCGGCTGGACGGTTCAATCTTCCGCAAACCGGATGGCAGTTCATCAACCTGGGATAAATTCTATCCCATTGACAGTGACAGTCCTGTCAACGATGGGAACAAGGATTACCATTCCCCGAAAGACGAAGACGGCAAATTTACTTCTCACGTTGAGTACATCTACGCGCGGACCCAGGGAAAAGGGGAGCGCGGCGCAGTCTACGCGATGGAGCTGGAATTTGGCAACATGCAGTTTGTCTACACCGAAAAGGTCTGGAATCCGGACACAATGGAATACGAAGAAGCGGAAGACGGCAGTTCTTTCTGGATCGGTTTTGACGGTAAGAACAACCACGTTACAGTGATCAACCGCTCCAACAAAGCCGTTGGTTGCACGGTGACAGCAAAAATCGACTTTCTGCATGAAAATCACGGGAGCGGTAACTCCGGAATCGGCGTTGGGGTCTACAATTCCAACGATAGCACCGACACCACCAACATCTCCGGCGTTTCGCAGGCGGTTCCGGCGGCAACTGCCGGGGACCACAAGAATTACGGAGAAGTTGGAACCAAGCAGTTCTTCATCCGATTAACCGGCGTTCCCGTGCTGGTGGACGGCGGCGACTATACCTCGGTCGGGAACCTGACCGTCAAGTTTTCCACAACGTAAATCACCCGCTCCCGGGTCAGACGGAACCCGGAACGGTTGATCCATAAAACCTTTTGCTTATGAAAGGAGCAAAAATTATGAAAAAAATTCTCTCTCTTCTTCTCGCAGGTCTCATGACCGCATCGATGTTTGCTGTTGGAGCAAGCGCGGATACGACAGAAACAATTGTTGTTGGTGGTCCGTCAAAAGCTGACGGAGTTTTGGAAGACAATTTCAATGCAAATAAGAGCAATAGCGGTGAAATCAACGTGAAGGTTGACAAGATTACGCATAAGTATGCTGTTGACATGACCTTCGACTTTTCCGACCTGACGATTGGCAATATTGAGTGGGATGTTGAAAACATGAAATATGTCAAGGCAGACGGGAACACTCTGGCAAATTCCGATAGAACGATTACTATTTCGAATCGTTCCGATCTGCCGGTGAATGCAAAAGTTGCTGTTAGCGAGGATACCGCAAACGACTTTGTAACGGTTGATGTTGAAACTACTTATAAGGATAAGACAACTAAAATTGAAAAGGCAACCGCTGCTACTGAATCCAATGCACAAGGAACAGCTACAAGTCTGAAAGTTAAGATCAATTTTACAAGTGAAAATTGGGACAATGTAATTGCACATTACGGTCAGCTGTTTGCAAACAATCCGGAAACTCCCTCTTATAAGCTGGCTAAGATCACCGTTACCATTAGCAAGGTTTCTGCTACTGAAGGCTAATTTTCACACCCCTTTCTCAGGTTACATCGCCCCTTAACCGGCGGCGGGTGTAATAAATCGGGAAGAAAGGAGGACGCGTGATGAAAAAGATTCTTGCACTGGTTATGTCCCTTGCCATCTGCTTCTGCTGTTCGCTGACGCTCTTTGCAGCCGGAACGCCGGAAGCCAATTATAACGGTCAGACGGATAGGGCGGATGTGAATGTGTCGATCAACGGTGAAGTGACCCATGTCTACCTCGTGGACATCGAGTTCACCGCCGGTACGTTCACCTATCTGACCGGTTCCAAATGGAACCCCGAAACCTATCGCTACGAACCGATCAGCACGCCGGAATGGTCCGGCGATGGCAAGGTCAAAATCATCAACCATTCGGACCGTTCGGTTAACTACTCGGTTACCTCCGAGAACGTGACCGACGCTTACGGTCCGTTGCAGATTGAAGTGACCGGCGGGACCGGAACCATTGAAAAATGCTCGGTTGGTGATGTCAGAGGATCTCACAACGCGGAAATTACCTACGGTGTTTCCGGAGTTCCGACCCAGTCGGAGCTGACCAACGTCAAGCTTGGCGAAATCGTTGTGAAAATCACAAAGTAAGGGCGGGAACATCGTTCCGGCGTCCAACGGAGGGCTGTAGCTCCGGCGGACGTGCCCTGCAGGGAAAGGAGAAGTTTGTTGTCAATGAAGTTTCATAAAAATGTGTTCATGGTGCTTCCGGCACTGCTTCTCCCGGTACTTGTCCTTCTTTCCGGCTCCCCGAGTGCCGGCGCTTACGGCGTCTCCGATGTTGTCATCAACACCACACAGGCAGAAAACGTCCGGCGCTTTGAAGCGGATATTATCTATCGGGATACCACCTTTTACTACGACCTCATCAGCGTTGCGGAAAATGTGGAGTCCGGCGAACGCTATATCAACAGCGGCGTCTGGCGCGAAGCGAACGGCACCCAAGCCGATTCCTTTACGGTCACGGTGAAAAACCGCTCGAACCGGGAGCTGTCAACCGAAACGGTCTTTACGGCTGATGATTTCATCAGCTGCGGTGCCGGCATTCAGCTCCGAGGGGAGGGGAGGCATACCGTCCCCTCTGTTGAGGTCTCTGCCGAAAAGACCGTTGTCTTTGAAACCGTGACCGAAGCGGTGTTCGGTCCCTATCCCGACCTCGGCTCTTACCGAGGAACCAAACACATTACCGCAATCGTTATATTCAGGCAAAATCCCTGAAAGCGGTAAATCCATGACGAAAAGTGAGGTGCTTTTGTTTTGAACCGTCTGAAAACCAAATCCACAAAGATCTGTTTCGTCATTGTTTTGTCGCTTTCGCTGCTGCTCTCCGCAATTCCGGTTGTCCCTGCGGCGGCAGATGGTGAAACAACCGCGACCGAAACCGGCTACACCTATTCGGTCGAAATCACGTTCGGCTCGCTCTCCTTTGTTTACGATTGGGGAACCTGGAGCACCAGCCACCTCCGCTACGAGGCGGACAAGTCCAGCACGAACCCCGCCAGCGGGACCGAGCAAGGCTTTCCCGGTTGGTACGGCTTCGACGGGACCGCGAACAAGGTTAGCGTGAAATATCTGCGGTCGGAAACCGACACAACGAAATATGACAATCTGTCGGTGACGCTGGAATATGCGCCGCTGACCGGAACCTCGGCTGTCGGCGGCGTTGAGATGGAGCTTTTCAAATCCAAGGATTTTTCGTCCGACAGCCAAGTTACGGGGACCAACAGCAGCTTCACGCTGACGATTCCGAGCAGCACTACGGCAACTGATTATTGGATCTCCCTGAAGGGCGTGCCGATGAGCGGGAGCAATTCGTTTGATTCCGACACGTTGACCGCAATCGGAACCCTGACATTCCGGCTCGGCAAGCTGAGCTGACATTACATGAACGGAGGCAACGACCGTGCACCGATACAGTACCACTCAATTAAAGAAAACACTTCTCATTGGCGGCGGCTGCATGCTGCTGGCTGCCATCATGATTGCCGGCATGGTCTTTGCGTTTACGCTGAAGCCGCGCCTTTACGATCGCCAGGCGCTGGACGGCGCGCCGCAGGGGCTGCCCGAAAGCATTGCTTACGTCTCCTACGAGAGCGACGGCGTTTGCAAGGTGACGCTTGCCTGCAAGCCGGAGTTTGACGGTTCGGTTGCAAAGATTTATCTGACCAATCCCATTGAGAATGCGGTTTTGCTCAAAGCGGAATTTTACTCGGTCAAGGTGGTTACGCAGAGCGACGGAAGCTCGGATTATCTGCCCGATGAAAAGCTGGGTGAGACCGGTTTTCTCTGTCCGGGGACCTATGTGGAAAACGTGAAACTCAAAGGCTTGACCGCCGGTGAGGAGAACCGCGTTTTTGTCAAAATCGCCACCATGAACGAGCCGGAAGGCACCAGCAACGGGGCTTTCTACATCCGCACGGTCATTTCCTGACGCATTTTTGCCCAAAAAGTTCGGAATCTGTTTCTTTCCCGACAGATTCCGACTTTTTTCTTATCTGTTAAATGGTAAAATATAGTAAAAGTGGTAACGAAAAGGCGATGAAGCACGAAAGCGGAAGGGAGGGGGCGAAACGTGGATGTTGCAGAACGCAGGCATCAGGTATTGCTGTTGCTTTGCCGTCGGCGGCACGAGACGGTCTCCGCGCTCGCCTCACATTTCGGCGTTTCTGCCAGGACGGTCCTGCGCGATGTGGAGGCTTTGAGCCTGACCTATCCGATCTACACCCGGCAGGGGCGCTACGGCGGCGGGGTCTATCTGGTGGACGGCTACGCCCCGGAGCGGCTCTATCTCGATCCTGACGAGCTTTCGCTTTTGCTCGGCCTTCTTCACCGCGCCGAAGCCCTCCCCGGTTTTCTCCCGTCCGACGAGGGTCACCGCCTCCGTTCCCTCATCTTCCGCTATACGTGCCCGGCGATGGGCGGGGAGGAGGGAAGACTTCGGGGTGCTGCCCCGAACCCCGCTTAGAACCTTCATCCGTAAGAAGCCCCAAAGCACGGTTTGAGGCAGCGCCCCAAGGTCTTATTAACTTTACATAAAAGGCTTGTATTTTTTAGGAGAACGTGATATAATAGATATGGATTGATCTTTTCGGAGGTGTTGAAAATGGAAAAGAACGCTGTGCTGCAAGCAATCCGGACCAGACGGTCGGTCAAGGCGTATTTGCCGGACGCGGTTCCGCAGGAGAAGCTGGACGCGATTCTGCAGGCGGGGCTTTACGCCGCCAGCGGCATGAACCGGCAGAGCGCGATTGTGCTGTGCGTCACAGACCCGGAAGTACGGAATCAGCTTTCCCGCATGAACGCGGCGGTCATGGGCGTGGAGGGGAGAGACCCGTTCTATGGCGCCCCCTGCGTGCTGGTCGTTCTTGCAGACCGGAGCGTGCCGACCGGCGTTTATGACGGCAGCCTGATGTTGGGCAATATGATGCTCGCGGCGCACGCCGAGGGGCTGGGCAGCTGCTGGATTCACCGCGCCAAGGAGGAGTTCGACTCCGAGGAGGGGAAGGAGATCCTGCGGAAAGCCGGCATAACCGGCGATTACGTCGGCGTCGGGCACCTGGTTGTCGGATACCCCAAGGGCGATGAGCCGGAGGCAAAGCCGCGCCGGGA
>OIGD01003209.1_pt1 | contig 11341 bp, 6 predicted proteins | sample 1582211 | NCBI WGS metagenome assembly OIGD01 (sample SAMN04414078, study PRJEB24778) | human gut metagenome | material: faecal | host: Homo sapiens
AAATATAAATAAAAAATAGTCTTTTTTTATATCTATACAAGTATAAAAAAAAATGATAAAATTAACTAAAATATATGTGTTTTAATTGTTATTAATTTTGCTATAGGAGATATCAATATGGAAGAGAAAAAAGTATGGCTTTTTAAAGAGGGCAATGCAAAAATGCGTGAATTATTAGGTGGTAAAGGCGCAAACTTGGCTGAAATGACAAATATTGGTTTGCCTGTACCTCCTGGGCTTACAATAACGACAAAAACCTGTATGGAATATATTGATAACGATAATAAAATGCCAGAAGGATTGATGGATGAAGTTAAAAATGCTTTAAAGGAGGTTGAAGAGCAGACAAATAAAAAATTTGGTGATAAAGAAAATCCTTTATTATTGTCGGTTCGTTCAGGAGCTCAAATTTCAATGCCTGGTATGATGGAAACTATTCTTAACTTAGGTTTGAATGATGAGACATTATTGGGGTTAATAAATTTAACAAAAAATGAAAGATTTGCATATGACAGTTTTCGTCGTTTTTTAACAATGTTTGGTTCTGTTGTTTTAGATATTGATAGACAAAAATTTGAAGATACTTTATCAAAAGTAAAAGAAGAAGAGAATGTTTGCCTTGATTCTGAGGTTAGTGCTGAGGGATTAAAAAAATTAATTCCTGTTTATAAAGATTTAATAAAAAACGAGACAGGTATTGAATTTCCTCAAGATCCTTATAAACAACTTGAAATGGCTATTGAAGCTGTGTTTAAATCCTGGAACATACCAAGAGCTATTGCATACCGAACTCATTACCATATTGACCATTGTCTTGGAACAGGTGTCAATATACAAACGATGGTATTTGGAAATATGGGGGATGATAGTGCTACTGGTGTTTCGTTTACTCGTAATCCTTCAAACGGTGAAAATGAGTTTTATGGAGAATATTTAACAAATGCACAAGGTGAAGACGTAGTTGCCGGCATAAGAACTCCAAAACCTATTTCTGAATTAAAAAATGAAATGCCCAAAATTTATGAACAATATGTTGAAATTGCTAAAAAACTTGAAAGTTATTATAAAGATATTCAGGATATGGAATTTACAATAGAAAAGGGTAAATTATATATTTTACAAACAAGAAACGGTAAAAGAACTGCAAAAGCTGCGGTCAAGATAGCTTGTGATATGGTAAAAGAAGGCTTAATTAATAAAGAAAAAGCTATTACTTTAGTTGATGCAAATCAATTATATCAACTTCTTTTACCGGCATTTGATGAAAAAGCTAAAAAAGAAGCAAAAATTATTGCAAAAGGCTTGGCTGCTTCACCGGGTGCTGCAAGGGGAAAAATAGTTTTTGATACAGAAGAAGCTTCAAGACGCGGTGAGAATGGCGAAAAAGTTATACTTGTTCGTGTTGAAACTTGTCCTGATGATATTCATGGTATGATTTGTTCACAGGGTGTTTTAACTTTAAGAGGAGGTATGACATCTCATGCAGCAGTTGTTGCAAAGGGAATGGGAAAACCATGTGTTGCAGGTTGTGAAGATTTATGTATTGATTTAAAAAATGAAACTTTAACTACAACAGATGGAAAAGTATATAAGAAAAATGATGTTATTTCAATGGATGGCTCAACAGGTGAAATTATGGAAGGTGACATTAAAACGGTTGAGCCAAAGATGGATGATGATTTTAATACATTCTTTTTATGGGTTGATGAAATACGTGAAATGGAAGTTCGTGCAAATGCTGACACTCCAAAAGATGTTGAAAATGCTTTAAAATATGGAGCTAAAGGTGTTGGATTATGTAGAACAGAACATATGTTTATGGATCCAAATAGGCTTCCCTGGGTACAAAAAATGATTATTGCTAAAACAAAAGAAGAAAGAGAAGAAGCTTTAAATCATTTACTTCCTATGCAGCAGAATGATTTTTATAATATGTTTAAAGCATTAGGCGAATACCCTATGACAATTAGACTTTTAGATCCTCCATTACATGAATTTTTACCTTCAAAGGATGAATTAATTGAAAAAGTAGCAACAAAGAAGGCTAAAAATGAAGACTTTAAAGATGATGAAAAAATGCTATCCATTGTTGAAAATTTATCTGAATCAAATCCTATGATGGGGCTTCGCGGTTGTCGTTTGGGACTTTTATATCCTGAAATCAATGAAATGCAGGTAAAAGCTATTATTCAAGCTGCAATTGATGCTAAAAAAGAAGGAATTGATGTAAAACCTGAAATAATGGTACCTTTGGTTGGAACTGTTAATGAATTAAAAGAAGCACGTAAAATTATTGAGCAAACTGCAAATTATGTTATGAAAAAAAATGAGGTTCAACTTGAATATAAAATAGGAACAATGATTGAAATTCCAAGGGCAGCTTTAACAGCGGATGAAATAGCACAGGAAGCACAGTTCTTTTCTTTTGGAACAAATGATTTAACTCAGATGACATATGGTTTTTCCCGTGATGATGCTGAGGGTAAATTTATGAATGCATATTTGACAAAGGGTATTTTGCCAAATAACCCTTTTGAAAGGTTAGATCAAACAGGAGTCGGATGTCTGATGCAAATAGCTCTTGATAAAGCTTTAAAAATTAAACCTGATTTAAAAAGAGGTATATGTGGAGAACATGGCGGAGATCCATCAAGTGTTAAATTCTGTTATAAGCTTGGATTAAACTATGTTTCATGTTCTCCGTTTAGACTTCCTCAGGCAAGGCTTGCTGCTGCTCAAGCTGTTATTGAGGCTAAAGATAAACTTCTATAAATAGAGTTCATTCTAATTTTTATAAAGCTCATATTAATTAGATAAAATATCTGGAATTTAAGGTAAAACTATATTATCAATATTGTTGTAATATTTTTTTACAAAACTTAATGGCAAAAAATTATATGTTTGTTTTTAAAATGAATATAGAACTATTTTGAAGGATTTGAATATGAGTTTTAATATTGATTATAATATGTATACATATAAACCAATGAGCAGCATTCAGTTATCTTCGCATAGGAGTGAAAATAAAAATGAGAATCAAAAAAATAATAATGACAATTTGCAAAATTCAATAAAAAATAATAAGAATGCAAAAGTTTCAATATTTTATATGAATGATGTCCATGGTCAGGTTCCAAGGATGGAGCAGTTAACAAGTGCAGCAATGGCACATGATTTATATGTAAAATCAAATAATATTGACGGTTTGAAGCTTGCCTCTGGTGATATTATGCTTGGGAAAAATGAAGCTGTTAATAAAACAGCGTTATCGTTTTTACAACTTATTGGTACAAATGGCTACGGGCTTGGCAATCATGAATTTGATGCGGGTGCAACTCAATTACATAGTCATATTAAAAATAGTGACTTAAAAATATTGGGAATGAATTTAAATTATCCAAAAGATGAGTCCAAACTTAAAGATAAGATTGTACGCTCAAGTATTGAGGAAATAAACGGAAATAAATATGGAATAATAGGTGTTCAGCCTTCGAGCTTATCCGAACGTGTTCAAAGTAGTAACCAATTAGAAGGTATTACTGTTGATAGTATTCCAAAAACTATTGTTGAAATTCAAGAAGAAGTTAATATGCTCAAAGAAAAAGGAATAAATAAAATAATACTTCTTTCCCATAGCGGCTATGAAGTTGATAAAGCTATTGCAAAATATGTAGATGGTTTAGATGTTATATTAGGCGGACACTCTCATGATTTAATTGAAGGTATTAAAGAGGGAGAAAATTTATTTTATTCAAAATCCAATGAACCTATCATTATAACTCAAGCAGGGCGTGATGGTAAAAATTTTGGTGTTTTAGATTTAGAATTTGATGAAAAAGGAACAATTGTTAAAGCTAAAAATAATGTTAAAGTAACAGATAATTATCCAAGAAACATAATTACAACATGCATTGCAAATAAATATTTTAATGACGTGCCTGAGATTATAGGCGATTTAACTTATACTGATAAATGTCCTCAAAATCAACTTATAGCTGAAAATCCTTTTGCAAGTTTTATTGCAGATGGAATGAAAACGCAATTAAATGCTGACATTGCTTTAATAAATAGTGGTAATTTACGCGGCACGATACCAAAGGGGGAAATTTCAAGCAGAGATGTTTCAAGCATTGTTCCTTTTAAAAATAGAATGACTTTAGCCTATGTTTCACAATCAGATTTAGTCGAAGCGTTAAAGTTTTTTGGTAAATCATTAAATAAATATGATTCAAAGCCAGGAATTCTTCAAGTGTCAGGAATTCGTTATGAGTTGGATAAAGATGGAGAACTTAAAAAACTTTATTTTGTCAATAAAGATGGCAATAAAGAAAAAATTGATATTGAAAATCCTGATAAAAATAAAAAATACTTAGTTGCCATGGATGATTATGTATCATCGGCAAACGAGTGTCCCGAATGTATTAAAAAATTAAATACAAAAGATACAATTCAAGTTTTTGATTATGATAAAGATAAACTCGCTATTGATTATATAAAAAGTTTTAACAATAAGCCATTTGAAATAAAATGTGATGGTCGAATTAAAATTGATGATTAATTAATGTCGATTAGTATTAGTATTTTCAAAAATATTGCGAGCTTGCGAAAGGCTTAAAATTTTAAAAGAACAAATTCCTTCATCTTTTTTCATTACACCCAAACTTGTAAGTTTGCTTACCATGTAATCATTTAGGTCATTTGGATTTATGAATAACGGACAAATTTCATTACATATTTCGTTTTTAAATGGACATACTTTCATCATAATTTAACTCGTTAATTATAAAATTTTTTTTACTATCAGGACGTATTAACGAAAGTAATAAATCCTGTGGACAAACTTCTTCTGTTTTATCAAAAATACTTGTAATAAAACAAAACTCAATTTTTTCACCTTTAATAATATTCAAATCATCAAATGGTATGCTGATATATAAATTATTATCAAAGTTATATTCGACATTATTTGATAAACTATACGTCCAAAGATTATTACTAATAGCCTGTGATAATTGTATCAAAATATTACTGCTATCTTTAAATGTAATTTTAACTTCATTTGTATATTTTTCTTTTAAAGTAGGGTAAATGTCATCATGACTAATTAGAGTACGGACTGATGATTGATTAAGAACATTCTCAGGTGATAATGCGGATTCTTTTTTGTAATATATGAATATTTTAAATTGATTATTTAAGCTAAAATCATTTTTACACTCAGAGAGTAAAAAATTATTTAAATCAAATTTAAAATACATTTTATCATTATCACAACCAAAAAAGATTTTATTTAAAATTCTTTTATCTTCCATAATTGGTCGAGAAGGTATTTCAATAAATCCTGCATTTTTCCAAATATTATCATCGTTTGTATCGTAAATATTTGGAGTAATTAAACTTTTTTGATTACGGGATGGTTTGCCGATACTTGAAATAAGAGAATTATCAAGATATTCAGGATAATCCATATACAAGGCACGGTAAACATTCATTAAATGTTGACGAAACAAATAATCAAAAATGTTATCTTGTCCGCTATCATTTGGTTCTCCATACCACCAGAACCAATCGCTTCCTTGGGCTATTTGAAGTTCTTCACGGGCTTGTTTAAGTTGTTGGGATGAAAAAACACCCTGACGTTCAAATTTATATAGATCATTATATGTATTATTTAAATATTCCCAAGCCAAGTTTTTAGTAGGCTCAGCAACCCAAAGTTGAAAGTTACGATTTATCCAACTGCCCGGTGCTATTTTATTTAGTTGAGTTTTTTTATTATTTTCAATATAATCGCTTAAAAGTACACACTCAAGAGAGTCATCATTATTTATTTTAGAGTATAAACCGTTTAAAAAGTCAATGCCGTCATTTTCAAAACTTTCCCAGCTATTTTCTCCATCCATGGCAATGAGTAAAAGATGATTATTTGATGGCGAATCTTCTAATTTACTTTGCATTGTTTTGATTCTGTCATATATGTCGTTTAACGAATCATTTGTTTCATGAAGCGGATATTCAAAACTTATTAAATTAGGTATGACACTATTTCGAAATACTAAGCTAATATCACCTTTTGTATTTTTATAGTTATAAACCTGTGTCACATCATAAGGGTCAATAATTGAGCCCCTATGGTCACGTATAAATTCTTTTTTTAATGAAGCAGAAAGAATACCCTCATCTGATAATGTCCATTTAACACCAGCTTTAATAAGGCAATCTAAAGTATCTTTTGAAATACAATGTTCAGAAGGCCAAATACCTTTGGGTCTTATACCAAATAATTCTTCCATTCTATTTAATGCCTTAATTGTTTGATTGTATGCATCGTCTTTCATATTAAATTCGCCTTTGGGCATAGGATATCTTGTTGCAGATGCTTTTGCATCTTTCATATTCAATAAAAGTGGCAAAATAGGATGATAATAAGGGCTTGTTTGAAGTTCAATTTTTCCTTTTTGTTGAAATTCTTTGTATTTTGGAATTATATTACGTATTATATCTCGATGAATTTCGATAATTTTTTGTCTATCTTCTAGAGTGTAATTTTTTTCTTTTTCAATAAGAACTTTTAATTCAGGATAAACTTGTTTCCAATATGGATCCATCCACGAAATATTAAAAAGTGCCATAATATCTGAGTATTCTTGTTCTGAAAAAGAATCTACATTAGTATCCTCAATTGTAAGCCGTTTTTTGTATAATGTTTCATAATATGAATGATGTTTTATCATATGACGATAATTTGCATCAAAAAAATTGTTAAGGATATAAACTTTATCATCAAATGTCAAATCGTTAATATCTGTTATTGTAAGTTTTGAATGAATATCGTGTGTATTATTATCAGTATAATCAATTAAAGCATCAAGTAAAACCGGAACAAAATTAAAATTAAGTTTTATTTTATCGTATTTGTCAGAAATTAGAAGCATATCCAAATAATCTTTAACAGCATGTAATCGAACCCAAGGCATATAATAAATGCCATTTTCATTAATATCTTTATATAAAGGTTGGTGCATATGCCATAAAAAAGCTATTGATAATTTTTTTTTCATAACATTATTATACTTTAAAATAAATCCATGATAAAATTGTATCATAAATTTAATAATAGTTAAATTATGCAAGGAGCCAAAGCATGGAAGAAAATAAAGCAGCTTGTTATAAAGATACGTTAAACTTACCACAAACAACATTGCCGATGAGAGCCAATGCAACAATAAAAGAAGTTGAAACTCAAAAATTTTGGGATGAAATAAATATTTATCAAAAAATGGTAGAAAATAAAGATAAAACAAACAAGTTTATTCTTCATGATGGACCTCCATATTTAAGTTCTGATAAGATACATATTGGGACTGCTTTAAATAAAATATTAAAAGATATTGTATTAAAATATAAAACTCAAAGAGGTTATTATTCTCCATATGTACCTGGTTATGATGGACATGGTTTGCCAATTGAAAATGCGGTTGTTAAAACTATTAAAGGCGGTCGCAATGCTATTTCAAAATATGAATTGAGGCAAAAATGCCGTGAATTTGCTTTAAAAAACTTAAAAGGTCAGGAAGCTAATTTTAAGCGTTTGGGTGTTTTAGGTAATTGGGAAAATCCTTATTTAACATTTGATAAAAATTTTGAGGCACATCAGGTAAAATTATTTGGTGAAATGTATAAAAAAGGATATGTTGAAAAAGGATTAAAACCTGTTTATTGGTGTGCAAGCTGCGAAACAGCCCTTGCTGAAGCTGAGGTTGAATATGCAGACCATACATCAACTTCAATATATGTAAAATTTGAAGTATGTGAAAATTCAAAAAAAGAAATTTTGAATAAAATAAATGTCAATGTTGAAAAGCCTGTGTATGCGGTTATTTGGACAACAACACCATGGACTATCCCATCCAATATGGCAATATGTTTAAATGAAGTTTTTGATTATAATATTTTTGAATATGATAACGAATTATTTATTATTGCAAAAGATTTAACCGATAATTTTATTAAAGAAGTTGAATTTGACGAAGAAAAGATTAATATAATAGGTGTTTTAAAAGGTAAAGAGTTTGAAAATTTTGAAGCAAAACATCCTCTTTATGATAGAACTTCAAAATTTATTTTAGGCAATCATGTTACTCTTGAAGCTGGATGCGGTCTAGTTCACACAGCACCAGGACACGGTCTTGAAGACTGGGAAGTTGGATGTCGTTATGGTATTGATGTTTTTTCTCCGCTTGATAGTAAAGGTTGTTGGACTGATGAATGTTCTGATTTAAAAGGTGTTCCTTATTATGAAGGAAATAAAATTGTTATAGAAAGGTTAAAAGAAAAAAATGCTCTCCTTTCACAAAAAGACATTTTGCATTCATATCCGCATTGTTGGAGATGTAAAAAACCTGTAATATATCGTGCCACACCACAGTGGTTCGTTCGTGTGGATAAATTTAGGAACAATACACTTGAAGCAATAAAAAAAGTAAATTGGGTGCCTAAATCAGGCGAAAATAGAATCTCAAAAATGGTTGAGAATAGAAGTGATTGGTGTATATCCCGTCAAAGAACCTGGGGTGTTCCTATTCCTGTATTTTATTGTGAAGAGTGCGGTGAAATTATTTGTGATGATGAAACAATAAATAATGTTTCTAAAATATTTAAAGAGGAATCATCTGATGCCTGGGAAAAATATGATGCAAAAGATTTGCTTCCAAAAGACTATAAATGCAAAAAATGTGGAAGCTCAAAAATAAAAAAAGAAACAGATATTATGGATGTTTGGTTTGATTCAGGTGTCACATGGATTGCAGTTGTTAATGAACGAAAAGAAGAACTTGGTCAAACACCTGTTGAATTGTACCTTGAAGGTTCTGACCAGCACCGTGGTTGGTTTCAGTCTTCTTTACTTACATCTGTTGCCATAAATAATGAAGCACCATATAAAAATGTTTTAACCCATGGTTTTGTGTTAGATGGTGAAGGTCGTAAAATGTCTAAATCTTTGGGCAATTTTATTACGCCTCAGGATGTTATAAAAAATTATAGCGGAGATGTTTTAAGACTATGGGCTGCTTCAATTGACTATCGCAATGATGTTAAAATCGGCGAAACAATTATGAAACATTTAGTTGAAATATTCAAAAAAATCCGCAACACAGTAAGATTTTTACTTGGCAACACTTTTGATTTTGACCCGAATGTTGATTATGTAGAATATGAAGAGCTTGAAGAACTCGATAAATTTGCACTTCACAAATTAAACGAGCTAATAAAGAACGTAACTTCAAGTTTTGAAGATTATGAGTTTTATAAATATTTTCAGTATCTTCAAAATTTTGCAGCAGGTGATTTAAGCTCGTTTTATTTGGATATAGTAAAAGATAGATTATATACAGCAGGTAAAAAATCATTATCACGTCGTGCTTCTCAAACTGTATTATATGAAATAATGCAAGCGCTAATAAAAATACTTGTACCTGTTATGCCACATCAGGCTGAAGAAATGTTTCAATCAATGCCAGATATTCAAAGAGGAAACATTGAAAGTGTTTTATTGACATCCTGGCCAAATATTAATCCTAAATGGACAAATGATAGCTTAAACGAAGATTTTTCTTATATTTTAAGCCTTCGTGAAGCTGTTACAAAAGCTATTGAGCCATTGCGGGCAAACAAAACAGTAGGAAGTTCGCTTGAAGTTTCAATTTGTATAAATACAAAGAATAATATTATTGAAAAGTACAAAAATGATTTAGCTAATATCTTTATTGTTTCTCAAGTTTATTTAATTAATGAAAATATTGATAATGCATTGAATACAGTTAAAACAGATGATTATACAATTTTTGTACAAAAAGCCCAGGGTGAAAAATGTGAACGTTGTTGGAAATATCGCGATTTAGGTGTTAATCCTAATTATCTTACAATATGTGAAGATTGTGCAAAGGCTATTGAAGAAAATTAGTTTTATAAAATTGTAAATTTTTGTAACAAATTTCTATATGTACAAACTTTTCTCCTCCTGATATAATAAAAAAGATTGAAGGGAGCGAATATGAAAATTCTTGTATCAAATGATGACGGCATACTTTCAAACGGAATAAGGGCTCTAATAGAAGCGCTTTCTCCTTGTCACGATGTTTATGTAATAGCTCCCGACAGAGAAAGAAGTGCAGCGGGCCACTCTTTGACACTGCATACACCTTTAAGGGTTGAAGAAGTCGAGTCTAAGTATGGTGCAAAACGCTGCTGGATGACAACCGGAACCCCCGGGGACTGTGTAAAACTTGCTATTAATGCAATCCTCGATAAAGATGAACTCCCGGATTTAGTAATTTCAGGAATTAACCACGGCCCCAATCTTGGCGCAGATATACTTTACTCTGGAACTGTAAGCTGTGCTATGGAAGGTGCTATGATGGGCTATCCGAGTATTGCAACTTCTCTTGCAAGCCTCCGGAATGATTATGAAGATTTTCATTACGCTGCGGCTTTCGTTGCAGAACTTTTAAACAGGCTCGATAAATATAAAATACCTCCTAAAACAATATTAAATATAAATATTCCCGGTCTTGAAAAAGAAGATATTGCAGGCATAGCAATTACAGAACTCGGAAGCCGAATGTTTACAGATGCTTACGAAAGAAGAGTCGACCCGAGAGGAAAAGTTTATTACTGGATGGCAGGAGAACTTATCAACGAGCCGGAAGATGCGTCTACAGACATTGCAGCCGTCAGAAATAACAAAATCTCAATAACTCCTGTGACATTTGAAATGACACGCGTAAATATTATGCAGGATTTGGAAGCCACCCTCTGTACTGAAGATATCTGCAACTGGTTTGCATAGATATACAAAATATATTGACTGCAAAATAACTCTGTGATATTATCCTTTGCATACAATGTGTGTATCTAAAGGAGTATCCCATGAGAATTCAAAAAGTCGACAACACTGCCCCTGCATTTAATAGAAAACCAAATGCACAGGAAATGAAGGTTTATACAAATTCATTAAATCAAGGTCTTGATTTACTTGGCAAACAGGTGGATTTAATTCTGCATAACGCTTCTGCTCCTGCTGTAAAATCAGAAAATACCGGTATCGGCTCGCTTTTCTCCAGAACAGTAATCACTAAATTATTTCCGTTTTTAAAAGAACACGGATTTAAAGGAATTCAGCAGGAACCAAACGGTCTGAGAAAAGTTCTCGACAACTCTCCTTATGCTCCGGAAGCAAAGGCAAAAAATATCTATATGATACCGCTTGAAAAGCTTGCATCTGACGAATATGGAAACATCCTTTCCAAAAAGACTTTTGAAACTATTGTAAAAAACAATC
>OIGD01003210.1_pt1 | contig 11338 bp, 10 predicted proteins | sample 1582211 | NCBI WGS metagenome assembly OIGD01 (sample SAMN04414078, study PRJEB24778) | human gut metagenome | material: faecal | host: Homo sapiens
GTAGATACAGAAGAAATCATGAAGATCTTTAACCAAATCAGTGTAGAATGTGGTAATTAACATGAAGAAAGAAACCAAAAAGGAAATTTTTTCCTGGATCTGGACGCTGGCAGTAGCGTTTGTGATCGCACTGTTTTTAAATCATTATATTATTGTCAATGCAAATGTGCCGACTGGTTCGATGGAAAATACGATCCAGCCGGGAGACCGTCTGATCGGTTTCCGCCTTTCTTACCAGAAGGAAGGACCTAAACGCGGAGATATTATTATTTTTAATTATCCGGTGGATGAGTCGGAAACATATATCAAGCGTGTGATCGGTCTGCCGGGAGAAACTTTGGAGATCAGAGATGCCAAGGTCTATATCAATCACAGCGATACGCCGCTTGATGAGCCTTATCTGAAGGAAAACTGGGTTGCCATGAATGACGGATTGACTTATGAAATTCCAGAGGAATGCTATTTTGTAATGGGAGATAACAGAAACAATTCTGCAGATGGAAGGTACTGGGCAATGGAAGCAGTTGATTATGGTGCGGCAGACAGTATTGAGGAAGCAGTAGAGAATGAATATTGTTTCGTACGTCAGGATCAGATACTTGGAAAAGCAATCTTCCGTTATTTTCCGAAACCCGCCTTGCTGAACCAGTCGCCTTATGAGGAAGAGACAGATCAATAAAAGTTGTATATCAGAAAAATAAGCCGCATGCAACCTGCATGCGGCTTTGCTTATCTTATTGATAGAACAGATCTCTTTTTCTGCATTTCTCTTCACAGTATTTGCAGCGGTAAATTTCTTTCTTCTCGTCTGCCAGTACAAAGATGTGTGGAAGCTCCTGCTCAATGGAAGTGATGCAGCGGGGGTTCCGGCATTTGATGACGTTTTTGATCTCTTTTGGCAGACTCAGATCTCTTTTCTCAACGATCTTGCCGTCCTTGATCACATTGACAGTGATGTTATGGTCGATAAAACCGAGCACATCGATATTCAGTGTATTGATATCACACTCCACCTTCAGGATATCCTTTTTTCCTTTTTTATTGCTGCGCGCATTTTTGATGATCGCAACTGTACAATCCAGTTTATCAAGCTGGAGCAGATGATAGATCGTCAGGCTTTTGCCTGCTTCAATATGATCCAGTACAAAGCCCTCCTCAATTTTTCCTACATTTAACATGGTTGTCTCCTTCTATATATATTAATCTGTGAATACGTGGTAACATGCTTTTTTCCATGCATTTACGGTAACTATTCAGCACCCGATCCGCCATTTACGCAAGCTCAAGAAGTGTCAGGATCAGTGCCATGCGGACATAGACACCGTACTGTACCTGTTTGAAGTAAACAGCTCTCGGATCATCGTCCACTTCAACGGAAATTTCGTTGACACGTGGAAGCGGATGGAGTACAAGCATATCCGGTTTTGCAAGTTCCATTTTCTGTTTATTCAGAATATAGAAATCTTTTAATCTGACGTAATCTTCTTCGTTGAAGAAACGTTCCTTTTGGACTCTTGTCATGTAGAGCAGATCCAGATCTGCGATCGTATCTTCCAGACTGGTGTTTTCTTCGTAAGAGATGCCCATTTCTTTGAGCATATCCGTGATATAATCCGGAACACGAAGCTCCTCCGGAGAGATAAATACAAAGTGGATATCCTCATAACGTACCAGAGCACGGATCAGGGAGTGAACGGTACGACCGAATTTCAGGTCACCACAGAGGCCGATCGTAAAATGATCGAGGCGCCCTTTCAGGCTGCGGATCGTCAGAAGGTCTGTCAGTGTCTGGGTAGGATGCTGATGTCCGCCATCACCGGCGTTGATGACCGGGATACGGGAATGTGCAGCTGCGACCATCGGCGCACCTTCCTTTGGATGGCGCATGGCGCAGATATCTGCAAAACAGGAAATAACGCGGATCGTATCGGAAACGCTTTCTCCCTTGGAAGCGGAAGAGGAACCTGCATCGGAAAAACCGATAACTTGTCCGCCAAGATTGATCATGGCGCTTTCAAAACTTAAACGCGTTCTGGTACTTGGCTCATAAAAGCAGGTTGCAAGCTTCTTTCCGTCACACTTGTGTGCGTATTTCTGAGGATTTTTTTCGATGTCTGCAGCAAGATCAAACAGCTGCTCAAGTTCATCTGTTGTAAAATCCAGTGGACTCATTACATGTCTCATAGTTTGTTCTCCTTTATATGTATGGTCGGAGCAGACGCATGCAAAGCGGACTTTGTCCGCGGCGTCTGCGCAGGTCATGAGGACTCCTCCCACTCTGCGAGAGGGTCTCTCCTCATGACATTATTTGGAACCACAGCTCATGCAGGAGCCGCAGCTACATCATGCATCTTCAATGCATGACATTACATAAATAGAATCGAAGGGAAATGATTCTCTTCGATTCTATCAGTTTACTTATACGTTAATAAATCAGCTACAGCTTTTCTTTTTGGAGCTGCAGGTGTTTCGTCCGGATATCCGACCGGGATCAGTGCTACCAGTTCTCTGTCTTCCGGGATCTCTAATAAAGAAGTAATTTTATCATTGTCAAATAATCCCATGATTACGGTGCCAAGACCTGCTTCATAGGCGGCTAAACAAAATGTCTGGCTGGCAACACCCGCATCATACATCTGCCAGGTATCTCCACGCTCTGTAGAGAAGGAACCGTCTCTTTCGTAGCCACATCTGTTTTTGATAACGGTAACAGCGATTAAAAGTGGTGCATTTTCAATAATTTTACCATTATTTGGGAAAATAGTGGTACAGTCACGTCCGATCTTGTCCTTTAATTCGCCTTCGATCGCGATATAGCGGATCGTCTGGGAATGCTTCCAGCTTGGTGCATAAGAAGCTGCTTCGATCACGGATTCAAGCAGTGCGTGATCAACAGGATCCGGTTTATACTTTCTGATACTTCTACGTCCATAAATACATTCTTTTGCAGTCATAAGTTCCTCCTTCTGATTTGCTTTTGCCTATTATATTAGCATACCGTATTGTCACTTGCAATGCTTATCTGGGAATAAAATTGAAACAATATTGCCAGAAAAAGAGCATTATTTTGCTTACTTTATTTTAGTACTTGCAAATTGATGAAAAACTGATACAATGCAGCGAGAAAGGAAATCTGAAACAGTGGATTTCCGGGGATGACAGTGAAAAATAAATGAGACAAAGGAGAAAATCATGGAACTGGATATGACAAAAGGAAAACCGATGGGTCTGATGCTGCGTTTCCTGATCCCGGTTGCGATCGGTAATATTTTTCAGCAGCTTTACAATACGGTAGACAGTATTATTGTGGGTCGTTTTGTCGGTGTCGGGGCTCTTGCCGCAGTAGGAAGCACAGGAACGATCATGTTTCTGATCCTCGGCTTTTTATCAGGGCTGACATCAGGCTTTACGGTGCTTGTATCACAGAGATTTGGTGCGGGAGATATTAAAGGCATGAAAAGAGCAGTTGGAAATGCTGCACTTCTGGCAGTGATCGTATCAGCGGTCATGACATTCTTCAGCATGGTCTTTATGAAGCAGCTTCTGACACTGATGAATACGCCTGCGGATATTTATCAGGATGCATATGATTACATTATCGTGATCTGTGGTGGTATCTGCTGTAATGTTTTATACAATATGATGGCAGCTGTTCTGCGTGCAGTCGGAAACAGCAAAGTGCCACTGTATTTTCTGCTGGTTTCCGTTGTACTGAACTGCGGGCTGGATCTGTTCCTGATCATCGTCTGGGATATGGGAGTGGCAGGCGCTGCCTGGGCAACAATTATTTCACAGGGTGTATCCGGTGTACTGTGTCTGTTTTATGTATATAAGAAAATGGAGATATTGCATCCGGGAAAAGGGAACTGGAAGCTGGAGCATACGCTTAGCATGCAGCAGTTAGCGATCGGTATTCCGATGGCGCTGCAGTTTTCCATTACGGCGGTCGGTGCGATCATTCTGCAGAGCGCTTTGAATCTGCTTGGTTCTGTCATGGTAGCAGCTTATACCGCAGCTTCCAAGGTGGAGCAGGTTGTGACACAGCCATTCCTTGCCATGGGAGCCACAATGGCGACCTACAGTGCACAGAATATGGGAATCGCGGATATCAAACGGATCCGCAAGGGTGTCACAGCAGCCAATCTGATGACGATTGTTTATGCTGTTGTGATCGGTGTGCTCATGGCGACAGTACTTGTTTCAGTCGTCCCTGTTTTTGTGACCGGCGACAATGTGCAGGCAGTAGTCGATGCAGCGGCGATTTATATGCGTATCAGCGCACTTTTCTATATACCGCTTGGACTGATCTTTGTATTCCGTAATGTACTGCAGGGCGCAGGTTATGGGTTCCTGCCAATGATGGGCGGCGTTGTGGAGCTTGTCTGCCGTACGGTTTTTGCATTCCTTGCAGCATATCACCACAGCTACACGGGTGTCTGTATTGCCAATGTCAGTGCATGGGTAGGCGCGGGCTTCTTTTTGCTGGCTGTCTACTTATATAAGATGAAACGAATTGAAACGCATTTGCAGAGACCGGAGCCGTCAGTGCATGGTGTTTAAAATATATTCATAAAGAAGTCCTGTACCAAACCAGCAGGGCGCATAATCCAGCCGGATCACACCATCAATATTGAGCGGAGCCTCCGAATAATCCCACGGGCAGGCATGCTTCTTTTGGAGCAGCCTGCCCGTTATAAATTCTGTGACAAAGATACAGACGGTATAGACACTGCCCCGCAGCAGAAGCGGCTTGCCCTTTAACAGTCTGGACAAGGGCTGCAGGAGAACAGCCATTCCATAGATCGGAAACATCCAGAGGGAAGTATTGCCTTTCAGGCGGATATCATGTTTTTTCATTGTGCAGGCGGCGGTAAAAATGATCTCCAGACACCAGCCGACGACACCACAGGTCAAGAATTTTTTTATCATACCTGCAGTATTGACAAAATAACTTTTTTTATTCCGTAAAAAATTGTATACTGGATAGGATGATGTGAAAAAGCAGCAGACAGGACGTCTGTATAGAGTGGGGAAGTATAAAACATGAATGAAAAAGAAGCAATGGAATATATTGCATATTTAAATACACTTGGCAGTAAACCGGGGCTGACTGTAATACGGGAGCTTTTGAGAAGGGCGGGAGATCCGCAGAAGGAGCTTGCCTTTATCCATATCGCAGGGACGAACGGCAAAGGATCGGTATCAGCCTTTATATCTAATATCCTGATGGCAGCGGGCTACAGGGTCGGACGTTATAATTCGCCGACGATACGCACCTACCGGGAACGGATCTGTGTCAACAAGTCCATGATCTCGAAGACAGCATTGTGCAGGCTGCTGACACAGTTGAAAACATGCTGTGATGAAATGGTGGCGGACGGCTTTGCACATCCGACCTCTTTTGAAGTGGAGACGGTGCTCGGCTTTCTTTATTATAAAGAAAAGAACTGTGATATGGTTGTGCTGGAAACGGGCATGGGCGGCAGGCTGGATGCGACCAATGTCATACCGGATCCGCAAAAGCTTCTGGCGGTATTTGCTTCCGTCAGCATGGATCACATGGCATTCCTGGGTGATAGCCTCGGGCAGATCGCAAAAGAAAAAGCAGGGATCATTACACAGGGCTGCAGTGTGGTAACGATGGAACAGCGTGAGGAGGTTATGGATGTATTTCAGAAAGTCTGTCTCGAAAAGCAGGCAGTACTGACAGTCAGTAAACCGGAGACCGCTTCTTCCATTCACTACGGGCTGGAAAAACAGACCTTTTTATACAGGAACCGGTTACCGGTTACGATCCGTCTGGCAGGCAATTATCAGATCACAAATGCCCTGCTTGCCCTGCAGGCGGCAGAAATTTTGCAGCAGAAGGGATTCAGGATCACAGACCGGGCGATCTTAAAGGGCATGGAGCAGACCGGATGGCACGGAAGGTTCGAGATATTGTCCCAAAAGCCGTATTTTATCGTAGATGGCGCACATAATGAAGATGCAGCGAGAAAGCTGGCGCAGACCGTGCAATTCTATTTTACAAATAAGAAGATTATTTATATAATGGGAGTATTAAGGGATAAAGAATATGAAAAGATCGCAGAGATCATGAGTCCCTTTGCAGACAGTATCATCACAGTCACAACGCCCGGTAATCCGAGAGCGTTGTCTGCCCTTACACTGGCAGAAACTGTGGCGAAGTATCATAACCGTGTGACGGCAGCAGACAGTTTGGAGGAAGCTGTGGAGATGAGCTATCTTCTGGCAGATAAGGACAGCGTGATCCTGGCATTCGGATCGCTTTCCTATCTGGGACAGATCATGGATATTATAGACAAGATGAAAACGAAGAGAGCGTGAGAAGAATGGTAGATAAACAGAAGATAGAGCAGGCGGTCCGGTTATTACTGGAAGGGATAGGAGAAGATACCGAAAGAGAAGGACTGAAGGAAACACCGGCGCGGATCGCAAGGATGTATGAGGAACTGATGGCGGGAATGGACGAAGATGCGGCAGTGCATCTGTCTAAGACATTTACCTCTCACAATACAGGCATCGTGCTGGAAAAGGATATCACCTTTTATTCCATGTGTGAGCATCATATGCTTCCTTTTTACGGAAAAGCACATGTGGCATATATCCCTAACGGCTATATCACGGGATTGAGCAAGATTGCCCGGGTAGTCGATATCTTTTCCCATCGCCTGCAAGTGCAGGAACGCATGACGCTGCAAATCAAAGATTGTATCCAGGAGACACTGAACCCATTGGGAGTGATGGTGGTAGTGGAGGCAAAGCATATGTGTATGCAGATGCGCGGCGTAGAAAAACAAAATTCTATTACTACTACTTCAGACTTTACAGGAGCTTTCAATCAAGCCAAGACTCGCGAAGAGTTTATGAATCTGATTCAGCACGGCAGGGTGTAATACGCTTTACAAAATGTGGACGATGTAGTTCCCCGTCAATGAGGATTGCCTCCGGTACCGATGAAGGGGTGTCTCGGCACCGATGAGAAATTTAGCGTAATACAACGCGGTCGCCCAGGCGCTTCGCCATCAGACTTTGCACTTCCCGCATCTCATTGTAACGCTGCATCAGCGAATTACATTTCTCATTGTCATGAGCGAGTGCCGGATCTTGCAGGGCATAAAGCATATGTTTCAGTTCTTCCGTGACAATCGCATACTTGAAGTTGATCATCAACATAGGGACGAGTTCGTACAGCCGTTCTTCATCTGTCACGATCTTCTGTGATTTCGAGTGATATTTACTTAGCTGATAACGTACATTGATCAAGTCCACGCTCAACCGGCTGATGGTCTGGTCGGGATGTGCCAGGAAATAGCGTTCCGCGATAAAACCGGCATCGTGTATATGCGTGGCGGCTTCTGTCAGAATCTGTCGGTGCAACGGATTATGGAAAGCCAGGTCGTCTTCCTTCAGATCATTCACCACATATTCGATAACGGTTACCGGAATTTCATTTCCTTCTTCGTCGGTAAGGTTGCACATCACTTTTTCACCATAACGGACTACTGCCTGCAGGATCAATCGCTCAAACTTATAGAACTCCTGACCTTCTTTTCCTTCCTGCGGAATAAAGGAGGTATAAGAATCTCCGGGAACAGTGGTATCCGTAGTGGAGGCAGGTGCATTGCCGGGAGGAAATCCTGCTGCACCTCCTGTAGCAGCGGACATCGGATCTGCGAAAGATACGATATTGCCATCGTCATCATATTCGGGTTCCGGTGGCATTCCTGCATTGGCGTAGGGACTTGATGGAGTAGAATAAGTCGGAGCACCGGAATAAGCCGGTGTGCCGGAAGCGGCAGCTGTACCGGAAGTATCTCCGGTTGTTGAAGATGAATGATTATAGCTGGGACGATTGGCTTTTTCAGCCTGCGCCTCTCTTAATTTGGCGACTTCCGCTACCAGCAGTTTTTCTTCGATGCGCAGATGTTGGCTGCATTCTTTGATGTAGACATCCCGTATAATGGCTTCCGGTATGACGGAAATGCTTCGTACGATATTCGAAATCAGTTCCGCGCGTTTGATCGGATCTCTTCCCGCGTCTTCCATCAGAAGGTCGGTCTTGAAGCGGATGAAATCTTTCTCGTGCTCACGGATGAATGCCTGGAATTCTTCCGAATTATGTTTGCGGGCGAAGGAGTCCGGGTCGTCTCCGTCCGGAAGCAGGCATACTTTGATGTTCATGCCTTCTTCCAGCAGCATATCGATTCCGCGGATAGAGGCTTTGATACCGGCTACGTCACCGTCATAGAGTACGGTAATGTTATTGGTGAAACGGTGGATCAGACGAATCTGTCCCGGCGTCAATGCGGTGCCCGATGAAGCGACTACGTTTTCTATGCCCGACTGGTGCATGGAGATAACGTCCGTGTATCCTTCCACAAGGAAACATCTGTCCTGCCTGACAATCGCCTGTTTGGCAAAATAGATTCCGTATAGCTCGTTACTCTTGTGGTAAATTTCCGACTCGGGAGAGTTGACATATTTCACCTTTACCCCTTTGGTGGCGGTGCTGAGCACACGTCCGCCGAAGGCGACCACCTTTCCGGAAAGGGTATGGACGGGGAAAATCACACGTCCCCAGAAGCGGTCACGAAGACGGTGGTCATCCGTTTCGTAGCAGATTCCCGTTTTCACCAGGAATTCTTTCTTGTAGCCTTTGCGCAATGCTTCTTGTGACATGGCATCATGGCTTTCCGTACAGTAACCCAACTGGAATTTCTCAATGATGTCATCACGAAATCCACGCTGACGGAAATAAGCCAGACCGATGCTGCGTCCGTCCACATGATTCTTTAAGATATTCTGAAAGTAATCGCGGGCGAAGTTGTTGACAATGAACATACTTTCGCGCGTTGTCTGCGCCTGTTTCTCTTCATTGGTCAGCTCCCGTTCTTTGATTTCGATGTTGTATTTCTTGGCGAGATATTTCAGTGCCTCGTAATACGACATCTGTTCGTGCTCCATGATGAAGTGGACCGAGTTTCCGCCCTTACCGCAGCTGAAACACTTGCAAAGTCCTTTGGCAGGGGAGACGCTGAATGACGGAGTCTTTTCGTTGTGGAACGGGCACAGACCTACATAGTTCACTCCGCGTTTGCGCAGGGTGACAAACTCAGACACTACATCTACAATCTGTGCGGCATCTAAAATTCGGTCTATGGTAACTTGATCTATCATTCTTCTTTTCTCCTGTGATTCCGTTTTTGCGGATACAAAGGTACATATAAAAAAATCCCCTGCAAAGAACTTTCTTGCAGGGGATGGTTAAATCTTATCGAAGGAGAGGATGATTTACTTGATCTTTTCCCGAATCTTGGTGAGGTAGGCTTTCATACCTTCCGCATCTTTCTTTTCGATGATTTCGAGAAGATTCTTCAGCTCTGTACGGATATTGGCCACTTGTCCCGGGGTGCGTGGGTTGAACAGGATTTCCTGCAGCAGGTAGTCATCTTCGCTCAGCAGCCCCTTTGCGATAGCCATGTGCTTCTTGAAAGTTGTTCCCGGAGCTTCCTGATGCTTCATCACGGCAGCAAATACGAAAGTCGAAACGAATGGGATGGAGAGCGAGTATGCCACCGTTTCATCATGTTCGTCGAACGTATATTCGAAGATGTTCAGGCGCAGCGTCTGGTAAAGGTCTTTGAAGAAAATCTTTCCCAAATGATCTCCTTCGCTGATGATAATCGCATTCTCGCTGCTCAGATTGCTGAGACTGGCAAACGTCGGTCCGAACATAGGGTGACTGGAAACGTAGCGGAATCCGCTTTCTTCGTAGAACTTCTTCAGTCCTGTCTTTACGGAAGCGATGTCACTGATGATACAGTCTTTGGGCAGCACAGGCAATACCTTGCGGAAAGCATCCAGCGTGTATTTTACGGTGACGGCATTGATGACCAGTTCGGGTTCGAATTCTTTGATTTCCTCCAGTGTGGTGAAACGATACGTGTTATACACGAAACGCAACTGGTGCGGGTTGACGTCAAACACGGCCGTCTCGTGCTGAAAACTCAGTATATCCGTAAAGAAGGAACCCATTTTACCGGCTCCGAGGATTAATATTCTCATATCTATTATTATTGGGGAGTTTCTCAAAAGTCAATAGTATCTCTAAAAGTTAATAGTATCTCACATTGGGGTGACTAACAAGTCGATTCTATCTTTATTCTCCTCCTTCCAGAAGGAGGAGAGTTAAGATACTACCGACTTTCTAGTCGGTCTCAGTTGTGTTACTGCTGACTTATTTGTTAGTTTCCATTTGATTTTTGAGTTCTTTTGGGCTTTTTATTTATTAATAATCTCTATCTGCTGGCGGACAGACTCTTCGTGGATTGCTTCGAAGATCAGCTTCATAAAGTCTGCGCTCATACCGCATTGTTCTCCTTGCGCACCGCGCTTTTCCAGGATTTCATTGTAGCGTCCTGCTTGAAGAACGGTGATTCCGTGTTCTTTTTTGTAAGTACCGATCTCACGTGCTACGCGCATTCTTTTAGCCAGTTCCTGGATGATGTTATCGTCGCATTCGTCGATTTGCTTACGCAGTTGGCTCAGGCTTTCTGTCGTCTGGGTTTCGGTACGGATCACCAATAAGTTGAGGATGTAGTCGAGTACATCGGGCGTTACCTGTTGAGAAGCGTCGCTCCACGCACAGTCCGGATTGCAGTGACTTTCCACGATCAGACCATCGAAGTTCAGGTCCATTGCCTGCTGGCAGAGCGGGGCAACCAGTTCGCGTTTTCCTCCGATGTGACTTGGGTCACAGAAAATCGGCAGGTTAGGCAGACGGCGACGCAGTTCGATAGGAATGTGCCATTGCGGAAGGTTGCGGTATATTTTTTTGTCGTAGCTGCTGAAACCACGGTGGATAGCTCCCAAACGCTTCAAGCCTGCGTTGTGGATACGTTCCAGTGCACCGATCCACAATTCCAGGTCTGGGTTTACCGGATTTTTTACCAGCACGGGGATGTCGACCCCTTTCAATGCGTCGGCAATTTCCTGTACGGCGAAAGGATTGGCTGTGGTACGTGCGCCTACCCAAAGGATGTCGATTCCTGCTTTCAGACATTCGTAAACGTGTTTGGCAGTCGCTACTTCGGTAGAAACATACATACCTGTTTCTTTCTTCACTTCCTTCAGCCAGGCAAGTCCTTCCACACCGATTCCTTCGAAACCTCCCGGTTTGGTACGCGGTTTCCAGATACCGGCACGGTATATCTTTTGTCCTTTGGCTGCCAGTTGTTTGGCGGTTTCCATTACTTGTTCTTCAGTCTCTGCGCTACACGGGCCGGCGATAACAATCGGTCTTTTGGCTTCGATG
>OIGD01003220.1_pt1 | contig 11294 bp, 10 predicted proteins | sample 1582211 | NCBI WGS metagenome assembly OIGD01 (sample SAMN04414078, study PRJEB24778) | human gut metagenome | material: faecal | host: Homo sapiens
GTCACTTCCGTATTAAAAACACCCTGAATGCTCATCAGTGCCCCCGAAATCAATGCCACTATAAATCCCCACATAAATCTGCCCTCCTGGATAATATGATCATTCTGCTTACTCCGGTAATCATTCTTATGTCGAAAAGAGGCACCGCTGTTTAGCAGTACCTCTTTTATTCTTTATTATTAGTTTATTCATTCTGCGCAAAATCATGCACACAGTATAAATCCTGTTTTTATTTTTCTTTCATATAATCCATACAATTTTCCGCATTCCATGCATATCCATCCTGCTTCGCCTGTATATAGCGGATATTTTCCCATAAGAAAAAGATACATACCAAGATATCCGTCTTCGGAATCAGCCTTTTCTTTATAAATAAGTTTCCCACTCTCTTTCCTGTAGATTCCCATTTTCCCATCTGTTTCCAGCAAAATCCCGGTATGCCAGTCCAGATATCTGCCAACAGCTTTTTTCTCTGTTTCAGTAATGGGGCAGTTCTTTGTTTCTGCCAGAAGCCCCAGTGCAGCCATACATGCAAAGTATGGATTAACATCTCCGGCTTTACTTCCATTCATGTAAATTTCGCCCTCAGGGCCCTGATTCTCAAGAATCCACTTTTTTTCTCCGGTCAGGACTGTTTCCAGCCATTTCTGCCGGGCATATATTTCTTTTCTCAGGTTCTGATAATAAGTAAACATAAATGCAATCCCCACAGTTATGCAAAATATAATAAGTCTCATCACGTTCTTTCGATGTTTCACTTTTCTTTTGCATTGGTTCTGTTTATGCTCATGCATCCATATCCTCCAGGATTTTTCTGATTTTGATACTTGCAGTCCCGTCACCATAAGGATTTTTAGCTTCACTCATCCTTCTGTAGATCTCCGGCTCTGTAAGAAGCCGCCTGCATTCTCTGTAAATATCATCCATCTTCGTGCCTGCAAGCTTTAAAGTTCCTGCTTCCACACCTTCTGGACGTTCTGTTGTATCCCGCATGACCAGTACAGGTTTTCCCAGTGCAGGAGCTTCTTCCTGGATTCCGCCACTGTCTGTCATGATCAGATAACTAGCTTTCATCAGATTATGGAATTCTACCACATCCAGTGGTTCGATCAGGTGTATTCTCTCACATCTACCAAATTCCTCATCTGCGATTTTTCTGACCTGTGGATTCAAATGTACAGGATAAATTACCTTCACATCTGCAAATTCCTCCACGATCCTGCGTATAGCCCGGAACATATCACGCATGGGTTCTCCCAGATTTTCCCTTCTGTGTGCTGTCACCGCGATCAGTCTGCTGTCTTTTGCCCATTCTGTCTCCGGGTGATAAAAATCATTTCTCACCGTATAGTGCAAAGCATCAATTCCTGTATTTCCTGTGACAAAAATCTGCTCTGGATCCTTACCCTCTTTCAGCAGTGCATCCGCTGCTTTCTGAGTCGGTGCAAAATGCAGGCTGGCAGTAAGTCCAATGGCCTGCCTGTTAAATTCTTCCGGATAAGGAGAGTTCATATTATAAGTGCGAAGTCCCGCTTCTACATGTCCTACCGGAATCTGCTGGTAAAATGCAGCCAGAGATGCGGCAAATGCAGTAGACGTATCTCCATGGACCAGCACAATATCCGGTTTCCGCGCGGCGATATGCGCAACGAACTCGGAAAAATAGCAGTCATAGCAGGTCAGGAACCCCAAACGCAGACCGTCCACCTCCACGATTGCCGGATAATAAGTCGAAGGAACATACCGTCCGTCCATCTGTTTGACGGCGGTTTCCCCGTGCGGAAGATGCTGTTTGTAATAATCCCCGGCAATTCTGCCCTGACGGTCAAATACCCGTGTCGTATTGCGGTATCCGCCATCGACTTCCGCGGCATAATTGACCGCCACGACCGCATTGCAGCGTTTTGCCGCCTGGACCGCCGCGTTGATCAGACGCTCCGTATGCGCTGCCGCATAGGGAATGCACTCTCCTTCCGGAAATACGGTCGGCGCATTGGAGTACTCCGGGAGCAGGATCAGATCGGCGGAAGAATCACACCGGTCCAGCTCCCGGATCAGGAACTCCACGGCATCGTCCGCTTCCGCAAGCGTATAAGGGTAAGGGGATTGAATCGCACAGAGATTCATTGCTCGACACTCCTTTGTTTGGTTGGAATCTTCAAAAGAATACTGCTTTTTTCCAAATTTGCAAGTGTTCCGCTTCCTGTTGTCCTGTTTTTCTCCGGCATTTTTTCCCGCCAATATTTTCCGCTATCATTGTTTCCATTTTTTGCGCTATCGGAAATAACGGAGGTATTTTTTGGAAATATCTGTTGACAATTTCCGCATTTCAGAATAAAATATAGAAAGAAACCACAGGATCAGAAACAATGGATCAGAATTTTTTCATCAATCTGAAACAAACGATCGGCAGGAACCGCCGGAACAGCACAATTCCGGTGATCCGGGATGCGTTCGCGGGCTGGATCCGGGCGCACCGTAAAGAATGCAGTGAAAAGTTTCTCCCGTCGGTCAGCCTGCTGGCGGAAACTCTCGGAGTGGCAAGACAGACAATACGCAAAGTCTATCTCTCGCTGGAGGAACTGCAGCTGATCACGCGCAACAAGGGAGAGCGGCACTGGTTCATACGGCCGTTTCACCACTCCAGTCTGCTGAATATCGCACTCCTGCTGCCGATGCGGTTTTCCGATTACTATCTGCCGTCGACAGAATACGGACAGCGTCACTTCGGCGTGTTTTCCGGAATTGCGGACCGCGCTCTGGAACAGGGATATGCGCTGATTCCCATGCGCCTACCGCCGCCCGGCGCCACCCCGGAAGAGATCGCGGCGGCTCTGGGCACGATCCGGCGCAATTATGTCGGGGTTATCCATCTTGGAAACAGATGTTATGACAAGGACCTGCCGCTCGCCGCGCTTCTGGAACAGAAAGACCTTCCGCAGATCGCCATTGACTGTGAATTTGAACAGCCGTGGGTAGCTTCCGTGACATTCGATCCGGAACGGGTTGCCCGGACCGTCATCTGCCACCTGCGGGAAAACGGCCACCGGAACATCGGAGTCGTCTATCCCTGCGTCAAACCGCCGGAACGGATCCCGCCCTGCAAATATATGATGATCAACCGGCAGGAAGTGCTGGAACCGTTCCGGAAAGAGACGATGAAGTTCGACCGTATTTTTGAAATCGTTTCGGCAAATCTCCGGTCCGGAGATAAATTCCGGCGGAAAGTCCTGGAAACGATCCGGTCTCCGGACCCGCCGACCGCGTTCTGGTGCCGCAACGACCTCACCGCAATGGAACTGATCCGCATTCTGAAATCAGCGGGGTACTCCGTTCCGGAAGACTTCTCCGTGATCGGATTCGACGATCTTTCCGGCGCGGGAACTTTTGATCCGCCGCTGACGACGCTCCGGAATCCGGTTTATGAACTCGGATATACCGCGATGAGCCTGCTTGATCAATACATCACGCACGGGCTTGGCAGTATCCAGCGCCTCACCCGTCTGGCTCCGGTTTTATGTATACGGAAAAGCGTTTCCCCGAAAACGTTTCCGATGACAGATATACAAACTCAAATATAAACAAAGGAAAGGCAAGCAATATGAAAAAGAAATTTTCTCTGATAGAACTTCTGATCGTAATATCCGTAATCTCAATCCTTATTTCTCTCCTGCTGCCGGCTTTGGCAAAAGCCCGCGACAAAGGATATACGGTCAAATGTCTGGGAAACATGCGGCAGATCATCTCCGCCCAGCAGCAATACAGCTCGGATTTCGCCGACTTCATGATCGTTCAGGCGGCGGAAAACACCGCCAACGTTCCCTGGACCTCCATGTTCCTCCGTCTGGATTATCTCAAACTTCATACGATGAACTGTCCGAAGATCCAGAATCCCATAACCGACGCGATCCGCTATTCCTCGAAAAATTCCAGCGCACAATACTATTATAGCTACGGATTCCACAATCAATGGAACCTTTCCGGAGCGGCATTCACCGCGGCAAACGGAGCATTTCTGCATCAGGACAGTCCGTCGCTCCTCTATCGTGTCAACCGGATGAAACGCCCGTCGCTGACCTGGCTCGGAACCGACACCGTGAACGCGGATGCGGGCGAATGGTACGGATATGGACGCTATACATGGGGAACGAACACCGGAACCGGCGGCAGGATCGCACTCCGTCACCTTTCCCGCTCGGTCGCCGCAGCGGCGGACGGGCACGCGCAGACTCTTTCGCTCAAGCAATGGCGGGATCCCGGAACCAGCTGCCTGACCCCGCAATATTTCTACACGGAAGCCCTGGTGCCCTGTCCCTGATCCATAACACAATTCACAAAGAAAGAATTCAATATGAGACGATTGATCACACTGCTCTCTCTCTGCTTCGGCATTCTGTCCGCACAGAATCCGCTTCCCCCTCAGGAACTCCGGGTGGAGGAAACCGCCCGATCCACCGGAGTTTCCGCCCGCATATCGGATGGACGCGACATTGAGATCTCGGCAACCGGAAACCTGCCGTGGATCGGGCTCCACCTGAAACCGCTGGACAAGACCGGTTGGAACCTGTCCGCATTCCGCTATCTCGAATGCGAGGCGGTCAATCACCGGAAGAACGGTTTCTGCGGCGTTGCGTTCTATATGAACGATCAGTTTCTGGGACGGACCGCGATCCGTCCGGGTGAAACCAGGAAACTGCGTTTCAAGCTCAACCATCAGGCTCCCGGCAGATTCGATCCGGGATTTCCCGCCAGACTCACCGGAGTGCCGGACGGTTTTCGCGGAGGACGGAACATCGACACCGCCAATGTGACCCGGTTCCGGATAGAGACCTTTGCTCCGGGCAAAGCTCATTTTTCCATCCGCAAACTCCGTGCTTCCGGCCATTATGCACCGCCCGGAGAAGTACTGACGCCGAACGACTTCTTCCCCTGCATCGACCGCTATGGACAGTACATCCATCAGGAGTGGAAAGAAAAAATTCACACGGATTCCGATTTCCGGAAGAATCTGCAGATGGAAGAGCACGCGCTGCGTTCCCCCGTACCGGCATGGAATCAGTTCGGCGGCTGGGAAGCCGGGCCGCAGCTGAAAGCGACCGGCTTTTTCCGGACGGAAAAGTTCCGGGGAAAATGGTACCTGGTCGACCCGTCCGGACGGCTCTTCTTTTCGCGCGGCATCAACTCAATCCGGTACTCCGATGTTCTGACAGGCGGAACCGGTGCGGAAAAATTCTTTGAGGGAAAAAGCACACGGAAAAACGGAAAATTCGGATTCACTTCCGAAAATCTGAAAAAAAAGTACGGGGAAAACTACCGGGAACGGTTCGGCAGATTCATGATGCGGCGGATGGCGGACTGGGGTTTCAATACGCTCGGCAACTGGAGCGCACATGACATCTGCCGGATGCGTCAGCACCCGTATGTGGTAAATCTGCCGCTTCCCTCCGGGCTTCCGCGTCTGGCAAAAGGAGGATTTTACGATGTGTTCGATCCGGCATTTGAACCCGGAATGCAGAAGATTTTCAGCAAAGAATTCGACTGGTGCAAAAACGATCCCTGGTGTATCGGCATTTTCATCGGAAACGAACTGCGGTTTTCAAACCGGAAACGCTCGCTTGGAACGGATGCCCTGACAGCCTCTCCCCAGACTGCCGCGAAAAAAGAACTGTTCCGCGATCTGCAGAAGAAATACACCTCCATCGCCTCCCTGAACCGCGCCTGGAAAACCCGGTTCACCGACTGGAAAGAGCTGATGCAGCTCCGGGAACTCCCGGAGCACGTCGGTCATTTCGTTTCCCCGTTCGCCGCAACCGATGTAGACGATGATGTCTGCATCGCACCACTTTGCCAGCTGGTGCTGTACCACCGTCTTACCCGAGCCGAAAGGACCGGGCACGCAGGCGGTTCCGCCCTTGGCGATGGGGAACAGAGCGTCGATCGGTCTCTGTCCCGAGATCATCGGCTCCTTCGGCGAAAGCTTTTTCGCATAGGGTCGTGCCACACGTACCGGCCATTTCTGGAGCATGGTGATCTCCTCAATGGTCCCGTCCGCAAGCTTCAGCTTTCCGAAACGCTCGGTGATCCGGAAGTCGCCCTCGTGGATCTCCACCACGGTTCCCCGCTTTCCGGGGGGCACCATGATCTTATGAACGATCACGTCGGTTTCCTGTACGGTACCGTACACATCGCCCGGCTCCACAACGTCGCCGAACTTCACCGACGGCACAAAATGCCATTTTTTCTTATGGTCCAGCGCCGGCTCGTCGATCCCCCGGATAAGGTTGGAGCCGTATTTTTCCCGCATGACCTCCAGCGGGCGCTGAATTCCGTCGTAAATATTGGTGACAAGTCCGGGTGCCAGCTCCACCGACAGCGGCTCTCCGGTCGATTCGACACGGTCGCCTCTGCCGATACCGGCAGTCTCCTCATAAACCTGGATCGACGCACGGTCCCCGTGCATTTCGATGATCTCTCCGATCAGGCGCTTTTCGCCGACCCGCACCACGTCAAACATATTTGCCTGGCGCATACCCTCGGCAATCACAAGCGGTCCTGCCACCTTCAGAATTTTTCCTTCAATCATAAAAAAGCCTCCACCGCCGCTCTGCGACGTTCATTATAAAGGGGGTCGCTCAAAATCAGTCGTTGTCCCGGAACAGGATATCGGCACCCACCGCACGCTCCACAGCGTTGCGGATGCTTGCCATCCCGTAACCGTTTCCGCCGGTACTGCCCGGTATCACCGTGATCGCCGGCAGGGGCAGATCCTTGTAGCGGTCGATCTCCTCGGTCATTTTTACGGCATACGCCTCTGCCAGAAAGATCCCCGCATACTCGCCGCCACGGACCAGAGAAGCCAGAATTTCTCCCGCCTCCTGTGCGGACGACGCCTCATGGACCGAAAAGCCGAGCGCCATAAAGCCCAGCACGCTTTCACGGTCTCCGATAATTCCGATTTTATACATAACAGTCCCTCAGCCTTTCCCGGATCACTTCACGGGGAAGTCCCGCATCCTTTCCGGCAAGGATCATCCGGATGTTTTTGACCTCATATTCCAGTGCGACCAGATATCCGATCAGCGCCTCGGCGCCAAAGGAAACGTACCGGGCACGCTTTGCCTGCGCCAGCCAGAAATTATCCACCCGCTTCTCCGCCACGCTCAACGCCGTATTGCTGCCCGCCAGAGCGGCAAGCGACGAATACTTCGGATCCCGTGAAAACATTTCCGCAAGCTTTTCCTCGCCGCCCTCATACGCCTCGCAGAAGCGCTCCGCCGGCAGAGTTCCGCCCGGGATCAGCGCCTCTTTCAGAAGCGGCAGTCCTGCCGACTGAAGGTTCATCCGGCACAACCGCAGACAGATCAGAAAGTTCGTCAGGTCGATCTTCGATCTCACCAGTTCTGCGGCAAACGCACAGCCGCCGCTTTCGCTCTGCTCCAGCATATCGGCATAGCAGGCACGGTCGAGGATCAGATCCACCTTCTGCGGATTTCCGCTCTCGGCAAACGCCCGTATCGCTTCGGGAATCGCCTCCCGCATATGCCGGGGAAAAGGCGTATAGTCCTCGTCCCGCAAAAGCTCCGGCACTTTCTGCGCCGGCACCGAAGAAAAGCCGATCAGCATTCCCTCCGGGGATATCCCCCGGCTCCTGCATTTGATTACAGCCTTGATGTTGTTGCAGTCGTATGGGTATTGGAGGAAAGCGGCAATCTTCGCATCTCCCGCAAGCTCGGAAACCTCGTTGTACCCGGCAATCAGCGCCGTGGCAAGCGTTTCCTCCCGCAAAAGAGCGCCTTTGCCCTCTCCGTCACGGTATATCAACTCAAATCCGTAGTCCGGAAGCATCCCCATGACCTCCATGGGGCTTCTGGCGTCGGTCATCCGACCAAGCGCATCCGCTCCGGCAATCTTTCCCTCCAGGGCACGGACTCTCGCCGAGGCGTACAGATAGTCGGTCTCTCTGTATTTTCCACCCATCGCCCTCAACCTTTCTTTTCAGGGAACAGGATCTCCCCTACCTTTCGTTCGGTTTTCGGGCGCACCGTGTTGAAAATGGAGCTGAGAGAGCAGTTGATCTCCACATCGTCGCACCGCAGGATCAGTCCGCCGTCAATGTCAACCGTCCGTGCGAAAAGCTTCAGCTTTGCCGCAATCGTCTTCTGCGCCGCTCCCTGAACCTTTTTGGCAAGCTCCGGCAACAGCCGGGCGCCGTAGCGCTGGGCGTCACGGCTGTTCAGGATCACTTCATATACTTCTGCGCTCTCGTCGGTTCCGTACAGCCGGAGCGACGTTTCTTCCGCCTCGGCACGCTGTGCCACGGCGGCGCAAAGCAACATCACGAGAAAAGACAGCATCCGCTCCTCGGGAAGATCGGCGATCTGCTTTTTCGCCGTTTCATAGGCAAGCTCTATCATCCGGCTCTTCGCCGCCAGCTGGGTGTTCCGCTTTTCCATATTTTCAGTGGACTTTGCACGGGACACGATGCCCGCCGCTTCGTTTCTGGCACGCTCAAAGATATCGTTCCGGATCTTGTCCGCCTTTCCGGCATACTCGGCGGAAATGGCAGAACACTCCCGGTCCGCCTGTGAAAGCCTTGCGGCGGCGTCCTGTCTGGCTTCTTCCAGTATTTTATCCGTAATTTTACTTAAACCGGTCATTTACGCCTCCTGTGCCTCAGAATTTTTCATTTTCCGAAATTCCGGCACTCAGATCTTTGCAAACAGTACGAGCAGAAGGGATACCAGAACGGCAAAGATCGCATAGGTCTGAACCAGTGCCGCAGAGGTAATGGCTTTACCGACTTCCTTGGGGCGCTTGGTGATGAGAAGAATACCGGCGGCGGCAACCTTTGCCTGCTTGATCGCCGAGTACAGACCGACAACCGCAATGGGAAGCGCAGCCATCAGGAAGTAAGCACCCTGCCCTACCGTCAGGGTAACAGGGTCACCGCTGAGGATGCCCATCTTGAAGATGATCAGGAATGCCGTGATCAGACCGTAGATACCCTGCGTACCCGGAAGTGCCTGAAGGATCAGCGCCTTACCGAACTTGGAGGGGTCCTCGGAAAGCATACCGGCAGCCGCCTCACCGACGATACCTACGCCCTTGGCGCTTCCGATGCCGGCAAGGATCGCCGCAAGAGCGGCGCCCAGCAGTGCGAGATTGTTGCCTGTAAAAATCGAGTTCATCAGTTGACCGAAAGTCATGGTTCATTTCTCCTTGTCATTTTTTATTATGAATTTTTTACTTCTGAATTTGATCGGGTGTCTCCACGGTGTACTGCTCGGAGGGCAGAGCGGGATCGAATTCCACGCCGCCGTCCTCGTAGAACTTATTGAAAAATTCAATATACTGGAGACGGGAGGTATGCACGAAGGTTCCGAGAACGTTGATGCCGATGTTCAGCACGTGACCGAGCAGGAACACCACCACAAGTCCGATAATGCCGGGCACGGTAGCGCCGCCCATGGTTCCCAGAATGTTCACCACCTGCGCAATAATGCCGGCGGCAAGTCCCAGTGCAAGAATACGGGAGTAGGAGAGCAGGTCGGAGGCATAGCTGATAAGGTCATACAGTCCGAGCAAGCCCTTTACGAATTTCATCACGATGTTTTTCTCGGCTCTGCCGTGCGTCAGCACGATCAGAACCACGCCGGCAATGGCAACCCATTTGCCGACCGCCGGAACCAGCGCAAGCAGTCCCAGTCCCGCAAAGAGGACCCAGTAGGCGCCGATGTCGAAAATGGCGTCCCACACCTTGCCCTCTCGGCAAAGCAGAACGAATTTCACCGCCATACCGGCGATCAGGTGGATCGCACCGATTCCCAGTGAGACCACAAGAAACGCCATCGGATTCTGGAGCGGGTCAAAGAGCACCGCAACGTTTGCGGCGTCCGAACCGAGCAACGCAAGATTCGGCAGTTCTTCCTCGCTCATGCCCATCATGTTGCGCATGATCGCCAGCGGGAAGTCCCCGAAATAAGCACCGAACAGCACGCCGAATATCATACACGAAATGCCGCAGTAGCCGAACATTTTCAGGAACCGCTCCATACGCTCGCCGGGCTTGAGGATCTTCACGGCGGCAAAGCACGCCACCGTCAGCACCAGCCCGTATCCGGCATCCGCAAACATGATACCGAAAATGATGAAGTAAAAAATACTCATCACAAACGTAGGGTCAAATTTTCCGTAGGCGGGGTAGGAATACATCCCCAGCACCCACTCAAAATTCCGTGCAAACGCATTGTTTTCCAGCAGGATAGGAGGGTTGTCCTCTTCCTCCGGCTCCGAAAGTTCATACGCACAGGAATATTTCCCGAGCAGGTTCTCCACACGGTCCTCCATGCGCTCCGGCACCCAGCCGCAAAGCATGACGGTGGACTCGGTGGTCACCGTTTTCTGTCGCTGGATCACTTCCTCCAGCCTCGTCTTTTCCACGTCCGAAAGGATCTCCACGTTGCCGAGGCTGTCGGCAAGCGCCGAAAGCTTGGCTTCCAGAGCCTCGTCCTCTTCCACCAGGCGCCGTGTCTCCTTCTCTGCCCGTGTGATATAGCTTGCCGCCGTTTCCGAAACGTCGTGGAAATCCGCCGCAAGGAATCCGGATGAGGAAAGCAGGCTCTCCACCTGCGGCACGTCGTCACGGTGGCAGATCACCGCCGTGAATTTTCCGCTCGTGCTCTCCGAGATCGGCTCGGTCACCGCCCCTGCGGCATAAAGCTCACGCCGGAGCGTCGGCAGATCCGCCCCACCCGGGAAAGCGCCGAGGAACAGCCGGGTAGTTGCCGTTCCGTCGAATCCGAGCGGAAGATCGTAGTTCCGGTAGGGGGTGGCAGCCATGATCCTTTCCTGCGCCCCCGCAATTTCATTTTTGATAGCATCCCGCCGTGCCACCGAGGCAAGCGTTTCCTTTACGGTAAACCGTGCCTGCTCGGCATATCCGTCCGCCACGTACCGGTCGGTGTCCACCTGTAGCTTCGGGTGCAACAGACTCCTTGTCCGCTTGGAATACCGGCTGAGAACCGTGATCGCCTCGCCGAGGTCGGAAACGCTCTTTTCCAGCGCCGTCCTTTGTTCGTCGCAGTTACTGCGCTCCACCGCAAGGCGACCGTCGGTCACCGGCGCCTGCGCCACGTCCACGCAACGCAATCGCACCAAGCGGTGGATCAGATCCTCGGTATCCGAACGGTGAACAAAGACGGTCAGCTTTTTCATTCTGCTTACCGACATTCTTCAAAAACTCCTTCGATTATCACCCTTACGGCTTCCTCCATGTGAGACATACAGGCATCCGC
>OIGD01003226.1_pt1 | contig 11258 bp, 9 predicted proteins | sample 1582211 | NCBI WGS metagenome assembly OIGD01 (sample SAMN04414078, study PRJEB24778) | human gut metagenome | material: faecal | host: Homo sapiens
CACCCGCACACCAGCACCTTCGCGGCGGGATTGAATTTTAAAGCCTTGGAGATCGCCTGTCGGCTCTTGTGTTCGGCTTCGGCGGTGACGGCACAGGTGTTGATGATGCAGACATCTGCTCCGGAGTTCACTTCGACAAAGCCTTCTTTTTGCAGAAGCTCCATCAGCGCTTTGCTCTCGTATTGATTGACCTTACACCCTAAAGTATAAATTGCCGCTTTGCACGCCATCTCTTCCTGCCTTCGCCTTGGGGGAGGGTTCCTTTCCGAAATATAAATACAAAAGCATTATAGCACAACAAAGGCTCTTTGTAAAGGCTTTTTTGCCTGTTCTTCGGACAGCGGGGCAGAACCGACGGGAAAATCGGCCGGTGCGAACCGTCAGGCGTTTTTGCAATGCCCATACGGGGAATAGAGGCAGGTGCTTTTACCTGCGGGCGGAAAGGAGGGCGGAGAGGGGAGGCGGGAAAAGCCAAAGGGCATACGAAAAATTCCCCCAAGACCGGAAATGGGGTGTTGCCACCGGGTATGCCGGGGTGTCCAAAGGTACTTTCCTTAGAAAAACGGCGAAAAAGAAGTTTCGTAAACGGAGCCGTATTTTTAGGGCGCACGGTTGCAAAAACCGTTTGTCTGTGCTATAATATTCCTATCGTTGCAAAGAGAAAAGGAAACGGATATGAAAAAAGGGTTGGTTCTGGAGGGCGGCGCCATGCGGGGGCTGTTCAGCGCCGGGGTGATGGATGTTCTGATGGAGCGGGGCGTAGCTTTTGACGGGATCATCGGCGTTTCGGCCGGAGCGGCTTTGGCGGCGGCAGTCAAAATCGGCCAGCGGCAGGAAATGAAAGGCAAGAATATTGTCGTCATTCTGCCTGATGCGGCGGAAAGGTATCTTTCAACCGGCCTGCTTGATTGAATTTGGGACGTTAACAGATGCTTTTTGACAAAATAACCATTATCGGTATCGGGCTAATAGGTTCTTCACTGGCCCGGGTAATCATGAAAAAAGGACTGGCGGGAAAGCTTTGCGCCTGTGACAAAAATAAGGAATATCTGGCCGAAGCCCGGGAGCTGGGCATTGTTGACGAAATCAGCGAAGATCTGGGGAAGGCCGTCGAAAATGCCGATTTGGTTGTTTATGCAACGCCGGTCGGTGCATACGGCGAGATTACCCGACAGATCGTTCCGCATTTGAAAAAAGGCGTTATTCTTACCGATGTCGGTTCGATTAAGAAGTATTCCATTCGCGAAATAGAAGAAAACCTGCCGGAAAACGCCGATGTTGTCGTTGTGCCCGGGCATCCGGTGGCCGGTACTGAAAAATCTGGTCCGGCCAACGGCTTTGATACACTTTTCGAAGGGCGCTGGTATATTGTAACGCCGTCTTCCCGTTCGACGGAAGAAGCGGTGGCGAAAGTTTCCGAACTTTGGGCGGCGGCCAGAATGAAAGTGGACAAGATGACGCCGGAACACCATGACAAGGTTATGGCGGCGGTTTCGCATCTGCCGCATTTGATTGCTTTTTCCATCGTCGGCACGGTTTCGGATTTGGAAGGTTATGAAAAACAGGAGATTATAAAATATTCGGCTTCGGGTTTCCGCGACTTTACGCGTATTGCCGGTTCGGATCCGACGATGTGGCGCGACGTGTTTCTGAACAACAAGGAAACCATTTTGGAACTGATTCAGCGGTTTGTCGAAGATTTAATCGCTCTGGAGAGAAATATCCGCTGGAATGAGGGTGACAAGCTGTTTGAACTGTTTTCCCGCACGCAGAAAATACGCAGGGAGGTTATTGAGGCACGGCAGGAACAGCCTGAACACGAAAAACGCCTGTTGGCTGAAATCAATAAGCTTGATAAATAATCCGAATTTATATATTCTGACAGAAATTCAGACAACAGAAGTATAACCGATGAACCCGAATGCTATTCTAGGAAAATATTTAATCAAACAGATCGTTATCAATTTTCTGGCCGTTTTGCTGATGGTTATGGGAATTGTACTGATGTTTGAAGTGATTGAGCTGCTGCGCCGCACTTCCGACCGAACCGACGTCGATGCCTGGTTTATTATGCAGATGGCGGTAACCAAGCTGCCGCGGACGCTGGAAATGGTGTTTCCCTTTGTGATGATGATTGCGGCAATGATTACCTTCTGGCGGTTGAGCAAAAGCAACGAATTTGTGATTATCCGGGCTGCCGGTGTTTCCATCTGGGGCTTTCTGACACCGGTGCTGTTTGCCGTTTTTACGGTCGGCGTTTTGAACATTACGGTCATCAATCCGATTTCGGCGCAGATGTACGAGGCTTATGAAACGCTGGATTACCGTTTTAAGACCAAGAATCCGAAAGCCGTGCTGTTTTCGGACAAGGGATTGTGGATAAGGGAAGCCATTGACGAGAACCGGTTTCTGGTTTTGCAGGCAAAATCGCTGCGGCAGGAAGGGAAAAACCTGCTGCTGCGTGATGTCGACATATTGGAAATGGATCGTAATTCACAGATTTTAAAAAGGGTCGAGGCTTTTGCCGCCGTTTTGGAAAACAAGGAATTTGAACTTAAGGACGTTAAAGTTTTCGAGGCCGGCAAGCCGACGCTGAATCTGAACAACGTCAAATATCAGACGACGCTGACGGCTGAAAGAATCAAAGAAAACTTTGTGGATCCGGAGGCTATTTCTTTCTGGGATTTGCCGGGAACCATAAAATTTTACGAAATGTCGGGTTTTTCGGCGCTGCGGCACCATATGCGCTATCTTACGCTGCTGGCTTCGCCTTTTATGCTCTGCGCGATGGTTCTGGTCGCGGCGGTGTTTGCGCTGCGTCCGAACAACAGGCGCGGCGGCGTAATGTTTTTGATTGTCGGCGGCATTGCTACGGGTTTTATGGTCTATTTTATGTCGCAGGTAATTTACGCTTTCGGCATCAACGGTTATATTCCGAGTTTCTTTGCCGCCTGGACACCGGCGCTGATTGCCGCTTTGATCAGCGTTTCCATTCTGCTGCATTTGGAAGACGGTTAGATGTCGCTTTCCGCTGCCGTCGGTTCCTGGGACATTTATGTAAGTTCGCTGTTTTATGACGGCGGATATTTTTTGCTGGAAGATAATTTTTTAGGCAATCTCATCCGCCGGGGAATTCCGGAGCTGATTGTTCTGTCCGCAGCGGTAATTTTTGCAGTCTGGCTGTATGGAAAAATAAGCTGCCGGGTTTGCGGCGGGATAGACAACAGGGTTGTTCTGCTGACTTCGGGAACCATGCTGGTTGGACCTTTTTTGATTGTGAACGGCATTTTCAAAACGTTTTGGGGACGGGCGCGGCCGCGGGATATAGACCTTTTCGGCGGCAGCAAGGCGTTTAGTCTGCCGTTGGAAATATCAAATCAGTGCGCGTGGGACTGTTCCTTTATGTCCGGCCATACGGCGGTGGCTTTCTGGCTGCTGGCACCGGCGCTGCTGGCTCCAAAAAAGTTTCGCTTTTTTGCGGTTGCGGCTGCGTTGCTTTTTGGCATGACGACGGCGGTTTTCCGTATAGGTCAAGGCGCACATTTCTTTTCCGACGTCGCATTTTCGGCGCTGGTCATGTGTCTGTTGATTGTTGCCGTTTACCGCCGGTTGTTTTGATTTTATTTTATGCAGACGTCGGGCGCGCGCAAATAGAGCGGTTTCGGGAAATCGAAGATTTTGTTTTGATATTTTTGCAGGCCGCAGGCAGCGAGGTCTTCTATCGGCGGGCAGTTCAGCATCTTAATCGCATGCAGGCTCAAGCCGCTGGGTTTGTTTAAAAAACGTTCGACGCCGTCGCCGACCAGCGTAACTTTGGGACCACGAAGCCTGTCAATGATTTCTTCATAAGTTCCGGCGGCGGGTTCGGTCGTTTTTTTCAGTTTTTCGTCAAAGAGCTGATAATAAAAGTCTTCGCGTTTAGTTTCGATAATGACGGCGTTAATTCTGGCTGTTTCTTGCGCGTCAAGACTGTGCGCGTAGGCTTCGAAAGCCGAAACGCCGATGATTTTGGTTTTCGGAGAAGCCAATCCGAAAGCCCGGGCGGCGGAAATGGAAGAACGGACGCCGGTAAAAGAGCCGGGTCCGGTGCAGACGACCGCCAGCCCCAAATCTTTGAACTGCAGGTTTTCGGCTTCCAACGTGTTGCGGATTTCGGGAATGAGAACTTCCGCCTGTCCGAAGTCCATCTCTTCCTGAAACAGGTCTATGGTTCGGCCGTCTTTGCTTAAAAGCACGGAAACGCCGTTGGCGGTAGTATCAAAAGCCAGAGTATACATTTTATTCACTTGTCCTGCATTTTTAAGTTTTACTAATTGTTTTTATATTATAGATTATAAAAACAGACAATAATTTTAATAAAAAATCAGAAAAATTATGAGTTACGAGCTGTTACAAGACATGTTTTACGCCGCGCCGGAGCTGTGGTACATCTTGGGCGCGGCGTTTGCCGCATTATTGGCTTTTCTGATGTATAACGGCGTTAAGATTTTGAAACTTCGCCAAAAAAACTATTTTCTGAACCGTGACCGGGAGCGTTATGCAGAAACGCTTTACGCTTCCAAAGACGGTTATTTCGCCTTTATTTATCCCGACGAAAAAGTCAATGATCCGCGCAAAACCATCAAGGAAAGATGTTCGCGCCGTCTTGCGGTAATCCTTAATCTGGAAAAAGGGACGAACTCTTCTTTTGAAGATGTTTTGAAAACCCTTTATAAAGACGATGCCAAAAAACTGGTCAAGTATGTCAGTCTGCTGATGGACGACGGCGTTTCCTTTGAAGAAGAGTTTGTGCTGAAAAGCAACGGCAAGCATATTAATCTGGCCGGTTCGCGGATTAACGGAATTGACGGCAATATTTACTGTGACATGATATGGTTTCGCGACGTGAGTTTTGAATCCAACCGAATCAGCGATCTGGAGCAGGAAAAGGAAGCTTCGCAGGAAAAAGTCCGGCAGCTGCGCGACCTGATTGACAATATTCCCTATCCGGTCTGGCTGCGTGACGAAAATTTGAAACCGGTGCTGGTAAACAGGAAGTATGCCGAGTTTGTACCCGAAGCCGGACCGGAGGAAATTGTCGCGCGGGGGCTTGAAATTCAGGGAATCAACGGCGAAAGCATTTCGACAAATCTGGCTTTGGTGGCTCATACGGCGAATCGGGTAAAAAAAGAAACGGTTTCACTGGTCAAAAACGGCGAAAGACATTCCTTTGAGGTTATCGAAACGCCTTTTCATGCCGGACAAAGTCTGGATAAAATATGTACGGCCGGGGCGTTGATTGAAGTAACGGAGCTTGACGAACTAAAGAGGAACCTAAAGTTGCATCAGAATGCGCATCTGGAAATTCTCGGCGCTTTGGGAACGGCTTTTGCGGTTTTTGACAACGGTTTCAGGCTTTCCTTTTACAATAAGGCCTTTGCCGCTTTTTGGGGATTGGAAGACGTCTGGCTGGAAAGCAATCCGACATATGCTTCGTTTCTGGACGTTATCCGTGAAAAAAGGATGCTGCCGGAAGTTCCTGATTTTCGTCTGTATAAAAACGATGAGCAAAAGGACTTTTCGGTGATTATCGAACCGAAGGAAGATATGCTGCATCTGCCGGACGGCAGAACTTTCCGGCGGGTACGGGCGCCGCATCCGATGGGCGGTCTGGTGTTTGCCTTTGAAGATGTATCCGACCGTCTGGCGACGCGGCGGGCATATAATTCCCTGTTGTCGGTGCAGCAGGAGATTCTGGACAATCTGTTTGATCCGGTTCTCATCTTTGGTTCTAACGGCCGTTTAAATTTTTTCAACAGGGCATATCTTGATATGTGGAAAGTTGATGAAATTAAGCTGCAGAACGATCCCGGCATTGACGAAATTATCGAATCGCAGGCGAAATTTTTCGGTAACGTTGACGACTGGCCGTTGTTAAAAAAAGACATTATTCAGCATCTTACCAGCCTGACGACCAGGAGTTTCAGCCTTAAACGCAGTGACGGCGTTTCGATTGAGGTTTTGACAACTGCGCTTTCCGACGGGTCGATTATGATTACCTACAAACAAATTTGACCTTTCTTCAACTTCCGATTTCAAAAAATGGACAAAAGCCAGATTGTGTTGCCGTAAAAAGCTTATTTTCTGCCGTTTTGCGGTTAATATTTGACAAAACTCTTTGTTTGTGTCATTTTAATATGTGTTTCAGGCGTGTGAGGTCCAGAAGGGCTTATGATTGTGGAGCTTTGGATGAAAGAAGACTTTTCAAATCCGAATATCGAATGGAAAAAGAACAATTCCGACCCCAGCGAAAGGTTAACTCTGCGGATTAACCACAAAGAAGCCGCCGCTTATTCGGCGACGAAGAAAAATTCTTTTAATGCGCCGGCAATGCCGGTTGCCGAAAATCTTCCCAAAGGTTTGAAGAAAATTCGCAAAAAAATTCGTAAGATTGACGTCCGTTCCGATTATGAGGACGAAGATGACGAGGATTTCCAGTATATTCCCGACAGTCTGGAACAGCTGAATCAGGCCAATTCGCTGATGAATGCCCTGAATGACGAGGAAAAACGCCTGTTGCAGCAACAGGAAAGTCTGCAAAACATGAAAATGCAACAGACGGCAGGCAAGATGGAAGCATTGGCCGTGGCGGCCAATATGGCGCGACAGGCGGGACTGACAGGCACCGAAAAAAAAGCGGTTGTCAAAAACCAGCAAACCAATGCGCCGCTGGAAGAGATTACCGAACTTGCCGTACGCGACATTTTGAACGACCGGGAAAAAATCAGCGGCAGAAAAGTTCCGGAAGGAAAGGTTATTCAGACGCTGCGTGGCGTAAAAAGGGTTAAAGACGCCGGAGGCAACAAAGCTTTGCAGGGGTTATCGCTTGACGCGCTGCTGAAAGCCGGCGAGAAAGATATCAGTGATGAAGAACTGGCTAAAATTGCAGCCCGAGAAAATAATGCACTGGCCAAAAAAATTCTTGAAAAATCAGGTCAGGACGTTAAACGCCGGCGAAAAAAAGACGTCAAAAAGTTTCCGGACAAGACAAAGGACAAAGCAAACGTTCTTCTTAAACGCAATTTGTCGCTGAAGAATTTGAATGACAGAGTTTAATCCCGCGTTCAGATTTGGCGGGGGTATTTTCTCATCAGATAAATCAGAAGAACCAAACCGGGAATAACCATCAGGGCGGTAATGAAAAAGAAAACGTCCCAGGAAACGCGGTCAGCCAGAAAACCGCTGGTGGCGGCAAAAACGTCGCGGGCAAAACTCATCAGAGATGACAGCAGGGCATATTGCGTTGCCGTATAGGCAACGTTGCACAGAGAAGAAAGGTAAGCGACTAAAGCCGTGGCGCCCATGCCGGCCGAAACGTTGTCCAGAGAAATGGAAACGGTAAGCAGCCAGATGTTGTGGCCAGCATAAGACTGGGCAACAAACATAAGATTGGTAACACCCTGCAGTATGCCAAACCATAAAAGGGAACGCATAATGCCGAAACGGTTGATTATCAGACCGCCGGCAATGCCGCCGGCAATGGTGGCAATCATGCCGTAAATTTTGCTGACATAGGCAATTTCAACCTTGCTGAATCCCATGTCGTCGTAAAAGGGATAAGCCATCGGTCCCATATAGGCGTCGCTCATCCGATAAAGGAAGATAAACAACAGAATCAGCGCCCAGTCTGCCCGGCGGGTAAAATCCCTGAACGGATCGTAAACGGCGGTAAGCAGAAATTTTTTGACGCGTTTGCGAAAGGTGCCGGTATAGCATATTTCGGCTTTTTTTTCGTTTTTGGCCGGTTCACGGGAGCAGAGAACGGCAAGCATGCCGACAATCGTGCCAAGCGCCATTATTTTATATACGTCGTTCCAGTCCATGGCGGAAGCCATCCAAATGGCACCTGCACCGGAAAAAACCAATCCGAAACGATAGCCCAAAACAAAGACGGCGACGCCGGCGCCCTGTTCCTTGCTGTTGAAGCTTTCAATGCGGTAGGCATCGAGGACGATGTCCTGCGAAGCGGAAGCCACCGTAACCAGAACCGCGAAAAAAGCCATGGTAAACGGTGTTGCCGCAGGTTCAACGGTAGACATGCCGAGAATGGAAAACAGCAGGATTATCTGGATAAAAAATGCCCAGCCGCGGCGGCGTCCCAAACGACAGAACAACGGCAGCCGAATGCGGTCGATTATCGGCGACCAGGCCCATTTGAAGCTGTAAGGCGTTTTGACCAGAGAAAACAGGCCGATGGCCGCGTAGGATATTCCCGCGTCCTTAAGCCAGAGGTTCAGCGTGCCGAAAACCAGCAGCAGCGGAAAGCCGCTGGAAAAACCGAGGGCAATCATGGTAAGCATTCGCTTATCCATGTAAATTTGTGCCGCTTTCCACCATTTTTTCAACATTGATTATTCCCGCCTGATGATGTTGCAAGCATAAGGCAAATAAGTTAACTTTTTTATAATATGCACAATGATTTTTAAGGAAAATCAGACCACTGAAAAAAAGCGTTTCGTATTAACCAAATTTTTATTTACTTGCTCTAAATCTACCATATATTGTTATTTATTATTTTGTCAGCACAATATATAGTAGGGAGGTCAAGGCAGATAATGGAGAAAAAACAGGTAGTTAAGCGCGGTGGAAACAGAGAGGACTTCAGTCCGGCCAAAATAAGGAAAACAATTGAACGGGCAGCCGCCGGCTTTGAGCTGGATTTGCAGCCGCTGGAAGAAAAGATGGCCGATTTTGCCAAGGACGGCGTTTCGACTGCGGAGATTGCCAAATATCTGACCCTGAGTGCGCTGAGCCTGACGACGGTTACCGATCCGGACTGGAAAAATGCAGCCGGACGGCTGAAGCTGTTTGAACTTTATAAACAGATGTCGGAAACCCGCCAAACCGGGAAAAATTACAATAACTTGTACGATTATCCGCAATTTCTGAAATTTGCCGAGGAGAACGGCATTTATTCAAAACGAATCAGCGAAGTTTACAGCGAAGAGGAAATCAAGCTGGCAGCAGGCTTTATCGAGCCGAAATTTGATCTGGTGTATGACTATGCCGGAATTAATCTGCTGATTAAGCGTTATTTGTGTGAATACGGCGACCGGATTGTCGAACTGCCTCAGGACATGTTTCTGTCGATTGCCCTGCTGATTGAGCAGAACGCCGACAAGGACATTCGTCTGGGGCTGGTCAAAGACACCTACGAAAAGCTGGCGAATCGCAAGATTTCTCTGGCAACGCCGTTGTTGATGAATCTGCGGCGTCCGAACGGCAATCTCAGTTCCTGTTTTATTACGGTCATGGACGACAGCCGGGATTCCATCTTTTACGTGATTGACCAGATTTCGGCGATTTCAAAGTTTGGCGGCGGGGTCGGCTGCAATTTGTCACGGGTTCGCTGCAAGGGAGCGCGGATTAAGGGCATCAAAAATTCCTCCGGCGGCGTTATTCCGTGGATACGCATTATCAACGATACGGCAGTCGCCGTCAATCAGCAGGGCAAGCGCAAAGGCGCGGTAACGGTGTCTTTGGACATGTGGCATCTGGATATTGAAGATTTTCTGGAGCTGCGTACCGAGAACGGCGATCAGCGGATGAAGGCCTATGACATTTTTCCGCAGGTGGTTATTCCCGATTTGTTTATGAAAAAGGTTGAGAGCAACGAAAGCTGGCTGCTGGTCGATCCGTCGGAAGTGCGCCGCGTTTACGGCAAGGAAATAGCCGACCTGTGGGGAGATGAATTTGAAAAGCTGTATAATCAGCTGTATCTGGACGCCCAGTTCGGCAAGCTGGAAATGTTCAAATTTGTATCCGCTAAAGAGTTGCTGAAAAGAGTTATGAAATCGCAGATTGAAACCGGTATGCCGTATATTGCCTTTAAGGATACGCTGAACCGGATGAATCCGAACAAGCATGACGGCGTGATTGTCGGAACCAATCTATGTACGGAATCGCACAGCAACGTTCGTCCGACGCAGTTTGAGAAAAAGCGCCTGGAAGGGGGCCGGATTGTTTCGGAAGCGCATGACGGTCTGGTGCATGTGTGCAATCTGGTATCGATTAACCTGGCGAATGTTGACAGCGACGAAGAACTGGAAAGCATCTGCAATACGTCGGTGCGGATTTTGGATAACGCGATTGATTTTACCGAAGTGCCGATTTTGGAGGGGTCACTGCATAATCGCCGTTATCGGACCATCGGTGTCGGAGCGATGGGACTGGCCGACCATCTGGCCAAGCGGAATATTCCTTATAACGCTTCGGCCGACTATGTGGACGATTTGTTTGAAAAGTTTGCTCTTTACAATATTCAGGCCAGCATCAATCTGGCAAAGGAAAAAGGAACGTTTGGCGCTTATGAGGGTTCCGACTGGTCAAAAGGGCTGATTTTGGGGCGCCGACAGCTTATGTATGCCAACTCAAAATATGCGCGCCGCTGGAATCAGGTTTTTGCCGACCTTGCCAAATACGGCATTCGCAATTCGCAGATTACGGCAATTGCGCCAAACACGAGTTCGTCGCTGATTCAGGGTTGCACGGCTTCGGTGCTGCCGATTTACAGCAAATTTTTCGTTGAGAACCACAGCAAGGGCAGCGTGCCGAACTGTCCGCCGTTTATCAAGGACAAATTCTGGTTCTATCAGGAAAACCGCAATCTCAGCCAGCAGCTGATTATTGAGGTAATGTCGCGAATTAACAAGTGGATTGACACCGGCATTTCAATTGAGCTGATGTATAACCTGAACCGTAACATCAAAGCCCGCGACATTTACGATACGATTATGGACGCCTGGAAAAAAGGCATTAAAACTTTGTATTATACCCGCACGATTCAGAAAGACGGTTCGTCCGCCGAAAAAGAAGAATGCGTCAGCTGTGCGGGATAGATTGGGAGATTTGAATAATGCAGCGCAAAAAACTGTTTAACGTCGACGGCGACGATACCCTGATAAACCGCAGAATGATTAAGGGAAACGTTACCAACTTATTTAACCTGAACAACGTGAAATATCAGTGGGCAAACAAACTGTACCGCCTGATGATGGAAAATTTCTGGATTCCGGAAAAGGTTTCGCTTTTTGACGACAAGCGCGCCTATAACGAACTGACGCCGGCGGAACAGAACGCTTATGACGGCATACTGTCGTTTCTGGTTTTTCTGGATTCAATCCAGACCAACAATCTGCCAAATATCAGCGATTATATCACGGCGCCGGAAGTTAATCTGATTCTGGCTATTCAGACTTATCAGGAAGCCGTTCATTCGC
>OIGD01003232.1_pt1 | contig 11246 bp, 13 predicted proteins | sample 1582211 | NCBI WGS metagenome assembly OIGD01 (sample SAMN04414078, study PRJEB24778) | human gut metagenome | material: faecal | host: Homo sapiens
AAATGGCAAGACAAAGCCCATGACATTATCTGATTTCATTGTATTCCTTTCGGATACAGTGGCAGTTGAACCGATGTTCTCCGGCTATATAGATGAAGCTGCCGCAGGACAACTTGCTGTGCTGAAGCCCATAACCGAAAAAAGCACCCTGACGGCTCCTATGCCGCCTGCCGCACTTGCGCAGACTCTCGGCATGGATGCGGAACAGGTGACACAACTCTTTATGCTCCGTTACGGGATGGAATATACGCCGGATAAAACCATGTCGCTTTATGAGTTTGTTTCTTTCTTAACGGAGAATGTTCTACCCAATCCCGAATATGCCGTTATGTTTGCAAAGACAAAGCTTTACCAGACGAAGGTGATTGCTGACGCTGTAGTCAGCGGTAAAGAATTCACGGTCAAGGAAATGGCTGAGGTTGTCGGAAAGATAAGTGATAAATTCAATGAAAACACGGTGGAACTGCTCTATCTGTACAGCGCAAGCCTTAAACCGGGAAACGCACAGAACACAATGTCTCCAGGGGCTCTAGTATACCATATTGAAAAGCTGGCTTCCGAGCCGTTGTTTTCCACCCTGTTGACTAACGAGCAGAAAGCCGGTATTGCAAAGGCGAGGAAGCAACTCGACGACGGGGTGCAACAACTCAAAGGCAAAGCACATTCCCGATTGACTGTCACGACCAAACTGCCGGTTGAGTCGGAGAAAACCTCGGCACTTGTTAAGGAGATGATCGAGTTATGTGATGAAAAGCTGTCAGGAGAATACCATCTTATCGGTAACAGCATTATGGTAGACGAAATGGAATCCAGTTTCGGCAGAGAGCAACTGATTATCACACTGCTTACGGCGGTGTCCATTTTCATCGTGGTTGCTTTGACTTTCCGTTCGCTCGCCATACCTGCAATTCTCGTACTGATTGTACAGTGTGGTGTGTTCATCACAGTCTCGGCGTTGGGGACGCTAGGTGGCTCAATGTACTATCTGGCGCTTCTCATTGTCGAATGCATTCTGATGGGAGCAACCATCGACTACGGAATTCTGTTTACAAGCTACTATCGGGAGATGCGGGCAACACTTCCCATCAAAGAGGCGATTGTTGCCGCTTATAAAGGAAGCCTCCATACCATACTCACCTCCGGCACAATTATGGTACTGATTACTGCCGTAATAGGTCCGCTGTTCGGCAATCCCACCATCGAGCAGATAGTTCGTACCCTGTCGGTTGGATGTGCTTCTGCCATGTTCCTGATCCTATTTGTTTTGCCGGGTATTCTTGCTTTGTGCGACAGGGTTGTAGGCAGAAAAAGTACGAACAGTAAAAGCGAGTGATAGTTATCAACGCAAAAAGCCAGAAAAACATACAGCTTCATTAAGTAAAGGAAGGGTTTCATTACAATCGAGAGAAACTCCCGAATCAACGAGCTTGAGAATAAGTTATCCTACTTAATCCAAGCGGACATGCCGACCAAACAAAAATGTTGCCTACTGCAGGAATCCCTTTGGCAAACGCGTGACAGCGATTATTGCGAAGCCATGATCAATCAGATACTCGGAGGAACAGAAGACGAAAAAAACGCTACGATGGGAGAAAAACTGTAACGATCAACTTCTTCTCAAAGAATTACTGGGGCGTTGACCGAACAGAACAACAACTGATTCCTCAAAAAATTATGCTTAAGGCTTCCCCATCGGCAAGATGTAAAACTCGGATTTCCTGGAACAGGTGTGATTTCGATCATGCCTGTTCCGCTTTTATCAGTTCGCCCATGGAAATATACCCCACGAGAGTGTATGCTCATCTCTTCCCCATTTGTTCAGGGACTGCTCGTTTTGTTGTGCCGCTACGTTTTTCCTTTCGTTTCGACACATTACCGCCTTGCGCACAATACATTCCAAGTAGAAAAGTTTTACGGCAAAAAGCTTCAGCCATTTGACGAATTCGTCCGCAGTCTGAAAGAGTGCATCAAATACTGGAACAGTGTAAGAACATCTCTCACTCTAATCGGAATAAGTACGGCATAATACAGAACGCATTCAAAAGCAATTTAGTTATTTTTCAGTCTGATTTTTTGCTTCCATATCAAACAGTAGGTTTTCTTTATAACGACCATATGAAAACTACCGCAAGCCTTTGCTAATCAAAAGAACGACCATCTTCATCGCTTTCACTGAACATGAAAAAAATCTGTTATCTTTATCAGGAGTTCGTCCGTTTTTGCTTTCCAACTGTTGACAGCCGGACGATTATCGGATATAATATAATCAGGAACTTGTCCTAATTATAAATCAAAAGAGAGGATGGTCAAATGAACGTAAAAAGCAAATATTCCAGCACGCAGACCGAAAAGAATCTTTTGGAAGCTTTTGCCGGAAATCTGCAGGCGAGAAACAGGTACACTTATTGCGCCTCCGTTATAAAAGCAAGGGTTCAAACAGATTTCCGATCTCTTTATCAAAACGGCCGGCAGTTAAAGGTAGCAAAAAATGAAATGTCCATTGATAACCGCATGCGTTGTCTTCAAGATCTGAAAAGCACCGGATTTCAAACCTGCGGTGGTTTTAGGGTCGGCCGTCCGCATCAGGCACCGCAGGTGTTTGTCAACAGTAAAACAGGTGAGGTACAGGAACTTCTTTTACAGAGCCGTTGCGAAAATGAGAAATGACCCCTGCTTCGGTATTTCGATTCTTACAACTTTGTGACAAAATTCAAGCGTTTTTTCGGTGAACAGTATGCTCCGTTCTGCTATACTTATGTTGCGGAAAGCGAAACCGCAAATTAAAACAAAGGAGCATTTGTTATGAAAAACCGAAAAACAATTTTTACGATCATCTTCGCTCTTGTGCTTGCACTCAGCGTAGTTACAGTATCTGCGGCGGCGATTTCGGCGAACGAGACGAAGCCGGACAAGCCGGCAACCAAGCCCGACGCCGTTGACGAAAAGCTCCCGGCGGTTCTCGAAAGAAACGCGGCGCTTTGGAAACGCGTCAACGATGAGTATGACGGGAAAATCGCGGCAGACGAGCCGGACATGACGCTTGAACTGAACGAAGCGGATTTTGATGACGCCTGCCCGGCGGAGGAATCCTATGCGGAATCCATCAAGAGCATGCGCTCACTGACCGAAAAGGAAAAAGCGGCACTGCTTGCAGACCTTGCCGAGATGGAATCGCTGGAAGCGCAGATTGTCGAGCTTTACTATCGCATGACGGATGAGAACGCAGATCGGCTTTATGGCGAGATTGACGCTCTCTGCGAAAAACTCGACGCGGTTCTTGACCGTAATGCGGAGCTTTGGGACCGTGTTGACGCCGAGTATGACGAAAAAATCGCGGCTATCGAGCCGGATATGCCCTTTGAACTTGAAGAAGACGACCTTGCGGTCTGCGAAAAAGGCAGATAAAACAAACGCGCAGAGCCGTGTCCGGGCGGCACGGCTCTGTATCTATTTGGGGAGGCGCTATGAAACAACGGATCTACATCGCAGAGGATGAAAAAAACATACGGGAAACGCTTCAGCGCTTTCTTGAAAATGACGGATATGAGGTGTGCGCGTTTGAAACAGGCGACGCACTTTTAGGTGTGTTTTATAAAAAACGTGCCGATCTTGTTATTTTGGATATTATGATGCCGGGCACCGACGGACTTACCTGCTGTCGCCGCATTCGGGAAAAGGACAATGTTCCGATCATTTTGCTGACGGCAAAGGATACCGAATACGACTATGTCAACGGGATCCTTCAGGGCGGAGACGATTATCTGACCAAGCCGTTTCGCCCGACGGTGCTTCTGATGCGTGTCAAAGCGCTTCTCCGGCGAGTGGATATGGAGCGCGGAGGCGACCCGATGGACAGGGACATTACCGTCGGAGATCTGCGTTTCTCCGGTGATGAGAAGCGGCTTTTCTGCAGAGAAAAACCTCTTGCGCTTTCCCCGAACGAGCTGAAGATGCTCATTTTTCTTATGCGGGGTGAGGGTAAAGCCTTTTCGCGCGACGAGCTGCTCACTCACATCTGGGGCTACAACGACGAGGTGGAAACCAGAGTGACCGATGAAACCCTGCGCCGCATACGCAGTAAGCTCTCCTCGGCAGACAGCAAGGTGCAGATTGAGACGGTCTGGGGCTACGGCTATCGCCTGCGGTCGGACGGGGGCTCGAAATGAAGCATATAAGAAGAAATATCACCCTTTCCGTGCTGGGCACGATGCTGTTTGTCTTTGCGGTACTGCTTGCCACCGTCAACATATTTATTCCGGAATATTTGACCACGGAGGCGCGGCGAGCGATACTTCTGGAGGATGAACGCAAGGAGATGATTCCGCTTTCCGACACATCGAACAGTGAGGGGGAGGAACATTTTCTTACGCCGAGCGTCCGATACCTTGAGGTGGACGGCGGGCTTGCCGAGCCGGAGCATCTTTCAAAAGCCGAATATCAGCTGAGGGAATACTGCAAAAAGGAAAACCCGGCTGCCGATGAATTTCACACCCTGAAAACCGGCGGAAGCCGCTTTGTTTTCCGCCTGACACGTGTCGAAGCCAATGAATATGAGGACGCATATTCGTACGTCCTTTACGTGGATATCGGAGCGGTTATGCAGTATTCGGCATATCTGAATGCCGTCTTTTTTGCGGTGCTGGCGATACTCAGTGTGCTGGTCTGCCTCTTCGGATGGAAGCTTGGCGGCTATGTGGAAAAGGCACACGAATCGCAAAAATGGTTTTTCCAGAATGTGTCACACGAGCTGAAAACGCCGATGATGGCTGTCCAGGGCTGCGCGGAGGGCATCCACACCGGGGTTCTGGAGCCTGTCGAAGCATCAGAAGTCATTCTGGAGGAGACAGAACAGATGTCGGAACTGGTAGAGGAATTGCTTGCACTCTCCCGGCTGGAATCGGGACAAGCCAATGCTGAGTTTCATCTGACGGATGTCCGTGAGCTTTTATATGACTGCCTGCGTAGCACCGAACAGTTGGCAGAGCAGAAAAACCTGCACATCTCACTCCGTTTTGACGAAACTCCCGTTACGGTGAACTGCGACGAGGTTCAGCTTCGCCGTGCGTTCACGAATATCATCACCAACGCACTGCGATATGCAAAAGAGGAAATACAAATTGAATGTAAGGCAGACAGGGGAAAAGCCGTTGTCCGTGTCCGCGATGACGGAGAAGGCATCGCGCCCGAGCTTCTGCCGCACATTTTCGACCGCTTTTTCAGCACCCGTAAGGGCGGAGCCGGAATCGGACTTTCGCTTGCAAAGGAAATAGTTTCGCTTCACAAAGGAACGATACATGCTGCAAACGAAGGCGGCGCGGTGTTTGAAATCAGCCTTCCCCTGAGATAAACGACGAAATTGTTAATGTTAATCGGGTTACCGATACTATTGCGAAAACAAAGCCTGAACTGAAAGGAAACTGTACTATGAAGAAGATTATTGCATTGGCACTTGCTGCCGTTATGGTTCTCGCATTTGCCGCTTGCGCAAAACAGAACAGTGAAAACGGGACAACCACGCCCTCCGATACCGCCAGCGCAAAACAGAACGGCGAAAACAGCACAACCGCGCCTTCCGATGATCAGAAAGGACAACCACAAAGTGCTTTGGAAATTCTTGAAAAGGTTTGGAGCAAGTATTCGACCGATGAAAAATTTCCCGCAACAGGCGGATCCGAAAAGAATATAAAGGACGGCATGCCCGGTAAATTTGATGTGGCTGACGGGGAATCGCTTGATTTTGAACTTGGCTTCCCGAAGGCGCAGGCAGCTGACATAAACGATGCCGCATCGCTTATGCATATGCTGAATCAGAATACCTTTTCCTGCGGCGTATTTCATGTGAAGAATTCCGGTGACGCTGCGGCGCTTGCCGGGAAGATCCGGGACAATATTCTTAACCGTCAGTGGCTTTGCGGATTCCCCGAAAAGCTTGTGATTCTGACCGTCGGCGATTATATCGTTTCCGTTTTCGGTGCAGCCGAACTGACAGACACCTTTACCGCAAAACTTTCCGCCGAATACAGCTCGGCAAAACAGCTTTTCAACGTGCCTATCGCATAAGACAGAGTCATGCTGTTTTCAAGTATAACGTTTCTGTATTGCTTCCTGCCGTGCGTTCTGCTCTTGTATTTCATTGTTCCCGACCGTATGAAGAATACCGTTCTCCTTCTTGCGAGCCTGTTCTTCTATGGTTGGGGAGAGCCGAAATATCTCATTTTTATGCTTGCGTCGGTCTCGCAGTCGTACATTGCCGCGCTCCTCGTTGAACGCTTTCGCGGGACAAAGATCGCAAAGGCGGCGCTTGCCGTTTCGGCAGTCGCAAGCCTCGGTCTGCTTGCTTACTGCAAATATGCGGACTTTTTTATCGGGAATTTCAATGCGGTGACCGGTCTTTCCGTCCCGCTTCTCAAGGTGGCTCTGCCGGTCGGCATCAGCTTTTATACATTTCAGATCCTGAGTTATGTTATAGATGTTTACCGCGGCGACGTGCCGGCACAGCGCAATTTCATTGATCTTGCGATGTATGTAGCGATGTTTCCGCAGCTGATAGCCGGTCCCATTGTCCGCTATTCCGACATTGCCGGAAGCCTGAAAAACCGAAAAACCACGCTTGCCGATGCATCGGAGGGAATCACGCGCTTTTCCGTCGGTCTTGCCAAAAAGATTCTACTTGCCAATTCCGCGGCGCTTATCGTGTCGGAATTCAAGGCGTACAGCGAGAAAACCGTTCTGTTTTATTGGCTGTATGCCGTGGCATATATGCTGCACATCTATTTCGACTTTTCCGGATATTCAGACATGGCGATAGGGCTCGGGCGCATTTTCGGATTCCGTTTTTCCGAAAACTTCAAGTATCCGTATGTGTTCGCAAGCATTACGGAGTTCTGGCGCCGCTGGCACATTTCCCTCGGCGGCTGGTTCCGCGACTACCTTTATATCCCCCTCGGCGGAAACCGCGTAAAGCCGATGCGTCATGTTTTCAACATCCTTGTCGTATGGACAGCCACCGGCTTCTGGCACGGAGCATCGTGGAATTTCGTTCTCTGGGGACTTCTTTATGCGGTGCTTTTGCTGTTTGAAAAATATATTCTCCGTCCGCAGGCACGGTTTTCCGTTCCGATGCACATCTATACGCTGCTGTTTGTCATGCTCGGATTCGTATTGTTTGATGCGGCAAGTGTTGCCGACGCATTCATGAGTTTTAAGTCCATGTTCGGGTTTGCCGGAATTCCCGCCATGAATGCGGCTTCGCTGTATTATCTGAAAAGCAACCTTGTACTGCTTACTGTCGCAGTTGTCGGAGCGACTCCTCTGCCCAAACGGATTTATGAGAAAATCGGAGGGACGGCGGGCGGAAGCAGGGTTCTTGCCGTTCTGACGCCGACGGCAACCGTTGCGGCGATCGCCGTGTGCACGGCGTATCTGATCGACGGGTCGTTCAACCCGTTTGTCTATTTCCGGTTCTGACCTTGCAGCCTCAGACCGGTTTAACGGAGGAGTATGATGAAGAAATTTCAACAGATATTGACTCTGGCGCTGTCTCTCGGTTTCCTTGCGGTCTTTTCCGCCTGGTTCCTGATTGCGCCCGATGCAGAAGAATCGACGGTTGAAAGACGGCGTCTTGCGAAACGCCCCGCGCTGTCTTTTTCGTCGGTTACGAACGGCAGTTTTATGAACGGCTTTGAAAAATATATGCTCGACCAGTTCCCTCTGCGCAACGGTTTCCGGAGCCTGAAGGCTGCCGTAAATGCGAAGGTATTCATGAAAAAGGACAACAACGGGCTTTATTCCGTCGGAGAGCACCTCTCAAAGTTGGATTTTCCGACGGACTTTGACTCGGTCGACCGTGCCGCACAGCGTTTTCGATATGTGCATGACACTTATCTGCGGAATAACGGAATAAAGACATATCTGTCGGTGATACCCGATAAAAATACCTTTATCGCATCGCAGAACGGCTATCCCGACAAGGATTACAAGGCTCTTGCCGAACGCCTCGGAAACGGATTCCCGGAGGCAAAGTATATTGATATTTCCGGAATTCTTTCGGCTGATGATTTCTATTACACCGATTCTCACTGGCGGCAGGAAAGAATACTGAAGGTTGCCGACGAAATTGCGGATAAAATGGGTGCGGAGCGGATAGGACAGTGTGAAAAGCATGACACGGGCGTTTCTTTTTACGGCGTCTATTACGGTCAGGCAGCCCTCCCGCACGCACCGGAGAGCCTTTTCTATCTCGATAACGCCGTGATACAGGGCCTTAAGGTGTATAATGCCGAAACATCGTCCGACATTCCTGTGTATGACCTTAGCGCTGCCGCAGGCAGAGATCCTTACGAAATGTTCCTCGGCGGCGCGCGCTCGATCATCAGGATCACAAATCCGAATACCGCAAAAAAACGCCGGCTCATCGTTTTCCGGGATTCGTTCGGCAGCAGTATAGCACCGCTTATTGCTGCGGGCTATTCCGAAATAACGCTTGTCGATATCCGCTATATCTCGCCTTCCTCTCTCGGAAAGCTGATTGACTTTACGAAAGCAGACGATGCGCTGTTCCTTTACTCCGCATCGGTCATAAACAACAGTGAGACAATAAAGTAAGAAAGGCTCCTTGTTGCCGCAACGGCAGTAAGGAGCTTTTTTTATGGCGACCACATGGACACGATCGCGAGCGGTTGATAATCAAAAGAACGACCTTCTTCATCGCTTTCACTGAACAGGAAAAAAGTTATGATCTTTATCAGGAATTTGTCCTATTTTTTCTTCGAAACTATTGACAGCCGTACAATTATAGGATACAATATAAACAGGAACTTGTCCTAATTATAAAGTGAAACAGTGGACAGGCAAATGAACGAAAAAAAGTATTCCGGGACCCGGACCGAGAAGAACCTTATGGAGGATTTTGCCGAAGAGTCGCAGATGAGAAACAAGCACACTTATTCCGCTTTCATCACGAAAAAGCAATTGTTCAAACAGATTGCAGATCTCTTTCTCAAAATGGTCGCCAATTAAAAGAAGCGCGCCAAGCTTTGGTTCAAAAAACTTTCATGAGACATTCTGAAAAACTTCGACCACGCATTGATTCTTCGCCGCAATGACCCCATGCTTCCGGCAATTCGTAGTTTATATGAGGCAAAGGGCATAAAAACGGACATCCGAACAATACCATAAAGGGACCGGCATTCGACACAGAGTTTGCCACGGTCTACCCGGACTGCCGACTTGTGGTGACAAAGGAAACCCTGACGGTTGAGGGCATGATTAAAATCGTTTACGAGCTTCTGAAGGACAAGCTGAACATCGTAAAACTCACCTTCTCCAGCGGCATGAATATGGCGTCAGAATGCTACGAGCCTCATCTTGAAGCAGATTGTTGCCCGCTTTGCGGTATTTCGCTGAACGAGAACGGTGTCTGTTCTAAGTGCGGATACCGCAATCCATAATCCACAAAGTATATCTTACAGTGCCTTCTTGCGTTACTGGCGGGCACAGAGAACGGAGATAAAATGATCAGAAGAGATACAAAGCAACGGCACCTTGTCCTGAACGCAGTTCGGGCAAGGTGCGACCACCCGACCGCTGATCAGATTTACGATGATGTTCATAAGCTGAATGCCAGAATCAGCCGTGGCACCGTCTATCGAAATTTGAACTTCCTTTGTGAGGAAGGGGCAATATGTCATGTTCGTGTGCCGGGTGCAGACCGATACGATCTGCGCACCGATCTGCACTATCATATGTTTTGCATCATATGCAAAAAAGTAATAGACGCCCCCTACCCATACAAGACTTTTCTGGATGACGAGATCGCGAAAAAAACCGGATATAAAATCAGCCGCCACCGTCTGATTTTTGAAGGCATTTGTCCTACATGTCAGAGCAATGAAATACATCCTCTTACGGAGCCGGTGTTCGTTCGTCCTCCAGCACAACAGATTCCCCTACGACCTGTACCCGCCTTTACTGAAAAGAAAAAGTCAAGCAGGAAAAAATGATTATGAAAACAAAAGTCGCTGTCATGACAATCATCGTCGAAGACCCCGTTCCCGTTTACGCACGGTATCCCCATGCGAACGCCATTATCACACCGGCTGGCAGAGCCGGATCGCTCCGACTTGAGTTTAAAAGCCGCACTGTCGGACATAAAAGGCAGCAAAAATGATGCTGCATCTCCGGACAGCCTGCCTATGGCTCCGAACAAAACTGAAAAATGAGAATACCTGCTCCGAGAACAGTCCGTTGAGCTGGTCTGCTATGCGAGCGATTTGGCATCGGACTTGCGAAAACATTATTATGGAAATGACATCTACATCAGAGGGCTTATTGATATAAACAACGTCTGCCGTAACGACTGCCTTTATCAAAGCCGGAGCCAATGTGGTAATGCTAAACCTTTCTCCACAATCGTTGCGTAACAAATATGGCTCTCATGACTTTGCAGAAACAACGCAGGGCTTGAACAGCTGACACGCTCCGCAATACAGAATCGTGTGTGACAGAGGAGATATAAAAAATAAAGCTTATGTTTTACTAACTGATTCGGAATTTCTCCAAGAAAGACATTTGTTTTTTATTTGCCTTAGACAGAGAGTCTCCTCCTGATTATAGTATTTCCCTTGCTGCCGCATGGAAGGTTTTACAGTGCGTTGTCTTCTTTTCCGGCATTGCAGGTTCTTTGGGCTTCATCTGAAAAGCCACCTGCCCAAATAGAAAAAAACAAGCGCGCCCTTCTCCGTTGACGCGTTTAAGGCGCGTTTTATTAAAGACGCGCCTTCTTTTGTATGAATCCCGTGTTCCGGCATACTGTCAAAATTCTTTGTAAAGGGGACTACGATTATGATTATTCGCAAACGAAGTGGCGAGAAAGTGCCTTTCTGCCGCAAAAAAGTAATGAATGCCATGAAAAAAGCATTCGACGGACAGGAAACATCAATTGATGATGAAAAGATGGAGGAACTGCTCTCGCAGATATTAATACGCCTGCCTGATGACGATTCTCTGACGGTCGAGCTTGTCCAGGATGAGGTAGAGTGCGCTTTGATGGAATGCGGTTATTACGATGTGGCAAAGGCGTATATCCTTTATTGCGAAAAAAGAACTGTACTCCGCAAAACGAGAGTTGCGATTGCAGTTGCGGTCAGTGACCCGTCATTGGAAGATGTTCTTTCTCGCATTCAAAAGGATTTTGCGGATGAAATATACGCGCTCCTCTCTCTGCAAAGCAAGTTTGACAGTTTTTC
>OIGD01003233.1_pt1 | contig 11245 bp, 12 predicted proteins | sample 1582211 | NCBI WGS metagenome assembly OIGD01 (sample SAMN04414078, study PRJEB24778) | human gut metagenome | material: faecal | host: Homo sapiens
TACCAAAAGAATTATTAGATACATGGAAAAAGGATAAAACAAAACAATTAATAAAGTAGGGGGAAATATGAAGAAAACTAAAACATTAAATTTATTAATAGTCTTACTAACAATGTTTGCATTAAATAGTTGTGCATTTATTCAAAAAACTAATAAACGAAAACAAATAGTAACAACGCTATATCCAGAATACGATATGATTAATAAAATAATTGGTACTAATCAAGAAACAAAAGATTTGTTTGATGTTACCTTAATTATTCCACCTGGTCAAGATTCACACACCTTTGATCCAAGTATTCAAGATTTAATTACTATTAAAAATGCGGACATCTTTATATATACTGCCGATGAAATGGAAACATGGGTAAAAGATGTTGATTTTGGTACTGATACAATTGTAATTGATTTATCAAAAGATAGTTACAAAAAAACTGATGATGTGGATAAAACTTCAAGAATTAAACTTTTCCAAGTTGAAGATGATGATGATGATGAGGAACCAGGACATGATCACAATCACGTGCATGCCTATGACCCCCATTATTGGTTGTATCCAATATATTCTATCTATATGGTAGAACAAATAAGAGATGTTCTAATTAATAATGTTGAAGACCCTTTTGAGACCCGTCCTATTACTAAGGTTTTAACCGATAATGCCAATGCATATATTGATGAATTAAAAAAAGTTGATCAAGCATTAACTTTAATATCGCAAACTTCAACTCAAAATACAATGTATTTTGGTTCACCATTTTCATTCTATTATTGGCACGTAATATATGGTTTTGATTATGAGTTAACATATTCTACTTGTTCAACTGAGACTGAACCACCTATTAATGTACTATCTAATATAATTGATAAAATGAAAGCTAATAATATTAAGTATATATTCGCGAAAGAATTAGTAAACCAAGAAGCTTGTGAAATGATCAGCTTTCATACAAAAGCAGAAATTTTAGTCCTACATTCAGGACACAACGTTAGTGTTGAGGATTTTAGAAATCCTGATGTATCGTATTTAACAATTCTTTGGCAAGATGTAGAAAACTTATCAAAAATGTTAAATGTTGACTATAATCAAATAATTAAAGAGGTAAACGATTATGATATTAAAATGCAATAATCTTACAATCGGATATGATAATCATCCAATTATTAAAGACATTAACCTAGAAATAAACCAAGGTGATTATGTTTGTATTTTTGGTGATAATGGTAGTGGTAAATCTACCCTTGTAAAAACCTTATTAGGTTTAACGCCTAAATTAAAAGGTGACATAATATTAGGTGAAGGACTAAGCCAAAAACAAATAGGCTACTTACCTCAAAAAAACGCTAATTTAGCAGACTTTCCTGCTTCTGTTTATGAAGTAGTAAGATCAGGCTGTTTAAATAGCTTAAAATGGCGTCCGTTCTATGGCAAAAAAGAAATACAACGTACTAAAGATATGATGGAATTATTAAAGATAACTAACCTATCTACTAAATCATTTAGTGAATTATCGGGTGGTCAACAACAAAGAGTATTACTTGCAAGAGCTCTTTGCGCAACCGATAAACTTTTGATTTTAGATGAACCATTTACAGGGCTAGATGGTGTAACTGCCAAACAATTACATCAAACTTTAGATATGATAAACAAAGAATTAAAAGTAACAATTATTATAGTTTCACATTTTATTGAAAATATTTTAAAGCATGCAACTAAAGTAATTCATTTAAGTCAAAATTGTATGTTCTGTGGTAATCCAGCTGACTATATGAATCATTATCGCAAAGAATTACTTCTTAGTAGAAAACAAATAGATGAGGAGGATATTAATGATTAGTTCAAATATTGTAAAAAACTTTTTTAATAATTTTGATATTATTAAATATCCCTTATTTGTTGGAATACTCTTATCAATTACGGCAGCTATTTTAGGTGTAGTTTTAGTATTAAAAAGATATTCAATGATAGGTGATGGATTAAGTCATGTTAGTTTCGGTGTATATGCCATAGCAATTGGAGTAGGATTTACTAAAATTCCCCTTTTAATTGTTATACCAGTAGTAATATTTGCGGCATACATTTTACTTAGAATTGGTGAAAGTACCAAAGTAAAAAGTGATGCGGCAATAGGATTATTTTCATCATCGGCTCTCGCAATCGGATATATCTTCGGTTCCCTTAAACATGGCGGATTTTCTACGGATATTAATAGTTTGATGTTTGGTAGTATAGTTTTCGCAAATCGTCAAGATTTAATAATTATGTTAATCACGGCAGCGCTTGTAATAGGCTTATTTATAATTTTCTATAATAGAATATTTGCGGTAACATTTGATGAACCCTTTGCTAAAGCAACAGGTACAAATACTAGATTATTTAATATGCTTTTCGCCTCACTTACAGCCATAACAATTGTAATAGGAATGCGAATAATGGGAACATTACTTATCTCTAGTATAATAATTTTTCCAGCGTTATCATCAATGCAAGTATTTAGAAAATTCAAAAATGTTATTGTATCTTCTGCCCTTATATCATTATTATCATTTTTAATAACATTCTTTGTCTTTACAAATTTACCTTTTGGCGCAAGTGTTGTTGTTGTAAACCTAGCTATCTTTATTATCTTTGTTATAGTAGGAAAATTCAAACGTAGATATGGAAACTAAAATAACTTTAGATGAAGCATACGATTTAGCATGTTCATTTGAGGCAAAAGAACAAGTAATCGGTATTCAAAAAGAAAAAATATTACATAAAACTTTGAAATATTATTTGTGCCCAGATGATACTAAACACGAAATAAAAATTACCAAAGAAAATAAAGGGGTTTTATATGCTGATATCTTACTAGATAATGTTATTTATGAAATTCAAACAAGAAGCTTTAATGCATTAAGAAATAAACTTAATGAGTTCTTAAAACAACATCAAGTAATTGTTGTTTATCCAATTGCATATATTAAACAAATTACTAATGTCTCAAATGAAAACACAATATTATCTAACAAAAAATCACCTAAAAAAGGAAATCCCCTTGAGATATTTGTAGAGCTTTATAAAATAAAGGACTTCTTAAAAAATAGCAATCTAGGTTTTAAAATCTTTTTATTAGATATGGATGAATATCGAAAAATAACAACAAAAAAACACTACCGTAGTAGTGGTTATGTAAGATTAGTTCAAATTCCTAAAAAAATTGAAAAAGAAATTAATTTAATAAATAAGCATGATTACTATGAATTATTAAAAAATTATAACTTCAGTAATAGTTTTACTTCAAGTGATTTTTCTAAAATAACTCACTTAAATACTAGAAAATCAAGAATAACACTAAATGTTTTAACTTATTTAGAAATAGTTAAAAGAGTAGGTAAAACTGGCAATAGTTATATATATGAAATAACAAAATAAAGCAAGCGACTTAATCGCTTGCTTTATTTTACTTGATTTCATCGATTGCTTGAATAAGCGCTTTTGATAATTGGTCGGCACAACTAGTGGGTCTTGGACCACATTGGTTACCTTTTAAAATTTCTGCAACTCTTTTAGCGTCTTGTCCTTCAACTAATTTAGAAATAGCTCTTAAATTTCCAGGGCAACCTGCAAGGAATGCTAAGTTATGAATACGGCCATCATCACTAAGGTCAAAGCTAATCATCCTAGAACAAACACCACTAGGAACATATTCGATATGTTTCATATTATTACCTCCTAACTAATTTTATTATACTTATATTTTTAAATCTTTGCAAAACTTTTGCATTTATAGTATAATAAACAAGAAAAAAGGTGAGTATATGATTTATTTTGATAATGCCGCAACAACAATGCCAAATAAAGAAGTATTAGATGTTTATCAAAAAGTTGCCAAGACAATTTGGTATAATCCAAGTGGAATGTATAAAGAAAGTGTTTTAGCTAAAAACTATATTGATAAAGCTAAAAGTACTATTTTAAAAACACTAAATATTAATAATAAAGAAATAATATTTACGTCTGGTGCAACAGAAGCAAATAATACCGCAATTTTTAGTGTTTGTAATAAGTACATCGGAATGAACAAACACATAATAACAACTTCAATTGAACATGCGTCTGTTTATAATTGCTTTAAATACTTAGAACGAATGGGCTTTAGAGTAACTTATTTAAAATGTAATGGTGGTATAGTTGATTTAGAGGAATTGAAAAATGCACTTACTAAAGATACCATTTTAGTATCAATCATGTGGGTGAATAATATAATTGGTAGTATTCAACCAATTGAAGAAATTAATAGTATTGTAAAAAAATATTCTCATGCCAAATTACATGTTGATGCGGTACAAGGAATTGGTAAAATCCCTTTTGACTTTGACCCTAATAAAGTTGATTATTTATCACTTACTTTGCACAAAATTGAGGGGTTAAAAGGAACTGGTTTACTTTTTATTCCAAATAATGTTCAAATTGAACCATATATCAAAGGTGGACATCAACAAAATAATATGCGAGCAGGAACAATGGATGTTGCGGGAGCAGTAGCAGCTTCAAAAGCAATATCAATTGCGTATCAAAATTTAAAATCACATTATAATTATGTCCAAGAACTTGCAAATTATTTATTAGGGAAAATAAATAAATTAAGTTTTATCACAATAAATCGTGATAAAGGTTCGTACTCACCATTTGTAATAAGTTTTAGCTTCAACAATTTAAAAGGCGAAACCGCAATGCATTATTTAGAAAAAGCTAATATATGTGTTGGAATTGGTTCTGCTTGTAATGAAAAAACTCAAACATTAGAAAGAGCCATAATGGTACTTACTGATGATGAAAAAAGTGCAATAAATATGATAAGAATTAGTTTGTCACATTTAAACACCAAAGAAGAAATCGATATATTAATTGAAAAATTAAAAGAACTAGAAAGGATCTAAACATGGAAGATCATATTTTAATACGATATGGCGAACTTAGCCTAAAGAAAAGTAATAGAAAACAATTTATTAATAAAATAAATGCAAACATTAAAAGAGCGCTAAAAGAATTTTCACAACTTGCATATGAGAGTAGAGGATTAAGATTTTATATTATTTTAAATGGTGAAGATTCTTCAAAAATATCAGAAATATTAAAGAAAATTCCGGGAATTTATTCATTTAGTGTTGTATCAAGATGTGACTCAAACATTAATGCAATTAAGGAACAAGCATTAATACTTGTTAAAAAAGAATTTGAAAATGGTGCTAAAACCTTTAAAGTTGAAACTAATCGTGGAGATAAAACTTTTCCACTTAATTCACTTGAAATATCTAAAGAAGTTGCAAGACACTTATTCATTAATCTTGAAAATTTAAAAGCTGATGTTCACAATCCCAATTTTGTGTTATATTTAGATGTAAGACAAGAAGGAACATTCTTGTTTACTAAAATTGAAATGGGACTTGGTGGTTTTCCTGCGGGGGTATTAGGAAAGACTATGTTGATGGTATCTGGTGGAATTGACAGTATTGTTGCCGGATACATGGCAGTAAAAAAGGGAATGACTATTGAGGCAATTCATTTTGCGGCACCTCCTTACACATCAGATTTAGCTGTTCAAAAAGTAATAGATTTATTAGAAACAATTGTTCCATATACTGAATACCAAGCAATTAATTTACACATAATACCTTTTACAGAAATACAAAAAGCTATATATGATAATTGCCGTGAAGACTATTGCATTACAATTATGCGTAGAATGATGTATAGAATAACAGAACAAGTTGCAAAACAACTTAATGCTTTGGCCATTTTAAATGGTGAAAACGTCGGTCAAGTTGCTAGCCAAACTCTAGAAAGTATGGCAACTATTGAGGATGTAGTAAGAATGCCGGTAATTAGACCTCTGGCTACTTTTGACAAACAAGATATTGTAGATGTTTCAAGAAAAATAGGTACATATGATATTTCAATTAGACCATACGAAGACTGCTGTACCGTTTTTGTTCCTAAACATCCTCAAATAAAACCATCACTAAAACAAGCAGAAATTGAAGAAAATAAAATTGCTTTTAATGAAATGATAAACACAGCTGTTGAGAAAAGAGAACGAATTGTTTTGAAAAATAATTCACACTGTGATTATTTCACTTATGTAAATAAAAATTTAAATGCAATAGATGATAATCTATTTTAACCATTAATTACCAATAAATTATGTTATAATTTTTCTGAAATGGTACATACTATTTTTGACAGGAGGTGAAATGAATGAATAACTCATCTTACTCTAAAAATAGATTAGTAGTACCTGGTTCTGAAAATGCAATTAAAAACATGAAGTATGAAATTGCTAGCGAATTAGGAGTTAACCTAGGCCCAGATGCAACTGCACGTCAAAACGGTTCAGTTGGTGGTGAAATTACCCGCCGTTTAGTATCTATGGCTCAATCAAACTTACAAGGAAAATAGTTAACAAGCAGAAAGGTGCAATATAATTATTGCACTCTTTTTTTGACAAAAAGTACCGTTCATGTTATAATATATACAACTCAAAAATGAACAGGAGAAAAAATATGAAATACTTTTCAATAATTGTTGTTGCAATCATGGTAATATTTGCAATAATTGGTATCATTGATACAGTCTTCTTAAAAGACAAATTAGGCTATGGTGCTGAATTTAAAAAAGGAATGGAAATGATTGGTCCTCTTTGCCTTGCAATTGTGGGAATCATTGCCCTTGTTCCAGAAATAAAATGGGTTTTAGAAAAAACTTTAACTCCATTATATACAAAACTTGGTTTAGATCCTTCAATGGCTGTCACTGCTATACTTGCAATAGATATGGGTGGGTTCCAACTTGCCAAATCGGTTGCGGCAGATGAATTAATAGGAAATTGGGCTGGTATTGTTTATGGCTCAATGATGGGTGCAACTATTGTATTCTCAATTCCCGTTGGCCTTGCAGCAATAACAAAAAAAGATGTTCCAGCTTTTTCAAAAGGTATATTATATGGTATTGCCGCAATACCTTTTGGTACATTTGTTGGTGGAATAGTTATGGGAATTCCTTTTTTAACAGTAATAGTAAATCTAATTATTCCAGTAATTTTTTCTATCATAATTATTGTATGCTTAAAAGTTTTCCCAAAAGGTACAGTTAAAGTATTTAAAGGATTTAGCGTATTCCTAAATGTTCTTGGTATGATAGGATTAGCACTTGCAATGGTAAATGATTTAATATTATATCCCCTTGCCGATTTAGGATTATTTAATATGAATAATGTATATTTCTTTAGATTATTAGGCTCTACAAGTGAAGGTATTGGCGTTGCAGGTTCAGTTGGCTTAATATTAAGTGGTGCATTACCATTTATTGCATTCTTAAATAAAATATTGAAAAAGCCTCTTGCCAAAATATCAAAGAAAACTGGTGCTACAGAAGCAGGTTTAACTGGTTATTTACTGTCTTCAGCAAACAATATGGCAATGTTTGCAACCATGGAAAAAATGCATGAACGTGAAAAAGTAATGAATGTTGCTTTTGCGGTATGTTGTGCTTTCATTATTGGTGACCACCTTGCCTTTACTGCCGCAAACTGTCCTGAATGCATTGTGCCAATGATGGTGTCAAAACTAGTGGCTGGTATTATTGCGGTTGCACTTGCTGCTTTATTTACTAAAAATATGAAAGAAGAAACTTTAGATGTAGAAGAAAACGAAGAATTGGAGGAAGCATATGAAGAATAATGAATTTGATTTTTTATACTATGTATATAAAAATGGCCTAGATGGATATCGTAAGATTGCTCAAAGCACTAACATATCACTTGGCGCAATTTCAAAATTAGCAAATAAATTTAAAGAAATAGAAGCTCTTGATGAAAAAGGGTTAACACCTAAAGGTATTGAATTATTAAAGCCTTATAAAGTAGACAATGCTATTATTATGGCAGCTGGTATGTCATCAAGATTTGTTCCTCTTTCACTTGAAATGCCTAAAGGTTTATTAAAAGTAAAAGATGAAATTCTAATTGAACGTCAAATTAAACAATTACATGAAGCAGGAATCAATGATATAACTTTAGTATTAGGTTACAAAAAAGAAATGTTTTTCTATTTAGAAAAAAAATATAATGTAAAAATTATTATCAATCCTGAATACAATGTAAAAAATAATTGTGAAACATTATATCTAGCAAGAAATATCTTAAAGAACACTTATATTTGTTCATCAGATGACTATTTCACTGAAAATGTATTTGATGAATATGTTTATACTTCATATTATGCATCTATTCATGTTGAAGAAAAGTCTGATGAATGGTACATGATAAAGAATAATAAAAATGAAATTATTAAAGTAAATAAATTTGGTAATGATGGCGACATTATGCTTGGCCATGTATATTGGAACCATGAATTTAGTGAAAAGTTTAGAGAATTACTAATTAAGCACCACGAACTAGGTGATTATGATGATTCATTATGGGAACAACTTTTTACTGATAACATTAAAAAGCTTCCACCAATGCAAGTTAAAACTTATCCAAGCGATGTCATTTTTGAATTTGATTCATTAGATGAATTAAGAAGATTTGATGAAAAATATGTTAAGAATACGCCAAGTAAAATAATAAATAATATTTGTCGATTATTTAATTGTTCCGCAAATGAGATTACCGATTTTAAACCTATAAAAGAAGGTTTAACTAATACATCATTTATATTCAAACTAAACGATAAACTTTACGTATATCGTCATCCTGGTGATGGAACTGAAAATATCATTAATAGAAAACATGAAAAGAAATCACTAGAACTTGCTAAAAAATTAAATGTCGACCCAACATTTATATATATGGATGAAAAAGAAGGTTGGAAAGTATCTGAATATGTAAAGAATGTGAGAATTCCAGATTATCATAATTTTGAAGATACTAAACGAATCTTAAAAGTATTGCGTGAACTTCATGAACATAATTTAACTGTTGATTGGGAGTTTTTACCTTGGGAAGAAGCTTTGAAAATTGAAGATTTACTAAACGCAAAAGATCCATCAACAATGCGAAACTTTTTACCACTAAAAGAAAAAATAGCTAAATTAGTTGAAGCGGTAAAAGGTGATGGAATTGAAAAACGTTTCTGTCATTGTGATACATATGCACCAAATTGGATGTTAACTGATAATGAAACAATTTTGATTGACTGGGAATATTCAGGTAATGCAGATCCAGGTTGTGATCTTGGTGCTTACATAATGGACGCAATGTATGAAGTAGAGGAAACAGAAAAGTTTATTAGTGAATATTTACAAGAAAATAATACCCCTGTGGCAATGTTCCACCATTTAGCATATGTTGCTATAATTTCATATTATTGGTTTGTATGGGCTCTTTATCGTGAATCTTGTGGAGCTGTAATGGGTGAATCACTACATAATTGGCATACAATGGCCGAAAAATACTCTACATATTTGGTAGAAAAACATCTTAAATAATCAAAAAAGAGTTAAACTTTTAAAGGGTTTAACTCTTTTAAATAGTTATAATAATTCTTGAATATTTTGTTATAAAGTGGTATAATTATAAAATATATAAACGTGAGGTTGAAAATGCAAAATAATATTATTAATATAACATCAACAAGCAATGAAACAATTAAATATTTTATATCATTAATTTGTTTTACTGATGAATTCACTATCTTATTTAAATTTGCCGTTTCACAATTTACTTTTCTATTTATATTATTTTTTATATCTCTATATACTCGTATTTCCTCAAATTTTAGTACAGAAGAATTCGCTCCTATCAATGCTAAAAATTTAGATATCTCTTCTCCATCTTTTGTATATGTTGAATAACCTTTTGGTTTTTCTAAAATTTTAAAATCTATATTATACTTTTTTAGTATTCCCAATATGTATTTCGCACTTTCTAAATTTCTTAACGATATTTCCAAATGATATTTTTTTTCTGGATTATTTATTGTTCCACTTCCTAAAAAAGCCCCTCTTATAAATGCCTTTTCTAAATCATCACTTTTATTATCGTTATTATTTTCTGTTAATTCTTCAATATAATTTTTGTTTATAGTAATTGAATAAACACTTCTTTGAATTTTTATATTATGATCATTCAGTCCTAGATTATTGAGCAATTTTCCAAATCTATTTATGTTATATTCACTTTCTGTTGAAAACTTAATTTTATTTTTTTGCACACTAACATTATTAGTTGCCATATATCCTAAGAGTTCGGTCTTAACGTTCTTTTTATCTACTAATGTATTTAATTTGCTTAATTCTTTTTTTACTTCTAATGAAAATGACAATTTATCACCAACCTTTTATAATAATTACCCTATCATTACCCGCTAAATCTTCTATTATGCTATAATTTAAGTTTATTAATTCTCCAACACTTTTTGCTTGATTATATCCTATTTCCAACAATAAGTAACCATCTTTTTTCAAATATTTTTTATACTCAGATAATATTATCTTATAAAATTTCAACCCATCTTTTCCACCATCTAAAGCAATTATTGGTTCATTTTTCACTTCTGTTGGCAATGTTTTTATAACGTCAGTCTCTATATATGGTGGATTTGAAACAATTATGTCAAAATCCTTCTCTTGAATATTTTCAAACATATCTGATACTATAAATTCTATATTATCAACATTATTTTGTTTAGCATTTTGTTTTGCAATATCTATAACTGTATTTTTTATATCTGTTGCATAAACTTTAGCATTTTTTATATTTTTTGCAATTGAAATTCCAATTGCTCCACTCCCTGTACACAAATCCAGGATTTTTATATCATTACCATGATTGTTGCAAATTTCTATCGCTTTCTCAACTAATATTTCTGTATCAGGCTGTGGTATTAAGACATTTTTATCAACATAAAAGTTCAGTTTCATAAATTCTTGTTTATTAGTTATATATTGTATTGGCATACCATTTTTAATGTCGTTAATTTTATTTAAATAAAACTCAACATTATTATCACTTACTTCAATATTAGGATTAGAAACAATCTTCTCCCTACTTAATTTTAATATATATTCTAACAAAATACGAGCTTTAATATTCCCATCCTCTATATCCTTTAATAAATGTTTTCCATTGACCAGTAATTCACTAATATTCAATATTATACTCCTTTTAATAATGTACATCTATTTTACCATATCGCCCAAATTTTATCAATGGGACAATTTTGGACAGTCCCAAACGCAAAAAAATACCCCACATTAGCC
>OIGD01003241.1_pt1 | contig 11220 bp, 14 predicted proteins | sample 1582211 | NCBI WGS metagenome assembly OIGD01 (sample SAMN04414078, study PRJEB24778) | human gut metagenome | material: faecal | host: Homo sapiens
TTTGCATAAACTCTGCTCCAGTGAATGTTAAAGTAACATAGTACTTACCATCTATTTCTTCAACTTTTGATGTTAAGTTAAAATCTAATGATGTTTTCATGATTTTTGACATAAAAAGATTAAAAGCTTCTATTGTTGTTTTTCTATGCTTTTCTATAACTTTTGCGGTTTTTACACCGTCATATATGTTTGACTTGTCGAGTAAATATCTTACAAAATCATCAGATGGATTACGATATTCTTGTTCTAAAACTTCTTCAAGTTGTCTGATATATTTTAAATTACCTGCATTTAAATATGCTTTTTCTAAATCGAAATTTTCTTTGCAAAATTCAGAAAGTGTTTCGATATGATTTTCTTTATAAGCCATAAGATTAAAAGTAAAGAAAGGTTCTTTGTCCAAAATATTTGGTTCTTCAATGTCCGAAAAGAATTTATACACAATTCCATTAGTTAAAATAATAAATTTTGCTTTACTCGCAGTAAAATATTTAAACAATTGTCCTGCATGTTGTTTAACATCCAGTTTTTCATTTTCAACTTTCTTGCATTCCAATAAAATAATCGGTTTATTATCTTTCATTATTGCATAGTCAACTTTTTCATCTTTTTTTAGCCGACAATCCGCTATATATTCAGGCACAACTTCTAAAGGATTAAAAACATCATATCCTAAAGCATTCAAAAAAGGCATAATTAAAGCATTTTTTGTTGCTTCTTCAGTTTGTAAATTATCAATAAGTCCATTTGCTCGTTCTTGCAATTGCTTAATTTTTTCTACAAATTCCATTGTTTTTTCTCCTTCAATTAAAAATATTAGTTATAAATTTCTAATTATACCTACAATTTTGCCTATAATTTGAAAATGTTCAAATTCTTGTTTTTCAATAAATCTTATAGGGTATATAGAATTATCAGATTTTACAACAATTTGGTCTAAATTTTTAGCTAATCTTTTAATAAACAATTCTTCATAAAATCTAAAAATGTACACGTTGTTGTCTACTATTTGCTCACCTTCATAGTGTTCAACTATTAATTTATCTTTATCTTGAATATATGGTTCCATGCTGTCACCAAGTGCATTAATTACACTATAAATTCTTGATTTGGAATAAGAATTTAATAACTGTTGAGATATTGTCATTTCTTCTTTGTTTTCTGATAAGGCAAAAGTACCAGAACCACATGAACCAAATACATCAGGATAATAATTTATATTAATATAATGCTCATCTATATTGGTTACATCATTATCTAAGCATAAAAAATTTTTAATTTTCTGATATTCAAAGTCCTTTAAAGAACTTTTTCTTGCAATTCTGTTACTTATTGCTTGCTTTGAAATACCCAAAGCTTCTGCAAGTATATCATATGTTATATTTTTTTTTGTTAAAAGTTCTAATTTTTTAATAGCTTCTTGCAATAACATATCTATACCTTTTTGTGTATGCGTAAATAATTTTGTTGATAAAAGTTTACTTTTGTGTATAATAAATATATCAACTTATTTAATAGTTTGTTTATTAATTCATACCAAAAACACGCAAAAATGGCAAGTGGTGAGTGTTCATTTTGTGGTGTTTTGTGTTGGAAAGAAAGGAGAAAAAATGAGCCAAACAGAAAATATTCAAAAACTTAGCGGGCAAATGATTAAAACGGTTGGGTTTGACATCCCATTGTTTAGATGTATTGAGAAATATCGAACAATGAAAAATTATTCACGCTCAAGATTTGTGAATTTGGCATTGACTGAATATGTTAAAACTCACAATTTAGAAACAGTTACAGGGATTGGAATATAAAAATATAATCCATCTTGAACTATCACAAAGGAGTATAAAAATGACAAAAACAAAAATTAAAAACTACGAAAAAGAAAAGTTTAACAATTATTCAAAAATTATGTCCGGGATAATTAAGACAGTGGCGCTTGAGATGTCAAACGGGGAAGAGGTGGATTTGTTCCCGACAAGAGAAAATATTATTTCTCAAGCTTGTGAACGGTTTCAAAAATTAAAACAAATGGGCTTGTACGACAATTTAAATAGATTAGTTTTTACATCAGGAAAGTAAAAAAATGAGAGAAAGTTTTGTATTTTATAGAAGTTTTTTTGAAGCAATTAAGAATTTAGACGAAAAAAAACGATTAAAAATGTATGATTTAATCTTAAATTTTGCATTAAATGATGAAGAAATTGAGCCAAAATATGAAATTTGCAACCAACTTTTTACATTAATAAAACCTCAATTATCCGCTAATAACAAGCGTTACCAGGATGGCAAAAAAGGTGGTCGACCAAAAAATAAAAAAACCACTGGTTTTTCTGAAAAAAAACCTAATGTAAATGAAAATGTAAATGTTAATGTTAATGAAAATGCAGAAAAAAAAAGAAAAAAAAGAAAACGAACATTTTCAAATTTACAACAAATTTCAAACAAAGCAAGACCCATATTTTGGCGAAGAAGTGAAAAAATTCAAAGCTTGTTACAAATCTCATTTTGGAGTTGAACCGTTTTTAAGTTCAATGCAGTGTCACCAATTGCAAGAGTTGGTTTTGACGTCGCCGGATTTTTTTGAAACTTTGGACGATGTGCTTCAAAAAATGAAAAACATAGGTGAGTTCAAAGGTAAGGACGGCAACAGTTATAAACTGTCTGTGAGTTTTTTGCTTAAAGACAAAAACTATTCCGACCTAAGAAACGGTGTTTATGACAATCGCGCAGCGCCTTCTGACAATGAGTTGACAATAAAAGTTGAAAAAATGACAGAAAAAGAACAGATAATAATTAACTATTTTGACGTTAAAGAATATAGGAGGGAAGAATAAAGTGAAAAGTGAATAAGAAATACGTCAATATTTAGAAAAAATTAAAAAACATTACAAAGATGCACATAAATCCGAACAAAAGTACTTAGAAACAATTGGCAAGGCAATAACAAACACATTGCATTGGGTTTTAGATTTACCACCAAATAATTTTAATAAAGAATAATAGTTAGAGGAGTTAAAAAATTGACACAATATCAAGAAACAATGTGTGGAAAAAACGTAGTATGGATGTGTGCTTTGACTCACTTGAGGGAGTTTATCAGAAAAGCCTTTGCCGATACAACATTACCTAAAACAAAAGTGGCTCTAGAAACAAAAAGAAAAATAGAAAAGGAAAATAAAGTTTATACACAAGAATTTATTCGATATGCAAAATCTGGTTTGACTTTAACTAAAATAAACAAAATATTAAACATTCCAAATTTTAAACAATTTAAAGAAAAAATCAAAAATGATGAGTCGATAAAAGAAATGTTAGGTTCCGAAACATGTTTCAACTTATTTGAATTAACGGAAACGCAATACAAGATAAAGATATTGCTAGACAAGGGGTTAACACATGGGAAAATACGTAAAATATTGTGTATGAATAAAAAAGCATTTGAAGCACACGAACGCAGGATAAGGAGAAAATTTGGCTTGCCGGTAAGAGAATATAATAAAAAAAATACTAATTTAAATAAAAAGGAGAAAAGAATATGTTGAGTGATTTAGAAAAACGTTTTTTTGAAAGAGATATGATATATGCTAACGATACATATATTACAGATGGTGTAATAGTTCTTGTTAAAAAATACATAAAAAATAACATTTTAAAACAATATATAAAAAAACCTAAAGAATTAACAAAAAAAATAAATAAAATTCCATATGACAAAGGTTCTGAGATTGAGTTAACAAAAGTTTTTACACAATGCAAATTGTTATCAGACAATAAAATTGGCATAATTCTTGATGACAACAATTATGCAGATTATGACATTTTACTAATGCTGGAAGATTATTATTGGTTAGAGTACCTTAAGGAACTTAATTATACGGTACAAGATTTTTTAACGGGCAAGATTGTTAAATTTTTCGACCAAGACGAGAATTTTTTGGGTTGTTTTTTGTCAATAAAACTATAAATTTAAGAATAATTAATTTTACAAAAGTTCATGAAGAAAGGTAACAATTTATGTTTGGATTAATATCAATAAAAGATTTTGCGAAGAAATTAGAAAAACCTGAAAGCACAGTTAGGACTTGGAAAAGAAGAGGTGATTTGCCCGCTTTTATTTTTATAAATATAGGCGGAACCGTCTTTATAAAAATAAAAAAGTTCGAAGAATGGGTTGAAAATGTGTCATGAGGTGTTATAAATATAGCATGAGTGTATATAAAAAGAATGGGAAATATTATTGCCGTTTTCAAATTGATGGAGAACGGCATCATTATTTATGCAATGGAGCGACTACAGAAAAAGAAGCTCGCAAAATTGAAAATGGCTTTAGATATAAAGTTCAGCAACAACAAAATGGGATTATTGCTAAAAACGATAAGTGTATAAGTATTAAATATCTTGTTGATATATTTTTGGATTATAGTCTTTTAAATAAGAAAAGTTACAAACAGGATGTATATAGATGTAATGTAATTTTAAACTTTTTTAAAGCAAATAAAAAAATTCAAGATATAAAATCGGTAGATATAGAAAATTTTAAGGCTTATTTAATAGAAAGTAAACGAAGTAAAATTACAGCTAACAGATATCTTGAAAATCTAAGTAAAATGTTTAATATAGCAGTTGAGAATGGATGGTTGGTTAAAAATCCAATTAAAAAGAAAACTAAATTTTTAACAAAAAATTATACTGTTAGATATTTAACCAAGGAAGAGGAAACTAGACTTTTTAAACATTTAAATGGTGTTTTAAAAGATATTGTCGTGGGTGCTCTTCAAACAGGATTAAGAAGAAGTAATATTATATATCTTAAATGGTGTAATATTGATTTTAATTTCAGAATGATTGAAATTTTAGAGAATAAAGGCAATAAACATATTAAATTATATATGAATGATATTTTATATGATTTATTTAAACGATTAGAGGAAATTAAAAGTTCAGAATATGTCTTTATAAACCCATTAACTAATTTACCTTATGTTGATTTCAGAAAAGCTTGGAAAAAAGCTCTTAAAGCTGCTAATATAAAAAACTTTAGATTTCATGATTTAAGACATACTGTAGGGACTAGACTTGCAGAAAGTAATGTGCCAATTCCTGTAATAAAAAATATACTTGCTCATTCTTCTATTGAAACCACAATGCGATATATTCATAACAATTCCAAAGATTTAAAATCTGCAATGGAAGTTCTTAATTCATATAATTAAGATTTAATTCAAAATTAAAAATGGCCACAGAATGGACATTGTAAAATATATAATAGGTTAAAAATCAATAATATCAAATAAAACAAAATCGGAACGACAGGATTTGAACCTGCGACCCCTACCACCCCAAGGTAGTACGCTACCAAGCTGCGCTACGTCCCGATATGATAATTTTATCAAAAAAATATTTTTTGTAAATGTAGATAAGTAAAAATATGGTAAATTGTATTATTGTAATTTTGATAAGTTTCATTTATTTCTAAAATATGGAAAGTAAAGAAATTTATATAAAAGTTACAAAAAATGGACCTTATCTAGTTTATGGTATAAAAAAAATTACATTAAAATCTATATTGTGTGATGAGAATGGTTATGCATTTAAATATAAAAATGGTGAATTTTTTGAAATAAAAACAGAACCGCAATCAATATGCAGATGCGGTAAATCAAAAGACGCTCCATATTGTGATGGCACGCATGTTAAAATATTTTTTGACGGTACTTTAAATGCATCCTTTGAGCCTATATTAAAAAATGCAAAAACATATATTGGACCAAATTTAATTTTAAAAGATAATGAAAAATACTGTGCAAGTGCCAGATTTTGTGATAAAAATGGTGGGATCTGGGATTTTATTATGAAAAGTGATAATAAATTTAAAAAAAAACTTGCTATTAAAGAAGCTAATGCTTGTCCTGCTGGAAGACTTATTATTTTTGATAAAAATGGTCAATCTTATGAAGCGGACTTAAACAAAAGTTTGGAATTACTTGAGGATAATTGGTTAAAAATAAGCGGTCCTATATGGGTTAAAGGGGGTATACGAATTGTAAATGAAGATGGTTTAAGTTACGAAGTTCGCAATCGGCAAACAATATGTCGATGCGGAACATCTAAAAATAAACCATTTTGTGATGGAAGTCATGTAAATAATAAATTTAAAGCAGAATATAAAAACATTAAAAAAGAGGGATAAACCCTCTTAAAATGGAGCGGAAGACGAGGTTCGAACTCGCGACCCCCTCCTTGGCAAGGAGATATTCTACCACTGAACTACTTCCGCAATCGCTTCACATAAATTATAATACAATATAAAAAAAAATAATCAAGTACTTTTTTATAAAAAATATAATGTAAAGATTTGTATATATAGGTACTATTTTTTGTAAATTTTTTATGATAGAATATTTTAGTATTTATAAAAAATAAAAAACAGAAAGGAGCACATGCGAAATTGGAAAATATACAACACTTTGGCAATGAAACTGCCGGATACTTAGGCCGTCATATATTAGCTGAATTTTTTGAATGCGATCCTAACATTTTGAATAATGTTAAAATGATTGAAGAACAAATGACAAAAGCTGCCGTCGAGTGTGGTGCTACTGTTATTCAGAAGTGCTTTCACATGTTTAGTCCGATTGGTGTGAGCGGAGTCGTAATAATTGCAGAATCTCATCTTGCAATCCATACATGGCCTGAACTTGGGTATGCTGCTGTTGATTTATTTACCTGTGGTGAAAGTTGTGATCCAAAGGTTGCTCATGATTATTTAAAAAAAGCTTTTGGATGTAAAAATAGTTCATTCACCCAATTGAAACGCGGTATGCTTAGCAAAAATAATGTAGTTGAGCCAATTCCTTTTAAAGTCGAAGCTCAAGTGTAAAAAAATAAGTTTTTATAGTAATATAAATGTGCTTTACTTAAAAGTATCATTTATTTTTTGATGCTTGTAATTATATATTAGTGTGAGGTTAATATGGATTTAAAATATACGGAATTTAATGATGATGGCTATGGTTTAACTGTCAAAGTCAAAGAAACTTTAGTGCATGAAAAAACACCGTTTCAATCTGTTGATATTATTGAAACTGAAGGTTTGGGAAAGATGATGTTAATGGATGGACTTGTTATGACAAGCGAAAAAGATGAATATTTTTATCATGAAATGATTACCCATATTCCTATGCTATCTCATAAAAACCCGACAAATATATTAGTTATTGGTGGCGGTGATGGTGGTACCGTTCGTGAAGTTGTTAAGCATGATTGTGTTGAGAAAGTAATCATGTGCGAAATTGATGGTTTAGCTGTTGATGTTTGTAAAAAACATTTGCCATCAATTGCTTGTGAGCTTAATAATCCCAAAGTTAATGTTGTTATTGATGATGGTGTTGAATTTATTAAAGATAAAAAAAATATGTATGATGTAATATTAATTGATTCCACTGATCCACTTGGTCCAGGGGTTGGGCTATTTACTGAAGATTTTTATAATAATGTTAAATCTGCTTTAAAACCAAATGGTATTATGGTGGCTCAATCAGAATCTCCAATAGCTGATAAGAAAGAAATGAAAGCTATGTATAAACTTTTAAATACAGTATTTCCTATTGTTAAACCATATTTAGGGCCAATTCCTACATATCCTGGTGGATTTTGGAGCTGGGCTTTTTGTTCAAATGAGGTAAAACCTCTTGATTATATCGATGAAAAACGTGCTTCAATAATATCAAATACAGCTAAAATTTATAATACAGATATACATAAAGCTTGCTTTGCATTGCCAAATTATGTAAAAGAGATTATTGAAGGTTAATAATAATGTTAAATAAAGATTATTTTTTATCAAAAAACTGGATGTGTTCAAAAGAAACGTATGAAGAAGCTAAATGGGTAATGATTGGCATGCCTTTTGACTCAACCTGTTCCAATCGACCAGGTACAAGATTTGCCTCAAATGAAATTCGATACGCCTCTTATGGACTTGAAGAATATTCTCCTGTTTTAAATAAGGAATTGAATAGTACATCTTTTTATGATGCAGGTGATTTGGATTTACCATTTGGAAATCCTCAAGATGCCTTATCAATAATAAAAAGCTGTGCAAATGATATAATCAATGACGATAAATTCGTTTTTGGAATTGGCGGTGAGCATCTTGTTTCGCTGCCTTTAATCCAAGCTGCTTATAAAAAATATCCAGATATGCTTCTTGTGCATTTTGATGCACATGCAGATTTAAGACAACAATATTTGGGTCAAAAATATTCACACGCTAGTGTTATAAGACGTGCGCTTGATGATATACCGGCAAATAAACTTATGCAAATTGGCATTCGCTCTGGTGAAAAAGATGAGTTTTTATTTATGCATGAAAATGGCACTTTATGCCAAACAAATGATGAAATTATTAAAAAACTGAATGAGTACGATTTAAACATACCTATATATTTAACTATTGATTTAGATATATTGGATCCAAGTATTTTCCCTGGAACAGGAACACCTGAACCGGGTGGTATTTCATTTAATGAACTTATTAATAAACTGTTGATATTTAAAAATAAAAATGTTATAGGTATTGATGTTGTTGAATTGTCACCGCACTATGATACAACCGGTGTCTCAACAGCTGTAGCCGCTAAAGTTATACGTGAATTGTTGATTGAATTTGCATAAAAAAAAGGATGATTTATATTAAATCACCCGTTTTTGATTTTTTCCCATTCCATTTTCCTAATTTAGTTTAACCTAGTAATGCCTCTAATATTGATGCATTTTTAACAGCTTGTTTATTAAATTTGACATTTGTTTTATTCATATATACTCGAAGTGCTTCACGAATTAATTCAGAACGTGTGCGGTTTTCGCTTTCAGCTACCTTATCAATTTGTCCTAAAAAGCCTTCGGGCATTGAAATTAAAACTCTTGCCATTTTGTTAACTCCTTTTGTTTTATCTTTCGTACTTATATAAACACAAAATATATAAAAAAATTGCCTTTTTTATATAAAATATATAAATATTTTGTAATATTTCTTAATAATTTGCTTGAAAAACTAAGCTAAATAAGGCTTTTTAATTTGCTTTTAATATTGAATTATCATCATTAAGTTCAACTTTTAATATTGGAAAATCATCAAGTTTATAATTTTTTATAAAATCAAATGCGTCATTTTTAGCATTTTCAAGTATTTTTATATCTTTTATAATATCTGCAATTTTAAAATTTTGAACACCGCTTTGCTTTGTACCTATATATTCTCCGGGGCCTCGAAGTTCCAGGTCTTTTTGAGCAACAATAAAACCATCATTTGTTTGAGTTAAAATATTTAATCGTCCAATAGTTTCTTCGTTATTTGAATTTGAAATTAAAAGACAATAAGATTGTTTATCATTTCTTCCTACTCTTCCTCTAAGTTGATGAAGTTGGGCAAGTCCAAAACGTTCAGCATTTTCAATAACCATAACTGTTGCATTTTCAATATCAACGCCGACTTCAACGACTGTTGTTGAGACTAAAATATCATATAAGCCGTCTTTAAAGTCTTTCATCACTTTTTCTTTTTCATCATTATTTAATTTTCCATGTAACAAACCGACTTTATAATTCTTAAATTCACCTTCTTGAAGTTCAACAGCTGCAGTTTGTGCTGCTTGAGCAGAAATTGTTTCTGATTCATCTATTAATGGATAGACAATATATGCCTGATGTTTTTTCTTTATTTCATCTTTTATTAACTTATATGCTTTTTTACGCCCATTTTGAGATAATAAACTTGTAATAATAGGTTTTCTGCCTTTTGGACGTTCATCAATAATTGTGATATCTAAGTCTCCATTTAACGTTAATGCTAAGCTTCTGGGTATTGGTGTTGCAGTCATACTCAATAGATGCGGTGTATTACCTTTATTTGAAAGTTTGCTTCTTTGGTTTACTCCAAATCTATGTTGTTCATCTATTACGCAGGCTCCAAGATTATAAAACTCTACATCATTTTGTATTAAAGCGTGTGTGCCTATTGCAACTTGAATTTGTCCGTTTAAAAGTCCTTGTTTGATTTCTTTTTTCATTTTTTGACTTGTTGAACCTAAAAGAAGACTAACACTTACACCCATTGGTAAAAGCCATTTTATAAAATTATTATAATGTTGTCGTGCAAGAATCTCAGTTGGAGCCATTATTGCTGTTTGATATCCGTTTTCAATTGCAGCAAGCAGCATTATACACGCAACAACTGTCTTTCCTGAACCAACATCTCCTTCAAGCATACGTCTCATTGGCTTTTGACTGTTTAAGTCATTTATTATTTCATTTATTGCATTTTTTTGTGCATTTGTTAATTCAAAAGGCAAGCTATTAATAAACTTATTTACTAAACTATTTTCCTTTATATTAAATTTTAATATGCTATTATTTTTAATATCATTTCGATACTGTGCTATTTTAAGTTCAAATAAAAATAATTCTTCATAAACAAGAGTATTTCTTGCTGCTTCAAGTGTATACGAATTTGTTGGATTATGAATTTCTTTTATCGCTTCATATCGTGATAAAAAATTGTATTTTTTTGCTAAATAACCAGGTACAATATTTTGAATTTGCCCCTGGTATGTATCAAGTGCAGTTTCAATTCCTCTTTTTAAAGCTGCCTCACTTAAATTTTCACATAATGGGTACACAGGTGAAATTTTGCCTTTTGTTTCATTATCATAACTTACAATATATGGTTCGGTTTTTGGGTTTTCAAATGTATATTTACCATTATAATTGTCAAATTTAACTTTTCCGCTTATTATAAATGTTAATCCCTTTTTAAAATCATTTCGATATTTGTTAGAAAGATATTTATTATTTTGTTTAAAGAAATAATTTAATACTATTGTGCCGGTTTCATCTTTTAAGGTAACTTTAACAATTGTCAAATTCTTTTTTGAAGTAAACATAGAAAATGATGTAACGGTTGCTTTAATTGTACAAAGTTCACCTTCATTAAGTTCTGAAATAGTTTTAAAAAGGGTATAGTCAATGTATTTTTTGGGATAGAAAGTTATTAAATCATTAATTGTGTTAATCCCAAGTTTATAATAATAATATGCAATTTTAGGACCTACGCCTTTTAAAAATTTTATATCTGTATTTTTTATATTTTTAAAATTATTTTCATCATTTGTTTCTTTTTGCGTTTTAAATTCTTTTAAATATTTTATAAAATTTTTAACAGTT
>OIGD01003242.1_pt1 | contig 11215 bp, 13 predicted proteins | sample 1582211 | NCBI WGS metagenome assembly OIGD01 (sample SAMN04414078, study PRJEB24778) | human gut metagenome | material: faecal | host: Homo sapiens
TGGAGAGAAAATGCAAAAGCGTAAAATTGGCATAATAGGTGCCGGACTATGGGGTCGAAATATTATTCGAAATTTTTATAATTTAGGTTATCTTCATACAGTTTGTGATATTGATGAAGAAAATTTAAAGAATGTTGTTAATGAATATAGTAATGTAAATATAACAAAGGATTATAATGAAATATTAAACAATCCTGAAATAAAAGGTGTCGTTGTTGTGACTCCAAGTCATACACACTATAAAATAGTTAAAGAACTTTTAGAGCATGAAAAAAATGTCTATGTTGAAAAGCCAATATCAACTGTAGCAAATGAAGCACTATCTTTAAGAAATTTAGCTGATAGTAAAGATCTTGTTTTAATGGTAGGACATTTACTTTTGTATCATCCCGTGGTTAATCGTTTAAAAATGCTAATTGAAGAAAATGTTCTGGGTGATATAAAATATGTTCAAAGCGACAGGTTAAATATAAATTATTTCAAAAATGATAGAAGTGTAATGTGGGATTTAGCCCCGCATGATGTTTCAATGATAAGTTATATTATTGATAAAAAACCTAAAAAAGTTATATCAGCAGTTGGTGCTTCTTCAAGCGGAAATGATATAATGGATATAACACATATAACTTTAGAATTTGAAGCTGGAATAATAGGACATATTTCAGATAGTTGGATACATCCTCAAAAGAGAGTTAATTTACTTGTAAGAGGTACAAAAGCGACCGCTATTTTTGACGATACATTGTCTGATAATAAGTTGAGAATATTTGATAATACAACTCCAAATAACAATCAAGTGATATCTCTTGATTATATTGAAATAGAACCTTTAAAATTAGAATGTCAACATTTTGTAACCTGTATTGAAAATAAAACAAAAGCACGAAGTGATGGTGAAAACGGTTATGAAGTTGTGAAAGTACTTGAGGATGCAGAAAAATTAATGCTTGGCGAAGCTAAAATGAAACAACTTGATAATGTAAGTTATGTTTCATCCCGTTCTAAACGATAGTAATATAAATGAAAAAGAAAAGAGGCATTTTAAATATGGCTAATATAATTACAATTTCAAGAATATTTATAGCATTAATAGCAATTATACTACTATTTTTTGTCAATGTTAAAACTTATATACTTGCATTTATTTTAACAGCAATAGCCATATGGTTTGACGGTCTTGATGGATATGTAGCAAGGAAACTTAATGAATCTTCAAAATTTGGTGCTATGCTTGATATCCTTGGGGATAGAATAGTTGAAAATATTTATTGGATATCATTTGTTGCGCTTGGTTGGTTGAATGTTGTTTTTCCACTTGTTGTTGTAACACGCGGCATATTAACGGATGGAGTAAGAAGTCTTGCTTTTGAAAAAGGATATACTGCATTTGGCTCAACAACAATGATGGAATCAAAACTTGGTAAATTTATTGTTGCTTCAAATTTTAGCCGGTTTACTTATGCTGTTACGAAAGCTTTAGCATTTGGTCTAATGATTCTTGCACATTTGCCTGTTGATTATAAATATAAAGCAATTATTTCAATTATTGCATATAGTTGTGCATATATATCACTTGTTTTTTGTGTAGTTAGAGGGTTGCCAGTATTAATCGAAAGTAAAAGATTTTTTAAAAAGAATTAGACATAATTTATAAAATTTTGTATAATAAAGTATAAATATTATAGTAAGGATAAGTATCTATGGATGTTTTAACAAATAAAGAAGGTGTAATTACACAGATTATAGGACCTGTAATTGATGTTGAATTTGAACAAAACAATTTACCCAAAATATATGATGCTTTAAATATATATTTTGAAAATGGTGAAAAAGTTGTATTGGAAGTGCAACAGTTGCTTGGAGAAAATAAAGTAAGAACAGTAGCCATGAGTTCAACTGATGGCTTAAAACGTGGAATGAAAGTTCAAAATACTGGTGAACCAATTAAAATACCTGTAGGTAAAAATGTTCTTGGTCGAATTTTAAATGTATTAGGTGAACCGGTTGATAATGCTGGTAATATAGAAACAGATACCTACTTGCCAATTCACAGAGAATCACCTAAATTAACTGACCAAAATACAGAAGTTGAAATCCTTGAAACTGGAATAAAAGCAATTGATTTGCTTCAACCATATCAAAAAGGTGGTAAAATAGGACTTTTTGGTGGTGCCGGAGTTGGTAAAACAGTTCTTATTATGGAATTAATACAAAATATAGCAATGGAACATTCAGGTGTTTCAGTATTCGGCGGTGTGGGCGAAAGAACACGTGAAGGAAATGATTTATGGACCGAAATGAAAGAATCAAATGTAATTGATAAAGTTGCTTTGATATATGGTCAAATGAATGAACCTCCCGGTGCTCGTATGCGTGTTGGACTAAGCGCGTTAACAGCGGCTGAATATTTTCGTGATTATTCAAAACAAGATGTTTTATTATTTATTGATAATATATTTAGATTTGTTCAAGCTGGCTCTGAAGTTTCAGCCTTACTTGGACGTATGCCTTCAGCTGTAGGATATCAACCAACATTAGCTAATGAAATGGGTGAATTACAAGAACGTATTACTTCAACAAAAGATGGTTCAATTACATCCGTTCAAGCTATTTATGTACCTGCTGATGATTTAACAGATCCGGCTCCGGCTACTACATTTTCACACTTGGATGCTTCCACTGTTTTATCCCGTCAAATTGCATCTTTGGGGATTTATCCTGCTGTTGACCCTCTTGCTTCTAATAGTCGTGTACTTGACCCATTGATAATTGGAGATGAACATTATAATACAGCAAAAAAAGTGCTTGAAATTCTTCAACGCTATAAAGAACTTCAAGATATTATTGCAATTTTAGGTATGGATGAATTATCAGAAGAAGATAAAGAAACAGTTAATCGTGCACGTAAAATACAAAAGTTTTTATCACAGCCGTTTTTTGTTGCCGAACAATTTTCAGGTATGAAAGGACGTTATGTTAAACTTGAAGACTCAATAAAAGGATTCAAAGAAATCATCGAAGGTAAACATGATGACTTACCAGAACAAGCCTTTTATATGGTAGGAACAATTGAAGAAGCAATTGAAAAAGCAAAAAATATGAAAGATGAAAAGTAAAGAGAAAATTTTACCATGACAATTAAGGATAAAATACATTTTAAAGTAATCACCCACGAGCGTGTTGTGTTTGATGATTATGTAAATGAAATATACTCAAAAGGAATTGATGGCGATTTTGGTGTTCTATATAATCATATTCCGTTTATGACTGCACTTGATATTGGTGTTACAAAAATTGTTAAAGACGGTGAAGACGATTATATAGCAACAATAGGTGGAACATTTCAAATTAATGACAATGTCGCTGTTATTTTAACAGACGAAGCTCAACTTGGTTCGGATATTGATATTGTGCGAGCTAAAAATGCACAAGAGCGTGCTTTAATGCGTTTAAATCAGTCAAAACCAGACACTGATATTGTCCGCGCTGAAATTGCACTTGCTAAAGCTATGGCACGTTTAAAGGCTAGTGCAAAATATAATTAATTATTTTATAATTTTATATAAAAAACTTCAGATTTATATTTAAATCTGAAGTTTTTTGTTATTTTAATTTCACAATTAATCTTTATAACGTTTAAAAACTAAACTTGCATTATGTCCACCGAAACCAAAAGAATTAGTAATAGCAACATCAACCGTAGTTTCAATTGCTTTATGTGGAACATAATTTAAATTAGCCACTTTTTCATCTTGATTATCTAAATTAATAGTAGGTGGAACAATGTTATTTGTAATAGATTTAATACAAGCAATAGATTCAATAGCGCCTGAAGCACCAAGGGCATGTCCAGTCATAGATTTAGTTGAACTTACTTTTAAATTTTTATTAACATTTAAATCACCAAAAACCGCAGCAATTGCTTGTGATTCAGCAATATCACCAAGCCCTGTGCTTGTCCCATGAGCATTTACATAATTTACATCTTCAGGTTTTAAATTGGCATCAAGAAGAGCATTCTCCATAGCTTTTTTAGCACCATTCCCCTCCGGATCTGGTGCAACAATATCATAGGCATCAGCTGTTTGACCATATCCAACAATTTCAGCATATATTTTAGCGCCTCGTTTTTTAGCATGCCCAAGTTCTTCTAAAATTAAAACACCTGCACCTTCTGTCATAACGAATCCATCTCTATCTATATCATAAGGTCTTGATGCCTTTTGTGGTTCGTCATTACGTTTAGATAATGTTCTAGCACTTGTAAATCCGCCAATACCTATATCACATATAGCTGCTTCTGTACCGCCTGATATTATAATATCAGCATCACCCCATTGAATAGAGCGGAATGCATCACCAATTGAATGAGCTGACGTAGCACAAGCTGTAACTACACTTTTATTCAAACCTTTAGCACCATATTTTATTGAAATTTTTCCTGCTCCCATATTGACGATAATCATTGGTACGGTAAAAGGAGAACATTTAGTAGGCTTCTTTTCAAGCATAATTCTATGTTGAGTTTCAATTGTATGAAATCCGCCTGCAGCGGAACCAAATATTACACCAAAACGATAAGGGTCAATATCAGCATTTTCAAGATTTGCATCTTTATATGCCTCGTCTGCTGCTATTAAAGCCCAATAATTATACCTATCAAGGCGTTTTTGTTCTTTAGGCTCAATGTAGTCATCAACATTTACATTTTTAATTTGACCACCTATTAAAACAGTATGTAAATTTGGATCTAAATCCAATTTACTAATGCAACTTTTGCCTTCTTTTAAATTTTTCCATAATTTATCAACTCCAACACCATATGGAGTGACTGTTCCCATGCCTGTTATGACAACTCTTCTTTTAGTCATATGTATCCCTTTTTACTCTAATTTAAAATAGAGGCAATTTATGAGTTTTTATTATATTCTCAAATAAATTACCTCCAAAATTTTAAGCTGTTATTATAAGTTAGCTTCAATATAATTTACAGCATCTTTAACGGTAGCAATTTTTTCAGCTTCTTCATCAGGTATCTCAGTACCAAATTCTTCTTCAAAAGCCATAACTAATTCAACTGTATCCAAAGAATCAGCACCTAAATCAGCTGTAAAACTTGCGTTTTCTGTAACTAATGCTTCATCTACGCTTAATTGTTCAACAACAACTTTTTTTACTCTCTCAAAAACTGTACTCATTTTTTTTTCCTCATTTTTTATTAATTAACTAATTACTTACATGTTTTATTATACTATTTAAAGATTTTTTTGCAAAATTTTATTTTATTATGATTATATAACAAGCCCACCATCAACACATATGACTTGACCAGTAATATATGGAGCATCGACAATTAAAAACTTAGCTGTTTTAGCTATATCAGAAGCTTCACCTAGTTTTTTTAATGGTATTGCTTCAACGATTTTGCTTGTATCTAAATCTTTTGTCATATCTGTTTGTATAAATCCAGGTGCTATAGCATTAACTCTAATATTTCGGGATGCTACTTCCTTTGCTAATGATTTTGTAAATCCAATTACACCAGCTTTTGCAGCAGCGTAATTTGTTTGACCGGCGTTTCCATATACACCAACAATTGACGACATATTTATTATGACACCTTGTCTTTTTTTCATCATAGCTTTTACTATTGGTTGTGTCATATAAAACATAGAATTTAAATTTGTATTTATTACTCTATCCCAAGCATCATCTGCCATTCTAATCATCAAATTATCTTGAGTTATACCAGCATTATTAATAAGGGCATCAATTTGGCCATATTTTTCTATAATTTTTGCTATATTTTCTTTACATTCATCACTATTAGATACATCAAATTTATAAGCTTCAGCTTCAACATTTAATGTTTTTATTTCATTTACTGTCTTATTTGCTGCATCATCATTTCCTGCATATGTTATAACAATATTATAACCTGCTTTTGCAAGTTCTATTGCACATTCTTTTCCTATACCACGAGAACCGCCTGTTATAACAGCAAGGTTTTTTTGATTATTATCTGTCATTTATACCTCAACTCCTTTTATATTTAAACTTTCATTTGTTTTATTTAAACTATCCATGTCTTGAATATTGTATACTTTTACATCCCTGTTTATTTTTTTAACGAGTCCTGAAAGCACTTTACCTGCTCCAAGTTCAATAAACGTATCAACTCCATTTTCAATCATTATATTTATACTATCCACCCACTTAACAGATGAATTAATTTGATTTGGCATTTTTTGTTTAAAATCATTAGCTAAAATAGTCTCACACGCATCAACATTTGTGACAACAGGAACATTTGCATTCTGAATATTTAAACTTTCAACAAAAGTCTTAAATTCGCTTGAAGCACTATCCATTAATGAACTGTGAAAAGCACCTGAAACATTTAACATTATGACTTTTTTTGCCCCAGCTTCTTTTAAAAGTTCACATGCTTCTTCAATTGCTTTTTCTTCACCTGTAATAACGGTTTGCTCTAATGTATTATAATTTGCAACTTGAGCCACACCGCTTTTAACGTTCTTTAAAATTTCATTTATTTTACTAGCTTCCATACCAAGTATAGCAGCCATTTTTCCTGGGTTACTTATTGCTGCATCATTCATGCATTGAGCCCTTTTTTGTATAGCTTTAAATGTATCCTCAATTGATAATACATTTGAAGTATACATAGCAGAATATTCACCTAAACTATGGCCTGCAGTATAACATAGTTCAATATTAGGATTTTTTTCCTTAAAAGCTTCCAAAGCTGCAATTGATACAGCAGTTAAAGCAGGTTGGGTATTTATTGTCTTTTTTAACTCTTCATCAGGCCCTTCAAAACATAGTTTTGCTATATCATAGCCAAGAACTTCATTTGCAGTCTCAAAAACCTCTTTAGCTTTTATTGAATTTTGATATAAATCAAATCCCATGCCTACACTTTGAGCCCCTTGACCAGGGAATAAAAATGCAACTTTAGTTTTTTCCATATTTAGCATACTCCTTTATCCAAATTTATAATAGCCGCACCCCATGTCATGCCAGCTCCAAACGCACACAAAATAAGTTTTGATGGCGTTTTAATTTTACCTTCTTTAATTCCTTCATATAATGCAATAGGAACCGAAGCGGCCGATGTGTTGCCATAGTGCTGGATGTTTATAATTACCTTATTATCTTCATAATTTAAACGTGATTGCATAGCCTCAATAATACGTACATTAGCTTGATGAGGTACTAAATAATCAATATCCTCAGCTTTTAAATCATTATTTTCAATTGTATCAACGATAAATTGAGGAATTGTTGATACAACAAATTTATAAACATCTTTTCCAAGCATACTAATATGTTGTGGAGTATTTTCATCATGTTCAACAGTTGGGCAACCTTCACCGTTTAAGGGCAATGTTATATAATGTCCTAAATTACCATCAGATTTTACTTTTACACCTAATATATCATTGCTTCCATCGTTTGCTTGACTTAAAACCATAGCTCCAGCACCATCACCAAAAAGAACACAAACAGAACGGTCTTTCCAGTCAGTAAAACGAGTATTTGCATCAGTTGCAACAATCAATATATTTTTATATTTTCCACTTTGAATATATGCTTGAGCTATATCAAGCGCATATATAAAACCGGTACAAGCAGCTGTTATATCAAATGCAAATGCATTTTTTAAATTCAGAGCTTTTTGAATTTCACAAGCTGTTGATGGATATAAATGTTTTGGACAAGATGTTGCACAAATAATTGCATCTATTTGATTTACATCGATTTTAGCATTTTCAATTGCTTTTTGAGCAGCCTCAACTCCAAGTGTTACAGAATCTTCGCCTTTTTTTATAACATGTCTTTCTTTTATTCCTGTTCTTGTTGTAATCCATTCGTCAGATGTATCCAAAAATGTAGCCAAATCATCATTTGTAACAACAGTTTCCGGCACATGCATCCCAAGTCCTAATATTTTGACTCCCATATTTGTCATAATAAATTTTATCCTTCATTAAAATTAAATTCGGCAATTTGTTTGTTTATACCTGATTCTACAGCTTCTTTTGCAACACGAATAGCATTCTTTATTGCATATGCTTTTGAGCGACCATGTGAAATCACGGTAACTCCTTTTACACCTAGCAATAAAGCTCCCCCAAATTCTTCATAATTAATACGTTCAAAAATTCTTTTCATAGCCGGTTTTGCTAATAGTCCTATAAGTCCTGAAAGAAAATCTTTTTTAAACTCATGACGAATCAAGTGGAATAACATTGATGAAGCGCCTTCAATGGTTTTTAATGCAACGTTACCAACAAATCCATCACACACAATAACTTCACAATTACCTAAAAATATTTCTTTACCTTCGATATTGCCAATAAATTGAAATTCATCAGCATTTTTTTCAGCACGTTCATCAAATAACTTATAAGCCATTTGGGCAAGATTATCACCCTTACCGGCTTCTTCACCAATATTTAAAACGCCTATTCTTGGTTTTTCAATACCTAAAACATGTTTTGAAAAGAACATGCCCATAACACCAAATTGATATAACATCTCAGGTGTTGAATTTGTATTTGCACCTGCATCTATTAATACAACGGGTTTTTTCATTGTAGGCAATGTAACAGCTATAGCCGGTCTTTCAATACCATTTAAACGTCCAAGCCCAAATAAACTTGCTGCCATAGCTGCTCCTGTTGAACCTGCTGCAACTACAGCATCTGAGCTACCTTTAGCAACGGCATCAACAGCTAAAACAATTGAAGAACGTTTTTTCTTTCTAATTGCTTGACCTGGAGCTTCACCCATCTCAATTACATCTTCAGCTTGCGTTATTTTTATATCAAGTTCTTTTAAATTAACTTTTATGCGTTTTGGTTTATAAACACCAGAACCGTCATAAACAAAACCTTCATTTGCTATTCTATCAAGTTCTCGTTCAATTTTATCCTGCTTGCCTACAAATTCAATAGCAACTCCATAATCATGTGCAGCCCAAACTGCTCCATTAACTATTTCACCTGGAGCATGGTCACCTCCCATTGCATCAATAGCTATTCTTGTCATTTCCACTTCCTCTATTGTAAAGTCTTAATTTTATTATTCTGCTTCTTTTTCTTGAGTATTTGAAGTTTCTTCTTCTACTTCTACAGTTTCTTCTTTAACTTCTTCTTCTTTAACTTCAGATTGCACTTTTTCTTCATTTAATTTAGTCGCTTTGAAACCATCAGCTTTAATACTTACAACTTTTCCTTTATATGTGCCGCAAGCTGTGCAAACTGTATGTGTAGGTACTAAACTTCCACAATTTTGACAAGTTGTAACTTCAACTTTTGATGCTTTCCAATTTGAACGTCTATGTCCTTGTTTTGATTTTCCTGTTCTTTTTTTTGGTACTGCCATAATTTTTATTCCTTCTCTTTGACTATTATTTCTTTAAATACCGCCATTCGCGGATCTTCATTAGAACTTTTTAAATATTTTTTCATATTTTCATCGTTCTCAATACAATTTATAACACAAACATAATTATTTGGTAAGTTTATTGTTACAATTTCATATAAAAATTCATTTATATCAAACTCTTTTTCTCCGTTCAAATCGTTTATAAAATTGCCTTCTTTTATCTCATATTCCTCAGGATATTCTTCAAGAAGTGAATTTAGGGCATAAAATTCATTTATTTCATATGAAAATTTATAATCACTTTCTTTTAAGCATCTATTACAAGTTAATTTTATAATACCATTGACATTGCCTTTTATTTCCATAATGTTATCATATATTTTGAAGTATAATTTTGCTTTAATAGGATAATTCTTATCATCAAAATTAATATTGTCATCAAAATTTATGACATATGAATTTCCATTATTTTTTATATCGTCAATATTTACATACATAAATAAATTCTAAATAACACGCAATTATTTGTCAAATGTTTATTATTGTAAATTTTTGTAACAATTATAATTTAATTGGCAATTATTAAAAAAAATTTGTTTTTATTAATATGTAGAGGTAAAATATAAGAATAAAGGAGCTTTGAAAATGTTTAAAACACAAATAAAAATTCATTTTATGCGACTTCGTAGATTTTTAAACTTTTCAATGCGATACTTTGATAGACATAAACCTCTACAAACTTTTCAAAAAAGTATATTAAATACCATAAAAGATATTTTAGGTATATATAAAAAGGCTAAAATGGCAAAATTTCGTGTGACATATCAACAATATCAACTTAATAAAATGGAAAAGCTTATTGCACAAAGCAATGAACATTTCTTCTTAAAAGGACAGCAGTTAAACGAAACAAGATAAAGGTGAATAAAAATGTCTGATTTTATGGCAACAGATATATTAAATAAAAATATTTATAAAGGCCAAGAACAGTATTGGACAATGGTTAAAAAAAACTATGATGCCCAATTATTAAGTCTTCAGTCACAAGCAACGGATTTAGGCACTTATATACAAAATCTTTCTGCTTCAAATCCATATTCACCTGATTTACAAAGACTTCAAATGATGGCTAATAATATTGCTATTACTCAACAACAACTTCAACCTTTAGTTGATAATGCACAAGAGCATATTAACATAGCACAACAAGCAGCCCAACGTTTAGCCGGTAATAGTCGTGGTGGCTGGTAAAATTATCACTAATTCTTTCTTATTAAAAACAATCCGCCATCAAAATTTAATAATTCGCATTGATAATTTTCATTATTTTTAACATAATTTAGAAAATTTTCCACTTTTTGGTAATGCGAAGTAACGTTATCAGCCAGTATTACTGAATTTTTAGTTATTTTTGTTTCAAGCTTAAGGAAATAATCTAAATATTCAGGCTTGCTTGCATCAATAAATACAAAATCAAATGTGTTATCTTCAAATTTTTCAATTATACTTAATGCGCTTCCCTGATGAATTGTAATAATATCAAGAACATTTGCTTTTTTAAAATTTTCAACGGCTAAATCTATGCGCTTTTGATAAAATTCAATTGTGTCAAGCTTGCCGCCTGTTTGCATTAACGCTTTTGATATCCAAATGCCTGAATATCCGTTTGATGTGCCAATTTCAAGAACACGTTTGGCATTTGAAATTTTTATTAACATATTTATAAAATTGGCGCTTTCATGTGGTAAATTCCAAAATTCTTTACGGGTTTCTTCAAGTTTATTTAAAATATTTTTTGTTT
>OIGD01003245.1_pt1 | contig 11210 bp, 11 predicted proteins | sample 1582211 | NCBI WGS metagenome assembly OIGD01 (sample SAMN04414078, study PRJEB24778) | human gut metagenome | material: faecal | host: Homo sapiens
AGCAGCGGTTCGCCGTCGCGGGCGCGGCGCAGATTCTCCAACGCCCCCCAGCCGGATCCGGAGCAGATCACCCGCTCCGCCGGACGCTTCGCCATCGCCCGCGTGTTTTCCAGCCATGAATCCAGTCCGGCAGTGGGGCAAAGCACCGCCAGCCGCTCCCGTACCTCGTCGCGCGCACCGTCCCAATCACCGTGGACACGGGCAGGATCGGCGGACAGCGCCCCGTATGCATCCACCCACTCCCAGGCGGCATGGGCAGGCACTCATACTGCGTATGTGCCAGCCCAGCCTGTATTTCCACATAGCGTCCCGGCTCACCGGCAGTCAGGAATTCCTGCCAGCGTGCGCCGCCCTCGCCCTGTCCCCAGACAAACAGCTTGCGCCCCTGCAGGCGGGCAGTGGAGGTCTGGCAGAAGCCGTAGCCGTTCTCGTCCAGATACGCCGTGAACTTGCGCGCCGCATCCGGAATCTTCCAGAAATAATCAATGGCGACCGGATTTCGGGACGGGTACGTGATGTCTGTCCCGCCCGATACCGGAACGGGATTTTTGCCCACGATGCCGCCCTTGTTGTTATAGGAAACCGTTGCATCTATGACGTTCCGGGCGCGGGGGTTCTCCCGGACAGCCATATTCGTCCACCAGTACATGGGCACTGTCTCACGATTCGGATTGACAATGCGCATCCGCCCCAGCAGGACGCGGGATTCTTCCGGCAGGAAGAAATCCATCTGGTAGACACAGCGCCGGATGCGTTCAAATTCATACATCCGCAACACGGGTGTGCCGTCATCCAGCGCAGTCTGCGCGGCGAAAATCTGCGAGCAGGTGAACGGGTGGTGCCCGATCATGCCGCAATTAAACTCGATGCCGCCCGCCAGCCACGCGTTGCGCACGGCAAGATTGCAGGGTCGCACGACAGGATTGCGGTAAAGCAGCTCACGCCCGGCAACCTTGTCGTACAGTGACCACAGCCGCCCGCCCAACGCCGGCAGGAACAGCGCCTTCAGGTACCGGTTCTCAAACTCTATGCCCACATAGACCGTCGGCTCCTCCGCCCGGTCGTACAGATCCTGCATCCGATAGGGGAACAGGGAGCGCAGACCGCCGTAGCCGATAAACAGCCCGTCATCCTCATCCAGTGCCGAACGGGTCAACGCCTGCACATTGGTCATTTCGTACAGGGAAGGCAGTGTGGATTCGCCGTTGAAATGGGCGGACGGAAGCGTCACGTTCACAATACGCATACTCATGGGTTACAATATCCTTTCCGCAGAGGTCAGATTCACTTCACGCAGAGAACCGTTACGGACCCGATGATGAATTCCACGCCGGTGAGGCTGTAGAACAGCAGATCATCCGTCCCGACAGGAGGCGTGCTGGAGAAAATCAACGTCAGGTGCCGGCTGTCGGCGGGGTCGCGCTTGACGGTGTAGCTCACCTCTGCGCTGTTCTGGACTCCGCCCGTCATATGGAGCATCACAAAGGCGCCGCGCCCACCGGAAGTTGTAAGATTGCCGCGCGTGTCGTAGACATCCAGCGTGATGACATAGCGGTTGCCGCCCTGGAGCACAGGGCTGATCGACTTCATCATGAAATTCTTGTTGCAGTAGTAGATACGTTCACCGAATCCGATCGCACGCAGTTTCTCCGCCGTTTCATCGTCCAGCGCAGAGAGTTGCGCGTAGCCGTCCACCCCGGTTTCAAGTAGTTTGTCGTCCGTGAAATCAAAGGTATACATGCCGAACAGCTCCTCTGCTGTGGGATAGGTGAACTCCTTGTGCGTTTCAAAGCGCGTCGGCTTGACGGATTTAGCCGCCGTAACGGTAAAGTCGCCGAAGTACACATCCGGGTAAGCGGCAGGCTGGTTGCTGAGGAAGAACTTCAGCGAGGTCTCGCCGGTATTCCCCACCGTCCAGTCAATCTCAAAATGCCAGAATCCCTCGCCGGTCAGCAGTCCCTGCGCCAACACCCGGTTGCCCGGTGTCGAATCCATCGCCAGCAGGTAGACCGTTGTGCCGTTCTGCGGCACCAGCGGAGACGCAATATACGCATCCAGCGACAGGTGATACGACTGGCCTTCCGCATAGAACCGCGGATCTGCCAATCCGGTAAAGTCGCCAAACCCGTCGGTCAGATGCAGAACCGTACCGGTCGTGAAGCCGGAGGACGCATTCTCAATGGCGGCACGCACCGCCGCATCCGGGATAGCCGAAACCGACATCGCGGTACCGGTTCCGATAGTCACCTCATCCGACCAGCGGAAGGTATGCCCGTTCTCCAGCTGTTCCCGCGACGGATTGCGGTTGGACGCCTTGGAAATGTCAATATTCCCCACGTACACCTGCCCGCCGTCCGCAAAGGTCAGACGCATACCGTTGCCTTTCTCGTCCCCTTTGGCTTCCCACTGGAAATACAGAGTCGCCGTCTTACCGGCGCGCACCGCCTGCGCACCGACTGCCCGCAGAGCTGCCCCGTCCCGTGTCATCTCCAGCGTTGCCGTACCGTCAGCGGTCGCGTACACAGTCACGCAGAGCGTGTACATCTTTCCGTCCTCGAACAGGAAAGGCAGCAGGGTCAGCCCGTCCAGTGTAAGCGTACTGCTATCCATCACCAGCACGCGACCGGAAAAGCCGTCGCCGGTTTCCAACGCCGCACGGACATCCGCATCGGATACGCGGGATACCAGCCGCCGCACTGCGCCGGTGGTCGGCATGGTGTGCCATGTCCAGTCATAGGTCACGGTGTGCGCAAAGTCCTTCTCGGTGGGCGCAATGACCGCCGCCTCTATGACGGGGGATCTCCGGTTCTTCACGGTGAAAAGATCCTGCTCCGTCCACTGCTCCGACACGGTGTAATCGCACTTGAGGTCGCTGGATATCTGGGTGTTGCCGACAAAAGTACAGCCCCAGAAGCCGATATCGTGTATCTCCTTGGCGATCTTGCGCAGCTTGCGACCGGTGCCCCGGTTGAGCGCATCTATCTGGATACTGCCGCCGCCGTCAAAGGTGCAGTTGATAAAGTCAATGTTGCCGGGCAGAGGCCCCTCCACGCTGCCCTCCACCATGATCCATGTCGCCAGTGTTTCAAAGCGGCAGTTCTCCACACGCAGGTCACGCAGGAACCGGAAAGTGCCGGTGAAGCGGCTGTTGGTGATGGTGGATCCCGGCGCACCGGTCGCGCGGTTGGCAACCACAAACCCGGTCTTTACGTTGTTCAGCGTCTCGCCGTACTCCAGCGTCACCGTGGAGGAGCCGTCCGCATTGTTGACAACGCGGCGCACCGTTCCGGTTCCGCAGAAGGCACCGTTTCCAAGGTCGTAGACATCCACCACATCACCGATACGGTATCCGGGCGAGATGCGGCGCCCCTGAAGCCAAAGTTCATAGTTGACGGCGGTAAAGACGTTGTCATCGGTAACTTCCGTGATATACCCCAGCGTATTGCTGATATTGAAAACATCGTCGTACAGCACGCCGACATCGCACTCATTCCAGTGGATGGGCAGACGGTTGTCCTTGCAGTGGTAGCCGTCCCGCCACGAGACCATATGTATCTCACGCCCGTCTTCCGTATCCGGCAGCATATCCACATTTTCAAAGTACATTTCGGCGTTATTGCCCTTTATCGCCATGATGAAGGACGGTGCCTGCCGGATGGTGATATTCTCAAATACCAGTGCACCGCCGCATCCGCCGATGTAGATCGCCTCGCTGTAGGCATGCCCGATGCCGGGATTGGGCAGGAACACGAGATCCCCGCGCACACAGTCGGGCGAGGATGCATACGTGACCTTGACCTGCCGCTCCCCGGTACGCTCCATCGTGCGAAGGAACCGGTGCGGACGCCCCTGCACACCCTCGTTGTACCGGATAGCAAACCCGTTGACGGCAGTGAAATCATAGGAAGCAAGGTACGGCTCCCGGTCAACCGAGAAGGCAACGGTCTTTCCGTCCACCGACTCCACGCGCCCCACCAGGTACACCGACTCCGCCATATCGAACACGCAGTTCTCCAGCCGGATATCTTTACACCCTGCCAAAGCAAAGAAGGACAGTCCCGGCTTCATGCGGAAGATGGCGTCCTGTCCGTCCAGTGTAACCCCCGAAGCATCCTTCATGGAAAAGGGGCTGCGGAACACTGCGGCTGTGTTGGTCGCGGTACCGACATAGTAGGTCCTCCCTGCCTCAAAGCGAAGCGTCGCCTGCCGCTCCACAGCGGCACGAACCGCCTCGCTGATCGCAGGACCGTCATCGGTCACGCCATCGCCCACGACACCGAAATCGGCTGCCAGCAGTATATCGGCGGTTTTGGCACCCGCTTCGCTCGCCGCGTGTCCCGGCTCGGCTGTCAAAGGCTCCTCTGTCTCACTGTCCGGCGGCGCAACGGTTTCGGTCACGGATTCGCCGGCAACCGTCTCGCTGTCCTCCGGCTCCGTAAACTCCCCGATCGGCTCATCGGAACCGGTGGTACTGCCGGCGGACGTTTCCTCTCCGCTCCCACCGCGGCAGGCGACCAGCACGGCTGTCATGCAAAGCCCTATCGTAAGCGCACACAGGGCGCACAGAATGTATCTTTTCCTCATGATCGCATTCTCCTTTACGGAACGCAAGGCAACACCGCACGCCGCGCGGCTAAAGCCGTGGCGGCACTATGCCCGCATAAATTCCGTCATATTTTCACAAAACCGCTTCGCGCAGGATGAGGTGCGCGCGGAAGTATGGTTGCGTCCGGCGGCGCATCCGTGCCACCGTCATGATGCGGCATTGCCACAAAAACGTGCGGCGGATCGGCGACATCTTCCCCTTCACTCTCAGCAAGGATTCACAGGGAAGCGCTGATCAAACCGAGCCGATTCAACTTCGGTTTTAATCAGCACTTCCTTGGCAGAGAGAACGAACATGGTCTGCTCTGCTCCAAAACTGCTCAGACTGACGGGAATCTGTCCGCCGCTCGCCGCACGCGGGATACGCAGAGATTCCTCTTATTCAGACAGGCGGTGTCCGCTTATCCGCGTCCCTGCCGCTTTTCCCAGATGGCGCGGTTGCGGGCAACCTCCTCGGGGTCAAGCGTCCGCTCCGGATAGGACGAACACGGGAGCACCTGATCCCCGGCAACGGCTGCATTCGTGCAGGCGTTGTCATGCCGCCATGCATCGCGCTCTTCCTTGTTGCGCAGGTTCGGCACCTTGATGGGCATATTGCCGTTCAGTATGGAACGGAACGCCAGGATGCCGCAGATGCCCATATCCACCGCCTGATACACGTCGATGGACCACTTGCCGTCCTCATGCCCCAGGATCTTCTCGATGAAGAAGTGGGGAGGATAGAAGTCACTGCCGCCGTGCGTTGCCACGCCGCTGTTCTTTGCCAGCTCCGCCGAGACGAATTTCTCCGGCACGATGTAGCGGTTCTCCCCGGCGCAGGTCTGCGTGGCAGATTCCTGATACAGGCGAACCTTCTCGCCCTCCGCATCCGCGCAGGTGCCGAGGAAGCCCTTGGTTCCGAACACCTTGTAGGAAGTCTGAGCCGGCTCACGCTTGAGCGCACCGTGAATGGATTTTACGGTCGCGCCGTTGTCCAGCGTCACCATCTCAATGCCGCTGGCGTGACCGCCGGCGTGACCAAGGTGGTAGAACTCCTCAATGGGCGGATTCTCAAATCCGACCACCTGCACAGGGCGGTGCCCGGTGATGGTCATGATCGGCCCCAACGAATGCGTGCAATAGAAGGTGGGGCAAAGGTGGTTGCGCCAGTGGTTCGGATCGCCGTAAGTGATATCCAGCCAGCACGCGGCACAGTCGTGGATATACTCACCCTCGGCATAGGTGACGTCGCCGATGTCACCCTCGCGGTAGCGCCGCCACATTTCAAAGGTCAGATCCATGTAGCAGTAGTTCTCGGCGTAAGCGTAGACCAGCCCGGTCTCCTCCACCGTCTCGATCAGCTCGACCGCCTGCGCCATCGTCTCGCTTGGCAGAACCTCAGACAGCACATGCTTGCCCGCCTTCAGGCAACGAATGGCAAAGGTAGCATGCTCGGTCGCGTAGTTCGCCAGCACGACGGCGTCCATGTCATACTGGATGAAGTCATCAAAGGACTCAAAGCACGCAATGTGCAATCCAGCATTCTCGGCGTTCTGACGCGCCAGGTCAAGCAATGGCGTATACTTATCACAGACTGCCACCAGTTCCGCCTCGGGGTGATGCAGCAGTACCTGAATCATGGAGTTGCCCCTGGCACCTCCGAACACGCCAATACGCAGTTTTCTTTCCATGATATTCCCTTTCTTTGGTACGAGTATCAGCGCAGCCACAGTCAGTACCGCGACATATATTTACGGTTGCGCTGTTTTTTATGCAGGCAGGAGCCTGTCATAAACGTCATGCAAAAGTCCCGGAGTCGCAACGCACAAGTCCCGGCAGGACAGTACACGTAGCGACGACGACACAGGCGCGCCGTCATAGAGCGGTGCTGCCTCAATGCTTTCTCGCGTTCTTAGGCTTTACGCGGATATACACCGTATGCCCGTTCGGATTGTCTGCGTTGTTCTCATTCGCAGTACGCAGTTCGAAATCATCAAAGGAATTGAGAAAGGAGGTCAGCTTCTTGTGCCCATAATTGCGCACGTCGAAATCAGGGTACCGCTGTGTCAGGACATCCCCGATACGGGAAGCCATCATCCAGCCGTCCTCGTCCGAGAAGTTGGCGAGCTGCTGAAGGATGGTTCCGCGGATAGAGGACAGGTCGGTCTGCGAGGTACTGGCATCCCGCCCGGCGGCAGGTGCAGCGGCAGTTTTATCGGAATCGGAATCCGCAGACTGGGCGGTTTTCCCGATTTTATCTATAAATTTGAATTCGTTGCAGGCGGTGACGAAGGGACGCGGCGTTTTCTTCTCGCCCATTCCGATGACCAGCATGCCCGCCTCACGCAGGCGCGCCGCCAGACGGGTAAAGTCGCTGTCAGAGGACACAAGGCAGAACCCCTCCACGCGTCCCGTGTACAGAATGTCCATCGCGTCAATAATCAGCGCGGAGTCCGTAGAGTTTTTCCCGGTCGTGTAACTGTACTGCTGCATGGGCGTAAGCGAATACTCCAGCAGGACGGATTTCCAGCCCTGCATTTCGTTGCGCGTCCAGTCCGCGTAAATGCGCTTATAGGTAACGATACCGCGCGCTGTCGCCTCATCAATAATGACCTTAATGTAGGCGGGGGAGACGTTGTCGGCGTCTATCAGGACCGCCAACCGTTTTTCCTCGGCACTGTACTCGTTACTCATAGCATATCCCCGCCCGCGCACGGGCAGGTTCTCCTTTCTTCGTCTGCAATTGAATTCCGCAAGGATATATTAGCACAGAACGACCGAAAAGTCAAGTAGAAGTGACACAATAATCCGGAAATCAATTCTCGGATTTTATACAGGATACACCACACGGAAACCGCGGAGAATCCTTGCAGGTCGTTATAAACAGACCTGATTTCTGCGAAATATAGAGGCAGACAATTGAAAAAATCAAGAGGTTGTGGTATAATGGGATCATTGAGTGGCTTTGCTGTCGTTATGGTTTATGATTGGCGGAATTATCTCTTGCTGTTCCCTTTGCTACCGGCGGCGGCACAGTTGTTAAAGCTGTGTCCAAAGCTGATGATATTGTAGATTTTAGCGAAAACAGCAGATCGGGTAACAGACACAGCAGACTTTCATCATTGCGACAACCTCAAGGCATTTGGGAGTTTTTTCTGAATTATTTCGCCAAAGCGCCGCAATCCGTGCAAAAGCGCCACGACCTTTCGATCGTGGCGCTTTTGTGACAGGCTTGAACAGCCGCCTTTGCGGGAAACAGGGTGATTACTTGCCCTGCATGCCGGTCTCGTAAGACTGGATCATCTTCTTAGACATGACACCCGTACGACTCCGATGTCGTTCACTGAGCTTTTTGAGCCATTTTTCCGTATTTTTGCCCGTAAATATCTTGATTTCAAGCTTCGCCGTATCATTTCCGCCTGATGTGACTATGATTTTATCAATATATTGGGCAACAAATTCATTTGTAATCATACCTGTACTTGCGTCACGGACAGCAGCATCAAGTCTTGCTTTTACCTCGCCGATGTGCTTGCGGTATCCCTCTTTTGTGAATAGCTGCTCTTCAAGTTCTGTGAGCGTTTTCTGCGCTTCCTCTGCTTCCCTGTCGCAGGAGGCGGTCATGGATTTGAAATTCGCCGTCGTAATGGCACCTGTCGTTACAAGCTCGAGAAGTTTATTTTTCTTTTGGTCGGCAAGTGCTATAACCCGCTTTTGTTCTTCCATCTGTCCCGCAGTTTCATCATCTGCTTCCATTGACCGGAACATTTCTTCGTAGCTTGCAAGCAAGGCTTCCACATCCACGCGTGTTTCGCTGAATACCTCGAACAGGATAGGCTTGATCTCATCCTCGTAGATTGGGAAAGACGGGCAGGAATCAGCACCGTTGTTAATCTTGCCTGAGCAGACCCATTTGGAATTGACCGTGCCATCCTTGCTTTTGGATTCACGACGGTAATATGCGGCACCGCAATGGGCGCAGTATAATTTTCCTGTCAGGAGATTGGCGTGGTTGCAGATACCCTGACGATTTTTTACATCCTCGCTTCTGCGAGTCAATACCTCATTTGCTTTATCCCATAGTTCCTCGGATACGATGGCGGGAACAATTTCTCCCGTTTCGTCTTTAAACATGACCCATTCTTCGGGAGGCAAAAACTTCTGCTTTTTTGTAAACATATCCACAATACGAACCTTGTTGCCTACATAATAACCCTTATATTTCGGATTGGATATGATACCCGACATTGTGGTATGAGCAATTTTGTTGCCGTTGTAATTACGGTATCCCTGTTCGTAAAACAGCGTTTCGAGTTGCTTCATGCTGTATTCGCCTGTCGCGTAAAGCCTGAACAAATCGCGCACCATCGGTGCCTGACTTTCGTCAATGACAAGGCGTTTTTCATCCTTTCTATATCCGAAGATACGGCTGTTGCCAAGCACCACATTGGACTTGATTGCTTGCTGATGCCCGAATTTGACACGCGAGGAGAGCTTGCGAAGCTCATCCTGCGCGATGGAGGACATAATTGTAAGCCGAAGCTCTGCATCTTCATCAAGCGTATTGATGTTATCGTTTTGAAAAAATACGCCCACTCCCCATCCGAGTAATTCTCTTGTATATTGCAGAGAGTCAAGCGTATTACGGGCAAATCGGGAGATTTCCTTTGTTATAATAAGGTCAAATGCACCCTCCTTAGCATCAGCAATCATCTCATTGAAATGTTTTCTCTTCTTTGTAGAGATACCGGAAAGCCCCTCGTCAACATAACCCGGAACATATGTCCATGCGCGGTTTCTCCTAATCAAGTCTTCATAATATGCAATCTGGTTATCGAGTGAGTTGAGCTGTTCATCACTTTCGGAAGAAACGCGCGCGTAATATGTGACCCGCAGTGGGATATCATATATTGATTTGGTTCGTAATAATGCTCTGATATTTAAGATATCCATATCATCGCCCTTTCGTAAATTCGTTTTATCATTATCTATTTATTGTATTATACCATAATCGACCTCATATTGCAATACAGAAATCGAAATTTGTCAAATAATATCTTCGACAAACATTTATGTATCGGAGTGCTTAAAGCACTCCGAGGTGAACCCGCTCACCTTTCGTTCCTTTCCGGATAGCGTTTTGCTTTTCTTGCGGCAATCTTTTCGGTCATTCTCTTGTATTCTTTCTCTGAGATTGTATTGCTCTCATACAGATAACGATTGAAATAATTAAGCCAGATATCCTCTGCCATGCGTTTTTCGCGTTCTTCGTCAGTTATAACTTTCCCCATCCGGTTACCTCGTTCTTTCAGGATTTTTCAGATATATTTTCCTCTCTTCGAGGGAAAATAATACAGATAATAATGTGATAAGGTGTTCGGCGTGAAGTGAATCTTTCTGCCATCTTCAAAGCTGACCGAATTGACAATAAAATGGTTGTGTACTCTCTGAACGCCGCTGTCGTCATGTGCATCCAGATGCGTGGCAACCAAAACCTCATATCCCGGAAAAGATTTCCCGGCAAATTCCAGACCGATGCGGTGGGCTTCTTCGTAAGACTGGATTTCACCCGGCGCAAAGGATTGCACGTACTGATAGAAGTAAGTGCCACAGACTTTGCCGTAAAGATTTTTGGTTGCCATGAATTCTTCATAAGCGTGCTGACCGAGGCAGTTGACACCGCCGATATACTGCCGCCCGTTTTCGTCAACGGTTTTCTTCTCCTGCACGCAATAGTGGATGCAGCCGCGCATGGCACTTGGTGTCTGCTTGCTTTCCTTGATAAAAATAACGGTTGCCATAGGCCATCAACCTCCGCCCTGTATCACCGCATCGGTGTCGGCGTACAGCTTGTTGATTGCCTCATAGCACCGACCGATGCCGTCAGCCGTCGCGGTCAAATTGACCGTCCGCACCACGCCCTGATGTGAAAGCATGGTAAGCTGATTGAGATTGCGGCTGATACATTTCAGCTCATGAAGAACCGGCTTCAGTTCTTCAATCTGATAGATTGTCTTACCGAGTGCAGAGATGCGAAGGTATTCACCGATGCCCATGCCGGTACCGGCGGCAATCTTTTCAATTGCTTTCCATTCTCTGTCTGTCACCCAAAAGGACTTTTTTCTGTTTCGTTTGCGACCTTGTTTGGTCAAATAATCATCATCTCCATTCTGTAATAAAAGTGGGGTTTGGGGCTTCTGCCCCAAAAATAAATACGTTTGGCTCCAGCCGCCTTTGGCGGTGGGAGTCCAAACGCTCTGCTTGCCCTGTCGGGGCGGCGTGCCGCAACGGCGGGCAAAGCATCTTGCCACCGCTGAAGCGGGAAGTCGTCTCGCTACGACTCGTGTACATTGTCCGCAATTTCTATCATTCGCTTTTTCTCCTTTCTGATAATATGGGAGCAGTATTTATAAATACAATTATGCAAAAAGAAAGCGCCTGCTTATCTGAATTTGGCGTAACAAACGAAACAAAAACCGGCTACCGAATTTTATTTGTTCCGCTTGTTACGCCATTTTACATACCATACAGGTGTATATGGGAGCAGTTTTTATAAATACAAATTGATTTCCTCGGCAATCTATGGTATACTATAAAAAACAATTACGGAGGTTTCCATGGCGAAA
>OIGD01003246.1_pt1 | contig 11209 bp, 11 predicted proteins | sample 1582211 | NCBI WGS metagenome assembly OIGD01 (sample SAMN04414078, study PRJEB24778) | human gut metagenome | material: faecal | host: Homo sapiens
GCGGCGAACGGTCCCGGTTACCGATACCGTGGCATCCCAGCGGCTGGACTGCGTGGTGGCGGCGCTGACCGGAAAATCGCGCGACGCAGCGCGGGAAGCGATCACCTCCGGGCTGGTAGAGGTCGACTACATCCCCGAAGAGCGCCCGGACCGGAGCCTGACACCGCCGGTGCTCCTGTCGGTCCGCGGCACCGGAAAATTCCGGCTGCTCCCGTTTGAAGGGGAGACGAAAAAAGGTCGTCTGCGGTTGCGCGCGGAGAAGTTTGTGTAAGCGGTGAATGTAGGATTGCCCCCGGATGGGGGCTTTTTTGATTGGATGGGGGATTTTTGGGGGTGGTTGTGAAGTGACGGTTGAGGTCCATTTGCTTTTTGTCCGTCAATCCAGTCAGCCACTATCTAAGACGGATAAAAAGCATATAGAACACCATAGCAACCAGCCCGTCATCACCCAAGCCCCAACGGAACGACACATGGGTCGTTCCCTACAAAATGGCTACATCAAATCAGCACCCACAAAAAATAGACAGTAAAGCCCCACCTGTTCAAGTTCTTGGGGTTCTTATGGGTGACTGGTTGCGCAGCAACCAGTCAGTAGCGCAGCGTTGCTTCTCTCCGAAAGAAGCCCCCTAAGCGGGGTCCGGGGCAGAGCCATGCTTGCCCGCCGCGCCCCCTGCCAATGAATTTTTACAAAAAACGGCTGAAACCCTATTGACTTTTTGCCGATTTTCCTGTATAATAACAGGAGAGAACAGCGAAGCGGACGTTTCGCATGAAATTCGGAAAGGATAGCGAACATGAAATTCAGAAAATTACTGGCGGCAGGGCTTGCCGCGTGCAGCCTGTTGACCCTGGCGGCGTGCAAATCGAGCGACGGAACGACCAACTGGGATGATTATAAGCAGGAAGACAAAGTGATCAACAGCGTTGCAACCGGCAGCGGTGAAACCGCAGGGACCCTGCTTTTTGAATCGATCGACAGCGACACCGTGCGCATCACCGGGTATACCGGTCCCGAAACGCCGCATACCCTGACGGTTCCCGCAACCGTGCAGACCAGCACCGATACCAGCATCGCGCCCAAAAAGGTGACGGCGATCGGGGAGAAGGCATTCCATTCACTCTCGAACCTGACCGAGGTGACCCTGCCCGAGGGACTGACCGAAATTGAGAATTACGCGTTTGCAGAGTGCAAGCAGCTGACCAAGGTGAACCTGCCCAAAACGCTGGAGAAGCTCGGCAAGGCTGCTTTCTACGGCTGCGAGAAGCTGACCGAGGTCGGCGCACTCGGCGAGACCAAGCTGACCGAGATTCCGGAGACCTGCTACCTGGAGTGCAAGGCGCTGACCGCCCTGACGATTCCCGCCAACATCAAGACCGTCGGCAAGGGTGCGTTCCAGGGCTGCACCGGACTGAAAGAAATCACACTGGCAGAGGGCGTTGAGACGCTGGATAGCCAGTGCTTCATGCAGGCTGAGAACCTGGAGACCCTGACCCTGCCGTCGACGCTGCAGAACACCGACCCGAAAGTGGACCTGACCTTCTACGGCGCCGCTAAGCTGACCACCGTCAACGTGCCTGCTGACGCGCCGGAATCGGTTAAGCAGTTTGCAGACATCCTGCTCGGCAAAGACGAAGCCTGAGCATAACATAAAACAGAACCCCGGGAATTGTAAGCCCGGGGTTCTGTTCTTTTGGAGAACAAAAAAGAGGCAGCAACCAATCGGTTGCTGCCTTGTTTCTATGGGGTCAAGCCTTTACAAACGTGAACTTCTCCCAGGGGATGTTGACGGGCTGCTTTTCGGTGATGATAGAATCCACGCACATCAGGAGCGGGAAGTCGGCGGCGTTCAGGATGCCCTTGCCGGAGGCAATGCGGATTGCGCGCGCGACACGCTCCGCAACCACCAGCGATTCCAGCGTGACGCCGTTCAGCTCTGCTTTGGCTTCGTCAATGTTCAGCCCGCGACCGAGCAGGATGCCGACCAGTCGCGTTCTGCCGCCGTAAACCGTGACATAAAGGTCACCCGCGCCGACGCAGAGGTTTTCCAGCGTTCCGGCGCCCTGGTAAGCCAGCAGCTTTGCCATTTCCTTGGTTGCCTGACCGAACACCGCTGCCTGCGAGTTGAAGTGCAGCTCGCTGTCAATGCCGAATTTGCGCTGGTTCAGACCGATGGTCAGCGCAATGCCGAGCGCGTACCCGTTTTTCAGCGCGACCGCCGACTCAATGCCCACAACATCGGTGGAAAGGCTGATGTGGTAGTAGTCGGTTGCCATAATCTTTCTCAGCTTCTCCAGCGTTGCAAGGTTCTTGCCGCAGAAGGCAACTTCGGTCTGGTCATGCGCCACCAATTCATAGCTGGTGCAGGGACCGCCGATTGCGTTCAGCTCCACATGGCTGCCGATTGCGTCCAGCTTCTTCTGCCAGACCTCCGGGTAGCAGAGCAGCTTTCCCTCCGGGGTGTCCATCAGCCCCTTTGTCACGCTCAGGACCGGAATGCTGTCCGGAATCTTGGGGAGCACGAACTCGCCGAACCAATCCACGCCGAAGCTGGAAACGCCGCCGATGATCATGTCCGCGCCTGCGATGGCGGTCTCCATTTCTTCAATCTGATAGTACCGGACACCCGCCGGGAAGTCGGTTTTGAATTTCGGGTGTCTGCCGGTTGCGCGGCAGGCGTCGATTATTTCGCGGTCCAGATGCGTGCCGACCAGCCGGACCTCGTTGCCGTTTTCCAGCGCCGGGAATGCCAGCGCCGAGCCCATCATGCCGGCGCCGATGATTGTTACAATTGCCATATCCGTTTCTCCTTCTCTCTTGCTCTGTTGCAGCCTTCGGGCGGTGCATTTCCCGGGTGGGGGACCGCCTGCCGGGGGTGAATGCTCCGGCGTTGGCTGACTGGATGGCTTATTATAACACGGCAAGCCGGCTTTGTCAAGAAAACGCCAAAAAGCCTGTCAAACTGCCCTGTGCGGTGACGGATTCGGTCAAATTCCGCCACATCCAGCCATTTTCGGGGCAGGAATGCAGCTGTGTCTGGCGCCCGGCATTCGGTCCTAAAAAATGACAAATGGAAAATTTTTTAGTTGGTCACTAACTTTTGCTTGACAAGCAGGGGTCCGGCGTGTATAATACAAGTTGGTTCGAGCGGAACCGATTTTTTTTGGCGTGGGTTAGCTTCGGCTAACCAAGGACGAAAAAATCGTTCCATTCTTTTTGCCGAAGAGTTAGCCAAGGCTAACCTCCGGAGAGAACCGGATTCTTTTGTGAGGTGATGGTATGAGTTCGTCGGAACTGCGGTATCTGATTGCGGCAAGTACGCTTGCCGAGGGGGGCGCGGCGGTCAAGCAAAAGGACATTGTGGGCAAGCTGGGCGTGTCCAAGGTCAGCGCTTACAACGCCGTGGAGCGTCTGCGGGAGAAGGGGTACATCGAAAAGAACGAGCGGAAAATCGGGTTGACGGAGCGGGGCAGGGAAGCCCTGAACGAATACCTGACCATCATCCACTTTATGGCGTCGCACCTCTCGCTGCATTGCGGCACGCCGGAAGCGGAGGCTTACGAGGACGCGCTGAATGCGACCTGCGCGTTTTCGGATACGACCCGCAACGGGGTGGCTGCCTATATTCAGTCCGGGATGAAAAGAGTTCGTCATGAGCAAGGAATATAAGCATTGGAATGCCGAAAAAAGCTGATTCCCGTGATGATTCGGATGTACTGCCGCGGCAATCACAAGGCAGAGCGGAAAGCGGAGGGGGTCAGGGGCAAGGCGCTTTGCACCAAACGCCAGGACCTTGCGGAATATGCAGCATTCCGGCTGGAGAAATGCCCCTTTAAGAAAAACAAGGGCTTCTGCTCCTACTGCAAAATCCATTGCTACAAGCCGGAGTACCGCGCGGAGATGAAGGATGTGATGAAATACTCCGGTTCGCGCATGTTGTTCTCGCATCCGATTTTTGCCGTGTCGCATGTCACGGCAATGATCCGGCATAAAAAGCAGCTGAAAAAGCAGGCAGCACAACAACCGGAGAAGGGGACCGGGAACACCACTCAGACCCCGACCCAGACCAACAGTCAGAACCAGGAGAAGGAGCAAATCAAATGATCGACAAGGAATTATTCAAGCTGATCGGAAAAAACAAAAAGTACATTTTTATTGCGGTCGCGCTGCAGGTGCTCGGGCTGATTGCCAATGTTTCAATCACCGCATGCGTGTGCTATGCAGTCTATCTGCTGACAAAAGGCGCGGAGGCAACGCGGTTTCTCTATCCGCTGATCGGCGCGGTTTTGGGAATTGCCGTCCGCTATACCTGCTCGCGGCTGACCGGCGACATTAAGGATACGCTGGGCAGAGGCGTGAAACGCGACCTGCGCGAGAAGGTCTACAACAAGATTCTGCGGCTGGGCGTGAAAACAACGGACGGCATGAGCATGGCGGGCTTGACGCAGGTGTCGCTGGAAGGCGTGGAGCAGCTCGACATTTATTTTTCCGGCTATCTGCCGCAGTTCTTTTTTGCTATGCTTGCGCCGATTGTGCTGTTCCTGATCTGCGTTTGGATTGACTGGCGGACCGCGCTGGTGCTGATTGCCTGCGTGCCGCTGATTCCGCTTTCCATTGTTGCGGTCAGCAAGTACGCGAAAAAGGTGTTTGCCAAATATTGGGGCAAGTACACCTCGATGGGCGATACCTTCCTGGACAGCGTGCAGGGCTTGAAGGAACTGAAAATCTTTCAGGCAGACGCGGCGCAGCACGTGAAGATTAACGAGAGCGCCGAGGAGTTCCGCGTGATTACGATGAAGGTGCTGGTGATGCAGCTGGTCAGCATCACCATTATGGACCTGGTGGCTTACGGCGGCGCGGGCGTCGGCATTGGCCTTGCAATCTGCGGCGCGGCGTTCTGGGGACTCAATCCCCTTGCGGCACTGTTCCTGTGCCTGGTGTCGGTTGAGTTCTTCCTGCCGCTGCGCGCGTTCGGTTCGGCTTTCCATGTTGCAATGAACGGCATCAGCGCGGGCAAGAAGATTCTTTCCCTTCTGAACACGCCCGACCCCGAATGGGGCTCGGAAACGCTGGACGGCAGCCGGGATATTCAGCTGGATGACATCACCTTCTCCTATGACGGCAAGCGCGACGTCCTGAAGCACGTGAGCATGACCTTCCCTGAGCGGGGCATGACGGCGATTGTGGGCGAGAGCGGCTGCGGCAAATCGACGGTTGTCAATATGCTGGTGGGCGCATTCCGTCCGCAGAGCGGCAAGGTGACGGTTGGCGGCAAGCAGCTGGAGAAGCTCTCGCGCGAGAACTGGTATTCGCACCTGGCAGCGGTCAGCTACAATACGTATATCTTCAACGAAAGCGTGCGCGACAACTTCAAAATGGCGAAGGAGAGCGTTACCGACGCGGAGATTTATGCCGCGCTGGAAAAGGTGAACCTGAAGGGCTTCATCGAGGAGAACGGCGGGCTGGATAAGGTGATTACCGAGGATGCAAACAACATCTCCGGCGGGCAGAAGCAGCGCCTTGCGTTGGCGATTGCGCTGGTTTCGGACAAGGACATCTACGTGTTCGACGAAGCAACGAGCAACATCGACATCGACAGCGAATCGATCATCATGAAGAATATCAAAGCCCTTTCCGAGAACAGAAGCGTGATTGTCATCTCGCACCGTCTGGCAAATGTGGTCCCTGCGGACAACATCTACTATATGGAGGACGGCGAGATTCGGGAAAGCGGCTCGCATGAGGCGCTGATGGCGGCAAAGAAAGGGTATGCACGCCTGTACAGCACGCAGAAGCAGCTGGAGCAGGGGTACACGGAGGCGATAGCATGAGCAAGCAGAAAAAAGGAAAGAACGATATCAGAAGAAGCGGCGCCAGGATTATGGCAAGCCTGGTCGTGCTGCTGGGCAGCCTGTCCTACATCATGATTCTGGCGGTCCTGAACTGCAGCTTAGGGTTTGTGACTGCAATGGGTGTGACGGTGTTCGGCGCGGTTGGTGTTGCAAAGGCGCTGGGCGAGCCGGTGGCGCTCTCCTATGGGCTGATTGTGGGTCTGGGGGTCGGCTGCGGCGTGATTCGCGGATTTCTGCGCTACATCGAGCAGTACAGCAACCACTATATCGCGTTCCGGCTGCTGGCAGCGTTCCACGATAAGATTTTCGGCGCGCTCCGCGTGCTCTGCCCTGCAAAGCTGGAAAGCAAGCAGAAGGGCAGCATCATTGCAATGATCACCTCGGACATTGAGACGCTGGAGGTGTTCTACGCGCACACCATCTCGCCGATCTGCATTGCGGTGCTGGTGTCAACGGCGGTGTTCCTGTTCGTCGGGCTGATTTCCAGCTGGTATCTTGCGCTGGTTGCGCTTGCCGGGTTCCTGTTCATCGGCATTGTGGTTCCGCTCATCTCCTCGGGCAGACTCAAGGAGAGCGGCGTGAAGTACCGCGCCGAATTTGCCTCCTTCTCGGCATACTTCCTTGACAGCATCAAGGGTATCAAGGACATCGTGCTGAACAACGCGGGCAAGGAGCGGGAGGAAGAGGTCAACAGGCGCTCGGACATCCTGCTGGGCGAAACCAAAAAGATGAAGCACAACATCACCCGCGCCGGCTCGGCAATCGAGCTTACGGTGTCGGTGTTCATTCTTGCGGCGCTTGCCGTGGGGATTGTGCTGGTCAAAAACGACCGGCTGACGGTTGGCAGAATGATCATCGGTATGGTGACGGTGTTCTCATCGTTCGGTCCGGTTATTGCGGTCGGCGGGTTGCCCGGAAACCTGACGCAGACCTTTGCAAGCGGCGACCGGGTGCTGAACCTGCTTGCCGAAAAGCCGGCTGTGGAGGCAGTGAAGAACGGCAAGGATTTTGACTACGAAAACCTGAAGGTTGAGGACCTGTCGTTCAGCTACGACGGGCAGACCGAGGTGCTGAAGGACGTGAAGATGCACGCCGAAAAGGGCGAGATCATCGGCATTGTGGGCGAGAGCGGCTGCGGCAAATCCACCTTCTTAAAGCTTTTGATGCGCTTCTGGGAAAGAAGCGGCGGCGGAATCGATTACGACAACATTGACATCGACCGCATCAACACCGATTCGCTTCTGAAAAACGTTACAATGGTTTCGCAGACCACCTATCTGTTTGAGGAATCGATCGAGGACAACCTGCGCATTGCAAAGCCCGACGCAACGCAGGCGGAAATTGAGGACGCCTGCAAGAAGGCTGCGGTGCATGACTTCATCATGACGCTGCCCGACGGCTACAAAACGCAGGTCACGGTGCTGGGCGACAACCTCTCGGCAGGGGAGAAGCAGCGCATCGGGCTGGCAAGAGCCTTCCTGCGCGGCGGTGAGCTGATTCTGTTGGATGAGCCGACCAGCAACGTTGACAGTATCAACGAGGGCATCATTCTGAAAGCGCTGAAGGACCAGAAGAACAGGAAGAGCATCATTCTGGTGTCGCACCGCGAGTCGACAATGGCGATTGCGGACCGGATTTATAAAGTGGAAAACGGCAAGATGACGGAGGCGGTGTAAAACGATGACCGAACAACAGAAACAAAACGAAATTGACGAAGCTGCCTCTGTGCTGATTGAAAATTCGGAGGATGCTGCTGCCCCTGCGGGCGCGGCGTTCTCCGGGGGGAGCCTCCGGCGCAGCGCAGCCGGTTCTTTCGGAAATTCAAAATCAAGGATATTGTCTTTCTGGCAATCATGACGGCGTGTACGCTGATTACGGGAGCGGTGATGCCGCTGCTGATCAACGTTCCGCTGTTCGGAATCGTGCAGTTGGGGCTGGGGCTGCAGTTTTCCATCTTTCCGGTAATCGGCATGATGAAGGTCCGCAAGCCCGGTTCGCTGTTCTTCCAGTCGATCTTCATTGCGGCGTTCCTGGTGTTCATGTTCCCGCCGATGTCGATGATTGTCCTGTGCGGGCTGGTTGCGGAAACGGTTGCCATGCTGTTCTTCCGTGGCTACACCAGCGATTGGGCATGCGTGATGGCAGGAACGCTCTATCTGCCGATGACGATTCCGTTCCTGTACTTCTATTACCGGTTTTTCTACACGGTTACGGAGGAGGGAAAGACCGGCGCTTCGATTTTTCTTGCAGGTTCCAATCCGTTGGTCGTTGCGGGAATCTCCTGCGCGATTGTTGCGCTGTGCTTTGTGGGGTCGGTGATCGGTATGATTGTTTCCCGCGAGCTGAAAAAAAGCCGGAGCTTTGAAAAAATGAGCTTTTGGACCTTCAAAAAGAAGCCGTATCCCATCCTGGCGTTTGCCGCAAGCATCTTTTTCATCGTGTTCGGGCTGGTGATGGCGCGGAATGCGCATTTTAGCTGGTTCCTGCTGGGCGCCTATATCTGGCTGTTCCTGTTCGGCTGCCGGAAGGGCTGCCTGCATGTCATCGGTCCGTTCTTCCTGCGCGGCGGGATTTTCGGCGTGATTGCGTATTTCGCCTACGGAAGGAACTTTGCCTCGGCGCTGGCGATGGTCAACCGTTTCGGTGCGGTCTTCCTGTCGATTGCGCTCGGCATGAGCATGGAGCCGATTGGCATGACGCGGAATCTTTCTACGCTGCGGGTGCCGCGCGGAATCACGTTGGGAATGCTGATTGCAACCTCCTTCCCGCCCGTCCTGCGGGCAGAGAAGCAGCGGGTTCGCGAGGCAATGCAAACGCGCGGCGCGGGTACGATTTCGGCGGGCAATCCGGCACCGGCAAGCAGATGCCGGAGAAGTATTTCGACAAGACCGCCGTGGTGGAAAAGATCGGTGACCGGTACTATTTCTCCTTCACGCAGCTTTCGTTCTCGATGGAGAACCTGACGCTGACACTGGAGGAGGGCAAGCAGACCGGCTACCGCATCACCGAGGACAGCGGCGACCGCAAGACCTATTCCTATACGGTATCCAAGGAAAACCTGCAAAAGGCGCTGCCGTTTACCGTTTATGTGTCGGTGCGCGGCGAAACTTTCCCGTTCACCATCACGCTGGACCTTGCTTCGGCAACCCGGACCGGCGATGTGGAGGACGCAGAGACCGAACGCCCTGCTGAATTTGTACCGGTTATCTCCACAAGCTCGGGCAGCGAATACGAAGCCACCAGAGGGCAGATTTTCGTCATTCGGGATGCTAGGCGAGCCTGGGCGACGAGACGCCGGAGGTGACCGTCAAAGCCTACTACGTGCGCGAGGAAGAGTGGACCGAGGTCGAGCCGGACGGAAACCGGCTGCTTCTGGCAAACGCGGGCGAATACCACGTGGTCTACCGCGCGGAATCCGCAACCTATACCACCCTGCTGGGCAACCCGACCTACGCGGAAAAGGATGTCAAAATCCTGTCCGGCGTGAGCGGCGACAGCCTTGCCAAGCTGCATGACCCGAATGGGGCGCTGCCGGAGGGCACCGTGCTGATGGCGTCCAGAATCGAATCGGACAGCACCGTCTACCGGACCGCCGCCGAGAAAATGGCAGCGATTGCGGACCGGTTCCAGGTCTTTGGCGTGGAACTGATTGCAGCAGACGGAAGCGCGGCACCCCCTGCCGGAACCGTTACCATCGGGCTTCGGGCAGATTCGACCTACAACCGCAATCAGGTTGCGGCGTACCTTCTTGGGGAGGACGGACGGCTGACCCAACTCAACGTGTCGAACGGCGGCAGCTATGTCAACGTGGAGACCGCGCAGGGCGGGACCATCATCCTGTGCATCCCGGGCGTGGCGTTCCATATGCCGATCTGGGGGTATATCCTGATTTCGGTAGGCGCATTGGTCCTTGTTGCCGGTGCGGTCATGGCGATTGTCCTCACGGTCAAGCACAAAAAAAGAGCAAAACGAGCCTGAAAACGTGGGCGTAACCGCCCCCTGCAGTGCCCGGTTATCCCAAACAGCCCCTGCGGGTTTTCCCGCAGGGGCTGTTTGTTGGTTGGGGGGCAGGGGAGGCACCGTTACGGTTCGTCCGGAATCCTCCAGCGAAACAGTTGTCGGAAGCTGCTGACGCAATCTCGGCAGAGCCAAATCTTCCCATCGTCCGAACGGTACCCGTCGTGCAAATCTGCGCCGTCCATGCTGATTCGGTCCCAGCAAAGCTCGCAATGCGCATGATCGCCCTGGGCATAGGTCTGAAACGAAATTGGGAGATCCGCTAAATAGTCGTAGTCCCGCAACCCGTTTTTGAGGATGCCCTCTTTCCATTTCTGCTCCTGCTCTGTCATTCCGCTGCCCCTTTCTGCCAATCCCGCGTTCCGGTGATATGCCGGTTTATGCCGTCAGCAAGCGCACCGGAATCAGGAGGTCGTTCAAAAAGCTGGTCCCTTCGCCCAAGGTGTCGTGCCGGTAGACGGCTACCACCGGATACTGCCTTCTGCAGGCTTCCTGATTTCGGTGCAGCCGATGCTGCTTGCCAAGAGTGCTGCCAACACGATGAGGGGCAGGAATTTTTTCATCTGTTCGGTCCTCCTTATCAAAAAGCGCACAAAAGCCCTGGGCTTTTATGCGCTTCCGGATGGGTATGCAGTTGGTCAAAATCCGGTCACGCGGGGTTCGTTGCCTGCTTTCGGATTGGATGCGGTTTCGGCGGCGGTTGTCAGTCGCCTTCAAATTTGCTTGTGGACGCTCTTGTATTCGTCGTAGAAGCGATAGAACGGGCAGGCGGCGGTCCTGCCTGCAAGGAAATGCGTCATTTCGTCCTGGTCGAGGTTGACCCGGCAGGAGTAGGCGTCGTAGTCTTCGTCATAATCGTAAAAAACACAGCTGTCGCAGGTCCCGGCGGCTTTTTTCAGTTTTCTTTCTTCCATCGTTCTGCCTCCTGTGTTTGTTTTTTGGGAATCTCCCACCTTTATTATACCGCATTCCGGCGCAAAAGTAAAGAGGTTTTCGAAAATTTTCGGATATTGCGCGCGGGAGCAGGCGATACTGACAGTAAGACCTGGAAAGGAGGCGCGCTGTGGCTTTTTCGTCGCTGGTATTTTTGTTTGCGTTTTTGCCGGTGTTGCTGGCGGCTTACTACCTTTGCCCGCGGCGGGGACGGAACGCCGTTCTGCTGGCGGCAGGGCTGCTGCTGTGGCCCTACTATGGCGAAATTTTGATGTATTCCAACCAGTGTGGCGTTGGGTTTGGCTACCTGCTGTGCGCGTTGGCATTGGCGCTGGCACTGCCGCACCTGCTGTGCGGCTGGCGGAACAGCCTGCCCGGTGCCTGCGGCGCAGTGGTCTGCCTGTGTTTT
>OIGD01003250.1_pt1 | contig 11202 bp, 10 predicted proteins | sample 1582211 | NCBI WGS metagenome assembly OIGD01 (sample SAMN04414078, study PRJEB24778) | human gut metagenome | material: faecal | host: Homo sapiens
GTCAAATTTACAACCGTTCATTTATATTTTTCTCAACAATTACAATATCTGATAAATTTGTGTCGATTGGTACCTTTTGTATTGTTTTTTTCTTGTCTAAATCAAAAATTAGGTAATTTTTTTCAACAACATTTGTAATTAATGCAATATTTGAGTTTTCATTAATTTTTGTTATTTTGTTACAAAAACCACTGATTGGTAATTTGATAATCATTTCAACATCAAAAGAATCAGTATTTACTATATAAAGTTCATTTTCTTTTGCGCCTAATACATATAAAAGATTGTTATATTCAATCATATCCATAGGTTTTGGAGCAACCATAACTTCCTTTAAAAATTGTGCACGATATGAACTTGGGTCTTCTTCTTCCAAGGACGATTTACGTTTACGGTATACTTTTACCATACCTTCTTGGTATCTTTTGCCATATGCTTTTTTGTGTGAAGCTTTTTTTAATTTTTTCTGTTCAGCTTCATATTCTTCAACTGTTTTACCGCTTCTTATTTCATTTATAAAATGTTCTTCTTCAGTTGGTGCTTTTTTCGTTATAATATATTTTTCTAGCAAGTTTTTAGTTCGTGAAACTAAATATAAGTTATCATCATTTATTATTATTTTTGAAATATTTGATGTATCACAAAATTCATCAACACGATAATTTTCATCAACTGTTATACAAAAAAGCTTTGAAGTATTTTTATCAATATATACAAGTCTATTGCCGTCACTTGATATCGTCAAATGTTCAGGAACACCAGTAATTTTAACTTTTTCAACAAGTGTAACATCCTCGCAATCAATTTTATATAAAGCATTTTCTTCATTTGTTGCAACATAAGCTACATTATTTAAATTGTCAACAACTATTTCACAAGGCTCAACGTTAAAGTCAAGCTGACGTGCTACACTTTCATCTTTTAAATCTACTATATCAATGTGGTCTTTTCCGCGAAGCAAAACAAATAAATACCTTTCATTATAAAATGGCTTAATACTTTTTGGCATGCCATTTAAGTTTAATGTATAAATAGCTTTGCTTGTTTTTGCATCAAATACACGTATTAAATTTGAACTAAAATATGTTGTTAAATACAATTTATTGTTAACACTTTTGTCAATATTTGAATATTTTCTAGCGGTAATAACAAGTTTTTTACCAATACTAACTTCAGATACTAACGGAATAACCAAATCCCCCATAATACCTTTAATATGGTCAGGAACTATTAAACCTGAAGGTACGAGCATATCTTGCGGTAAAAGACCTGTTTTAACACTCATTGGCAAATCTTCATAACTACACAATGTATATTTTTCATCATCAATAGGTATAATTTTAACTAAAGAATAATTATTATTAAACACAATAACTTCAGGACGGTCCTTTAATTGTTTTTTATTTGGATATGTATATTCTATTTTTACTTTACCAACATCTTCGCTAACACTTGGTGTTATAGGTAAATACCGACTTCCATCAGGGAATGTGACAAGTCCGTCAAATCTTATTTCAACATTTGGCTCCTGTTTTAATAAATATTTTCTTAGTTTTGGTTCAAAATTATATGCAAACACACTGTTACATATAAATACTGAAAAAATTATACTTGTGAATATTAGTCGTTTGAATTTATTCATAATTAGTCTTTACCACTACCCAGTACTTGTTTAACCTTATCAATTATACTATCATTATGCGCTGCTTGTTTTTTTGACTGAAGTTCATAAAGTTTAGCATACAATTTTCTCTCTTCATCGCTAATTTGATTTGGTGTTTTTATAATAACCTGCACAAAGTGATCTCCACGTTTATTATTGCTTCCTAAAAATGGAACACCGTGGTATTTTAAGGTTAATATTTTTCCATATTGTGTTGAAGGTGGAATTTTTAAAAGCTTTTCTCCATCTAACGTTTCAACTTTAACTTCATCACCTAAAACAGCTTGAGGCATTGTTATTTCAACTTTTGAATGAATATTATACCCGTCACGTATATATTTATTACTTTCTTCAACATATATTACCAAATACAAATCGCCATTTAATCCGCCATTGATGCCGCAGTCACCTTCACCGCTTATTCTTATTTTTGCACCATTATCCACACCTTGAGGAATTTTTACTTTTATTGTTTTTTCAGTTTCAACTCTTCCAACTCCATGGCATTTTGGACAAGGTTGTTCTATTTTTTGTCCTGTACCATTACAATGTGGACACATTGTAACTTGTGTAAAACTGCCTAAAGCTGTTCTTGTTGTTTGCTGTATGCGTCCATGTCCTTTACAGGTTGGACATACAATAGGTGTTGTGCCATCTTTGCAGCCGCTTCCATGACAGGCTTCGCATTTTTCAAGATGTTCAACTTTTATTTCTTTTTCAATTCCAAAAATAGCTTCTTCAAATTTAAGCTTTATATTCATTCTTAAATCAGAACCGCGTTTTGGAGCATTCGGGCTTTCATCTTCAAAACCGCCCATGCCGCTAAAACCGCCGCCAAAAAATGATTCAAATATATCATTTAAACCGCCAAATCCAAAATCAAACGGTCCTTGATTCGTATATCCTGAATTTTGAAGTCCATCTTCACCGTATCTATCGTATACAGCTCTTTTGTCATCATCAACTAAAGTTTCATAGGCTTTACCTAGTTCTTTAAATTTTTCTTCAGCATCAGGTGCTTTATTAACATCAGGATGCAATTGTCTGGCTTTTTTACGAAAAGCCCTTTTTATTTCATCTTTTGAGGCGTTTCTTTCAATTTCTAATATACTATAATAATCACTCATACTCGTTTATTCTTTCAATTTTAACTGTTTACGGCTACATTTACTAAAGTTGGTCTTAAAACTTTATCTTTTAATTTATATCCTTTTTGAAGTTCATTTAAAATTGTTTGGTCTTCAACTTCATTATTCGGAGTTTGCATAACTGCTTCGTGATAATTAGGGTCAAATTTTTCGTTTTCAGTACTTATTATTTCAAGCCCTAATTTTTTCAAATTTTCAAATACTTGATTATAAAGTACATCAAAACTTTTTAAAGCAGCTTCGCAGTCTGTTATGCCCTCCATTGTTTTTTTTGCACGGTCAAAATTATCCAAAACTTCAATCATTTTTAATAATGCATTTTCAAGCCCCATATTTATAAGTTCTGTTTTTTGTGCTTCCGTTCTTTTACGATAATTATCAAAATCAGCAGCTAAACGAACATACTGGTTATTTAATGCATCATATTTTTCTTTATATGTATCATTATTACTTTCTAAACTTTCATTTAATTCTTCATTTTGAGGTTCAATATTTTCTTCAATATTATCATTTTCATTATTTACTGTATTTTCTATATTTTCTATATTTTCGTTTTCTTTAAACGGATTTTCTCCATGATTCAAATGTTTATGTTTCTTACTCATTTTTTAATATTCCTTTATATATTAATAATCTAATTATATTATAATTTAAGAAATTTTTTACTTAAAGGTTTTTAATTTTTTTTTAACATTTATTGACATTATTTTATTTGAAAGGTACATTTTGAACAATTAGCTTTTGGATGAAGTATTAAATTGTCCTCCAAATCATACATTTTGGCTAACCGTGTATTTAAAATATTTCCGCATTTAGGGCATATAATATTGCTTTCTTTATTTAATATTTTTAGCTTTATATTCTCAATCTCTTCAAATGAAATAGGATTTTCGATATTAAAATCTTTTTCATATAGTTTTATGTCACCTGGAGATATTTTTAGTCCTTTTGCAAGTTTTTGTCTTACCGTTGAACTTAAAAATAAATCCTGACCTGATTCAATACTATCAATTGTTTCTTCATTTAGGTTGCATCGTTTCGCAAGTCCTGATTTTGAAAATCCTAATTTTTCCCTTAAATTTGAGACAAATTGAGCAAGTGATATATTTTCGTTTATTTGTTTTATCAATTTTTAATCCTGCTTTTTTGTGTTTTTATTTACAATATCATTATGCCATGCAAGTAACATTCCTGCCACAAAAATGCTGCTATATGTTCCAATTATTATCCCAAGTAACATAGCAAGCACAAAATCTTTTGTTGTTGTTCCTCCAAAGAAATATAATGCAAGAAGTGTTAAAACTGTTGTAAATGATGTATTTATACTTCTTGCAAGTGTTTGATTAACAGATGCATTGACAATCTCATCATAACTTAACTTTTTTGCATAAAATTTACAATTTTCACGAACACGGTCAAATACAACTATTGTATCATGAACCGAAAAACCTATAACTGTAAGCAATGCTGTTATAAACAAACTATCAATTTGAACGTGGTAAAATATTCCAAGAAGTGAAAAGGCTCCAATAACAAATACAGCATCATGAACAAGGGTGTATAACGCAATTATTGCATATTTTGGTTCAAAGCGTAGTGATAAATACACAGATATACCCAAAAATGCAAGAAGCATTGCTATAAATGAATTTTTAAAAAGCTCTTTACCCAAAGTAGGTCCAATTGAACTTATTTGTACAAGCTCGCCTTGTTTAAATTCACTATTTATTACTGATTTTATGTTCTCCAATTGTTTTTGGTTGTTTTCATCAATAAACTTTGTACGTATTGAAATAATATTGCTTACTTTATTTTCATTTACATTTGTATCTGAAATTATTTGAATCACCGGATGTGCTATACCATTTTTTTCCAAATTGTCTCTTAAGTTTGAAATTTCATTATTATTTATATTTTTATCGACTTTATATTGTAAAATTGTCCCTCCGGTAAAATCGATACCAACATTTAAAGGGTAATGATTTTCATTTGTAACGGATGAATAAATCATTGCAACAATTCCTGGAACTATCAAAATTAATGATAATATAAACCATATGTAACGATATTTTACAACATCTATTATTTGTTTTTGTTTTGATATATCAAACATAATTTATTTTTCTCCTTAAAAAATTTTACTCGATTAATCCGTATTTTGCGTTATCACCGTCATTATTATCATTTTTATTTTTAATTTGAGGAATATCACTTTCTTTTAAGCCAAACCAGAATGGATGATTTAAATTACATTTATCAAATAAAATATGCATAAAATTGCGGGTTACTGTTATAGCTGTAAACATTGAAACAATTACACCAATTGCAAGTGTAACTGCAAATCCTTTAACAATACTTGTTCCAAGCATATATAATATAACGCAGGTGATTATTGTTGTCATGTTTGAGTCAAAAATACTTGTAAATGCTCTGTCAAAACCGCTATTTATTGCTGCATAGAAAGTTTTTCCAGATTTTAGCTCTTCCTTTGTTCGCTCAAAAATTAGAATATTTGCATCTACAGCCATTCCAACACTTAAAATAAAACCTGCAATACCCGCTAAAGTTAATGTAACCGGTATTGTTTTAAATAAAGCAAATAATATAAAGCCATAAACAATTAAAGCAAAATTTGCAATCAATCCTGGTAATCTGTAATATAACGCCATAAATAACATAACAAGACCAATACCAATGATAGCTGCAAATTCACTTTTTTTGATACTATCGGCTCCTAAGGTTGGTCCAACGGTATTTTCCTGAATAATTTTAGCCGGAACTGGCAAAGCTCCTGCATTTAATAAGTCAACCATTTGTTTGGCTTCTTCATGCTTAAAACCGCCTTGTCCGCCTGTAATTTGAGCATGTCCGCCAATTATAGCTTCTTGTATTACAGGTGCTGATTTTAATTCTCCGTTAAAAAATATTGCCATTGGCTGACCGACAAGTTGTTGGGTAATTTCTGCGAATTTTTTTGACCCTTTATCATTAAATTCAAGTCCAACAGTCCATTCACCATTACTTGGATTTGTTGATAAAATCGCTCTTTTTAAATCATCACCAGTTAGACCTGTTGGACTCCATTGAAAAGAACCATCAAAAGATTTAGTTTGTTTTTTAAATTCCAATTGAGCTGTTTCTCCTAAAAACTCACGTGCTTTTTTAGGATCACTTATATTTGGTATTTCAACAAGAAGACGTCTTTCGCCAACTTGTTGTACAAGTGTTTCAGAAACACCCATTGCATTAACTCTATTTTCAATGGCAAATTGCAAGCTATCCATCATATCTTTTGTAATTGTACCGATTGTATCATTTGTCTGTGCTTCCAAAATAAGACGTGAACCACCAACTAAATCAAGTCCTAATCTTGTTGGTTTTAATATAACAGTGATTATTGATGTTACAAATATTGCAAAAATAATCCAAAACGTTACCAAGCGTTTATTCATTTTTTATATCCCCATTTTATATATTATCTATAATTTTGAAACTGAAGTGGTATTTTATACTCATCTTCTTTTTCACGAATTAGCTTTATTGCATCCTGTAAATCATCTTTACTCTTTCCTGAAACACGCACTTGCTCGCCTTGAATTGAACTTTGTACTTTTAATTTTGATGATTTTATATCAGCAACTATCTTTTTTGCAAGTTCTTGTGTTAATCCTTTTTTTAATTTAAATACTTGGCGAACGTTACCACCTAGTGCATTTTCAACACCTTGAGGGTCAAGTATTTTTATTGACAAATTTCGCTTTACCATTTTTGAATGCAAAATATCTAAAATATTTCTCAATTTTGTATCATCTTCTGTTGTTATTGTTATTTGAGTATCACTTTCTAAAACTACATCTGATTTTGAATCTTTTAGATCAAACCTTGATGAAATTTCTTTTTTTGTTTGCTCAACAGCATTAACAAGTTCCATTTTGTCAAACTCAGATACAATATCAAAACTACAATCTTTTGCCATTTATTATTATTCTCCTCTTTTACCCTTTTTCTTATAATATTTAAAAAAATTATAACAGAATTATAATATTTATAGCAAATTTTTTACATTTTATTTTTTATGTTTGACAAATCAATTGCTATATTTGGTTTATTTTTTATAGCTTCTTTTATTTTTTCATAAGAATACATAATAGTTGTATGTTTCTTATCCAATGCTTTTGCTATATGAGAAAAACTATCCCCATTTAACTCCCGACATAAATAAATTACAAGTTGCCTAGCTAGAGATATTTTATTACTTCGCATACTTGATAGAATATCAGAAGATTTTAAATCATAATATGAAGATACCGCATCAATTATATTGTTAATATTCAATTTCTTATCGGTTTGTTTTAAATTTAAAACTTTATTTGCAAGTTCTTCGGTTAATATGGCATCATTAATTTGACAATATGCATTCAATCTAATAAACGCCCCCTCAAGTTCACGAATATTTTTATTATATGTTTTTGCAAGAAGAAAAATAACATTATTTGGAAATTTAACACTTGTGGTTGAGCATAATTTTGAAACAATAGCAGCTCGTGTTTCAAGATCAGGCACTTGAATATCAGCCATTAAACCCCATTCAAAACGACTTTTTAATCTATCGGATAAGTTAGGTATGGCGCTTGGCGGTCTATCTGAGGTTAAAACTATTTGCTTTCCAGCATTATATAGCGTTTCAAATGTATTAAAAATTTCAACCTCTGTTCGTTCTTTGCCTTCAATAAATTGGATATCATCAATTAAAAGTACATCAACATTTCTATATTTTTGACGAAATGAATTCATTTTATCATTTTTTCCGCTATCTTTAAAGACAGAATTAATATAATCGTTGATAAAATCTTCTGTTTTAATATATTTAACTTTTAATTTTGGATGTTTATGCAAAATATAATGCCCGATAGCTTGCATTAAATGCGTTTTTCCCAAACCAACGCCTCCATATATAAATAATGGGTTATAACTTTTACCAGGATTTTCAGCTACGCTTTGAGAAGCAACATAAGCTAGTTTTGAATTATCACCTACAACAAAATTACTAAAATTATACTTTAAATTTAAATTAGCACTTGATTGCATTTGCTTTAATGATTCATATTTATCTTCATCTGAGCTATCTTTTGTTATTGGTTTAATTTGAGTTTTTGATTTGCCTTTTGATAGTTTCTTTCGGATATTGTCATCGTAAATAATGTTAAAATCAACTTCTTTCCCCATTTCCTTTGAAATGGCATTTTTTATTACATCATAATAATTTTTATTTAAAAGCTGAATTGCCAAGTTATGACCTGACAATATATTAAATCCGTTTTCGTCATATGATTGTGGAACTAAGGGTAAAATCCATGGTTCAAAGGTTGATGGTGGAATATCTTTTTCCAAAGTCTTTAATATATTTATCCAACATTTATTTATATCAAATTCTTCCATATATTTATTTTATTATAAACATGGTTTTGATGTGAGAGATTTTATTTAAATTTTTGTTTATTGTGTAATTTTAATTTTAAAATTCTGTATTTTTTCACCTTGTACAAGTTTTTTCTTATTTTGCATGGTATTTTTAATAGCAAAAATCCAACCTGTTTTTGGATTAACAAATAATAAAAAACCGGCTTCGCTTTCAATTAAACGTTGAAGATTATCAATTTGAAGCTCCCCATTATCTGATAGTTCAAATAAAGTAAAAGCAAGCGGATTAGTTATTTGGCTGTCAAGGTAACAATCAAATTTACTATTTCTTAATTTTGTTGTATCACGAACAGTTGTTGCACCGCGATATGTTGTTAAGTTTTGGTATAAAAATGTTATTAGATCATCTAAATTATAGTTTTTGTTATTGTTGCTCATTTTCTATCATGTATAAAAATTTATCTACTAATTTTGAATTCCATTTTTTATCAGATTCTTTTTTTAAAATCCTTAAAGCATCTTTTTTGGAATAGGCTTGACGATATGGACGGTTACTAATTAAGGCAAAATAAGCATCTACAATTAAAATAATCTGTGAAGTTAATGGTATTGCTTTTCCAGATTTTTTATATGGATAACCTGAGCCATCCCAATTTTCATGGTGATTTTCAATTATTGGCATAATTTCGGATATCTTATTTCCCAATGGCTCAAGAAGTTGTTTTGTTGCAATTAATGGATGTTTTTGTATTTTTAGCTTTTCTTCATATGTTAAAAGTTGGGGTTTGTTAAAAATTTCTTCAGGTACCATTATATTGCCTATATCATAAAGCAACAAAGCTATTTTTAAATCATCAATATCTTCTTTTTGAAGTTCAAGAAATTTGGCAAAATTTAAAGCAGTTTGAACTTTTTTTTGTGTTTCTCCGTTTAAATGATTATAATTGTATGTTTGAATTAATGAATCAACAACGCCATATAGTGTTTCATTTGTATTTTTACCTTCAATTAATGTTTTATTTAATTTATCTGTTAAACTTTTTGTTAAAGCAGAAGATAAAGGAATTTTATTTGATGATAAAATATCTAAAAATGCTTTTAATGCAACTTCTTGCCAATTTGATTGCATTTTAGATTTTGATACACAAACTTGATTGCGCCCGTTAAGTTTTGCTTTATACATAGCCTGGTCAGCAAGCTCAAGCAACTCGTCAGGATTATCAGTGTGTTCTAAAAATGTAACAACACCTATACTTGCTGTAATCTGACCTATTGTATTTATTTTTTCACTTGCTATTGCAACACGAATACGTTCAGCAGCTAACTTTGCTCCAACTGAATCAATACCTGGAAGCAAAATGTTAAATTCCTCACCCCCAAAACGAGACGGTATATCAACAGAACGTGCATTTTGTTTTAATACTTTTGATATTGTTTGTATTGCTAAATCACCATATTGATGACCATATTTATCATTAATTTTTTTTAAATAATCCAAATCTATTGAAATTATTGAAAAGGGTTGATTTTGTCTTTTTGAACGGTCAATTTCCCTATAAAGTGATTCTTCAAAATACCTTCTGTTGTATAACTCTGTTAAGGGATCTGTGACAGCTTGTTTTTTAACTTTTTCAAATAAACCTGCAATAACAATTGCTTGCTCAATTTGATGAGCAAATAATTTTAAAAAATTAATTTCATTTTGTTTTATATCATCACGTGAAGAATATACCAAAAGAACTCCTTCTTGTTCCTCATTTGGCAATATTGGTACAATAATTATTGATTCAACATCTGACCTTTTAAAAAAAGATTCCAAAACATCTAATGGAATTGAGGGAAGAATTTGAGAGAAAAAATCAATACAATTTGTAGTATGAATAACCTCATTATTTGATAAAGCCTGATCTAAATATCCATTTTTTGTATTTCGAAATTTATTAAATCCAATATTTATTGAAAAAGCACGTGATAATTTTTGTGCAAATTTACTTTTTGAAATTGCACGTGAAACAAAATATTTTTTGTTTTCGTATTTATCACATTCAATTTTTAATATAGAAGAATGAATGTATCCAAATTCACCTTTTAGCCCGTCAACAATACTTGTCAAAACACTTGATAACGGTTTATCTGAATTCATCATGTCCCACACATTTTGCAAAGTTACAAAAGTTTTATTTGCTTTTTCAAGTTCATTTGTTCTTTCAAGTATCTCTTTTTCAAGCTGTAAATTTTTTTCATAAACTTCCAAATAGGTTGCTTTCGTATTTAAAATACTTGCTTCAAACCTATTTACACTGTTTACTAAATTCATTATTTTATTAATAAACTTCATCCTAATTATTATACAACTTTTTTATGAAATATGAAAGTGCTTTTTAATTCTTATAGTGGAGTTTTATACTTTTTATTTAATTTATTATATTATAGTAAGTTTATTATTTAGCAGGTAAGTTATTTTATGAAATTTAATAATGCAAGTTTAGAGTTTGAAATTTTAAAATGCAAACATGAACTTGATGCACTTTTGCCGAATATTTCAAAAAGTGAAGTTACTTCCCAATTATATAATTCTATTCTGATAAAAAAAGCTATACTGGTTGATAAATTAAAGCATAAAAAACAAAACTTTTTTTCCAAAATAATAAAAAAAATAAAAACAAAAGAAGAAAAACAACAATTTATTTCAAAATATATAGATAATATTGTGATTGATAAGACTGATACAGGTAGTTTAGATATTAAGCAAATAAACTTTAGAAGTAGTTTTATTGATAAAGCAGTTAAATTAACGCAAGTTGGTGCTTATGATTATAAATTACCATTTGAAGTTAATCATAAACAAGAAATGGTATTAGTATCTTCTCCAATGAAAAGAAAGCAAGTAAATAAATATTTGGGTTATTTAAGAGAATATTTTGAAATTGAATATCGTGAAGATAAAGGAGATAGAACTGAAAATGGTAT
>OIGD01003256.1_pt1 | contig 11192 bp, 9 predicted proteins | sample 1582211 | NCBI WGS metagenome assembly OIGD01 (sample SAMN04414078, study PRJEB24778) | human gut metagenome | material: faecal | host: Homo sapiens
GACCCGGCTGGAGCGGGTTCCGACCGGGCTTGTTGATGATCTGACCTTTTCCGCGCCGCCGGACCTTGCAGCCCTGTTGCCGGAGACGCTGCCGGACCCGATGACCGTTGCGGAATTTTCCCGGGCGACCGGGCTGCGCGGCGTGGATGCCTATTCGGCGGTCCGCGTTCTGCTGGCGCTGGGAATTTTTGCGGATGCCGGAAGAAAAGGGCGCGGAATGGCGGTCCGGAGAAGCTGAAAAAGGGGGCATCCCGCCCTCTTTTTTTGTTTTCCCGGGACATTTTTTCACAAAAGCCCTTGATTAAATCGGAAAAGTATGGTATATTATTAGGCGGAAGAAAATTTCTTTGATGAAAGGAAGAAGCATATGACTTACAACAAGAAATCGATTGAGGATGTGGAGATCAAGGCCGGCGAGAAGGTTTTTGTCCGCTGCGACTTCAACGTTCCGATGAAGGACGGCGTCATTACCTCGGACAAGCGCATTGTCGGCGCGCTGCCCACAATCAAATATCTGATGGGAAAGGGCGCGAAGGTCATTCTGGCATCCCACATGGGCAAGCCGCACAGCATCTTTACCCCGAACTTCAAGCTGGATAAGAAGGAAGCTGCCAAGGTTGCGGCGCTCCCCGAGGAGGAGAGAGCGGCTGCTGAGGCAGAGCTGAAGGAAAAGGCGCTGAAGGGCGACGTCAAGAAGTTCACCCTGAAGCCGGTCGCCGACCGCCTGAACCGGGACCTGGACGGCAAAGTTGTCTTTGCAACCGACATCATCGGCGACGATGCAAAGGCCAAGATTGCCGCAATGGAGAACGGCACCTGCGTGCTGCTGGAGAACGTCCGGTTTGACGCGCGCGAGACCAAGAACGACCCGACCTTTGCAAAGGCGCTGGCAGATCTGTGCGGCGAGGGCGGTCTGTTCGTCAACGATGCATTCGGTACGGCACACCGCGCGCATGCCTCCACGGCTGGCATTGCGGACTATCTGCCGGCTGTCTGCGGCTACCTGATTCAGAAGGAAATCGGCGTGATGGGCAAGGCGCTGGCTGACCCGGCGCGTCCGTTCGTTGCAATCCTGGGCGGCGCAAAGGTCTCCGACAAGATCGGTGTCATCAACAACCTGATTGAGAAGTGCGATACACTGATCATCGGCGGCGGCATGGCATACACCTTCTTTGCCGCAATGGGCAACCGCGTCGGAACCTCGCTCTGCGAGACCGACAAGATTGAGCTTGCCAAGGACATGATGGCAAAGGCAAGAGCGAAGGGCGTGCACTTCCTGCTGCCTGTCGACAACGTCATCGGCAGAGAGTACAACGAGAACACGACCAACATGACCATTTACTCCGATGCAATTCCGGACGGCTGGATGGGTCTGGACATTGGTGAGAAGACCCGCGAGCTGTTCGCGAAGTCGATCATCGGCGCAGGCACGGTGGTCTGGAACGGACCGATGGGCGTTTCCGAGTGGAAGAACTTTGCAGCCGGAACCGAGGCGATTGCCGAGGCGGTTGCGAACTCCGGCGCGGTTTCGATTATCGGCGGCGGCGACTCCGCAGAAGCGGTCGAGCGTCTGGGCTTTGCGGACAAGATGACGCACATCTCCACGGGCGGCGGCGCATCGCTGGAGTTCCTGGAGGGTCTGGAGCTGCCGGGCATTGCCTGCCTGCAGGACAAGGACTGATCAGTCAGAAAAGAGGGTATCGGGATGAATCCTACGAAGAGAAGAACGGTGATTGCCGGCAACTGGAAGATGAACTTTACGCCGGCTGAAGCAAAGGCATTCATTGAGGCGGTCAAGCCGATGGTTGCCGGAAAGAACAACTGCGACATCATTTTCTGCGCGCCGTATGTCACGATTGCGGCTGCGCAGGAGGCTGCAAAGGGCTCGAACATCCGCATCGGTGCGGAGAACGTTCACTTTGCCGAAAAAGGTGCTTACACGGGCGAAGTCAGCGCAAAGATGCTGACCGAGTGCGGCGTGGAGTACGTGATCATCGGTCACTCGGAGCGCCGCCAGTATTTCGGCGAGACCGACGAGACGGTGAACCTGCGGACGAAGGCTGCTCTGGCTGCCGGCATGAAGGTGATTCTGTGCCTGGGCGAAGTGAAGGACCAGCGCCTGAACGGCGTCACGGACGAAGTGGTTGCAATGCAGACGAAGCTGGACCTGAAGGATGTCACGGCAGAAGAGCTGAAGCGGGTGATCATTGCTTACGAGCCTGTCTGGGCGATCGGGACGGGTCTGACCGCAACGCCGGAACAGGCAGACGAGACCTGCGGCGTGATTCGCGCAACGCTGGCAAAGATGTACGGTGCTGACGTTGCCGAGACGGTGACGATTCAGTACGGCGGCTCGATGAACGAGAAGAATGCGGCCGATCTGCTGTCGAAGGTGAATGTCGACGGCGGTCTGATCGGCGGCGCCTCCCTTGTCCCCGAAAAATTCACGGCAATCGTGGATGCGGCTCAGTAAGAGCTGAAGGGGAGAGGGAGATCCTGAAGGGAGAAGGGGGACCCTACGAAAGGGTCCCCCTTCTCCCTCTAAGGTCTCCTTCCTTCCCTACCCCCTCACTTCCCTCGCCGGAGCCGGGGGTAGATTACGAACTGGGCGAGGTAGCAGAGGGCGGCGATGAGGAGCGCGGCGAAGATGTCGATGACCGAATGCTGCCGGAGAAAGATTGTGGAAACGCTGATCAGAACCGTGGAAATCCAGAACGCAAGCTGCCAGCGCCAGCCGCGGAAAATGCGGCTCTTCATGGCGGCAAACTGCACGCAGAACGCCCCCAGCACATGAATCGACGGGCAAACGTTCGTGTTCGTGTCAAAATTATAGAGATTGCGCACAATGTCCACCATGAAATTGTCGCGCGTAAACTCCATCGGGCGCAGCTCCTGCTTGTTCGGGAAAACCAGGAAAATAATCACCCCAACCGTATAGGTCAGTATCACCGACCACATGAAATGCCGGAACGCCTCCGGCTCCCAAAGAAACCAAATGGCGCCGGGAACGATCAGAAATGCAAACCAAAAATAATACGGAAACACAAACCACTCGCAAAACGGAATCAGATCGTCCAGCGGACACCAGACCGCCGTGTAATGAATGTCGAAAAACAACGGAAAGATCCGCTCCACCCCCAGGAACATCAGCCCGTAGACCGCCCAGTACAGCAGCAGAAAAATGTGCCGGTAGCGTTTCTCCCGCAGCGTCGACGGGCGCAGGTCGCGGTAATAGTCCACAACCGGAGCAAACAACCGCTTGCATGCTTCTTTCATGATAACTCCTCAATCTGTATGGCATTGACCCTATTATTATAACATACTCCGTTCGGAAATGCAACCGTTTTGAAATTTCTTTACAATCGACACAAAACCGCCCGCTGGCTGCGTGACGGACAGGTGACCGCAGAGGCGGGTTTTCCTGAAAAGTGCGCAAAGCAGTCGGAAATATCGTGAAATCTATTGCATTTTACCGTGATTTGTGGTATAATACCCTTTGGAATATGGTTTTTAAAACCGGAAAGGCGGTTCCCACATGGCGAAATATCGGAATTACGAGGTTCCCTCTTACGGAACACTGAAAAAAATGCTCGGCACAAGCGTGGAAAAATTTGCAGACCGACCGGTCTTTCACGAAAAGATTGACGGCGCATGGCGTATGCGGACGTACCGCGAATACGGCGAGGATGTCAACGCACTGGGGACCGAACTGCTTGCGCGCGGCTTCGGCGGCAAGCGGGTCATCGTGACCGGCGTGAACTGCTACGCATGGGTCGTGACCTACATGGCGGTGATCTGCGGCATCGGCGTGATTGTTCCGGTCGACAAGGAAATCCCTGCCGAGGAACTGGCAAATATTGCGCAGGTGTCCGAGGCATCGCTGGTGATTTACGGTCCCAAGAGCGCGGAAAAGGTGGAAGCCGTCGACCCGGCGGTCGAGCGCTACAGCTTTGCGAAGCTGGACGAACTGATTCGCTCCGGCAAGCGCCGGATGGCAGAAGGCGACCGTTCCTATCTGGACGCAATCATCGACCCGGACGTGATGAGCGCGCTGATTTTCACGTCGGGGACAACCGGCGTGTCGAAGGGTGTCATGCTCTCGCACCACAACCTCTGCTTTGACATTTACGAAGCGCGGCAGATGCTGTACTGCGGCGAAAAGGATGTCTGCCTGTCGGTCCTCCCGCTGCACCATGTCTACGAATGCACCGTCGGCTTCCTGGCGCAACTCTGGAGCGGCAGCTCGGTCGCGTTTTCCGAGGGCGTGCGCTACATTTCCCGCAATATGCAGGAAGTCCACCCGACCATCGTACTCTGCGTCCCGCTGCTGCTGGAGACGCTCTACCACAAGCTGTGGCTGAACATCCGCAAGAACGGTCTGGAAGGCAAGGTTCGGGCGATGATCAAAGCCACCAACGCAATCCCCGGCGAACGGGCGCGGATGCTGGCGAAAAAGAGCGTGTTCCGCGCGATTCACAAGAACTTCGGCGGCAGGCTGCGGATTATGGCTTCCGGCGGTGCTTCGGTAGACCCGGAAATCCTGCGCGGACTGCGCGACCTCGGGCTTCTGGCGATTCAGGGCTACGGTCTGACCGAATGCTCGCCGATCGCGGCGGTCAACCGTGACACCTACTACCGCGACAGCTCGGCGGGGCTTGCAATGCCGAACGTCCTGCTTGACATTTACGATGTTCAGGACGATGGGACGGGCGAGATTCGTCTGCGCGGCGACAACGTGATGTTGGGGTACTACAACATGCCAGAGCTGACGGAAGAGGTGAAGCGCGACGGCTGGTTCTACACGGGCGATCTGGGGTATTTGGACGCGGACGGATTCCTGCACATTACGGGCAGAAAGAAGAACGTGATTGTGACTGCGAACGGCAAAAATGTTTTTCCGGAGGAGCTGGAGACGTATCTCTGCCGGAACCCGTTTGTTGCCGAGGCGGTTGTGGTTGGCGTGATGAACGAGAAGAAGAAAGATTTGGATGTGGTGGCTTTGATCTACCCGTCCCACGCTCACTTTGAGGAGATTTACGGCAAGACCTACACAGACGAGCAGGTGAACGCCGAGCTGACCCGTGCCGTGGATGCGGTGAATGCGACGGTTCAGTCCTACAAGCGCATGGTCCGCTTCGTTGTCGTTGCCGAAGAATTCCCCAAAAACACCTCCCGCAAAATCAAGCGGATGGGCCTCGAAAAGCTGGCTGAGGTGTGAGGAGAAAGGAAAAGAAGGAAGACCTTGGAGGGAGAGGGAGGACCCTTTCGTAGGGTCCTCCCTCTCCCTCCAAACCTCCCTCATCCTCCCCGAACTTTCCTCAGTCGGAGGTTGTATAGGGCGGCTATATTGGGGGTCAGCCGTTGACAAATTCGAACAGTTCCTCTTTGGTGCAATAGCCGATGGTCTTTTTGACGGCCTCGCCATTCCGGAAGAGAATCAATGTGGGGATGCTGATGATGCCGAACTGCGCCGCAAGCTCCGGCACCTCATCGACATTCACCTTGCCGACAGTCAGCCGGCCGTCAAGCTCTTCTGCGATCTCCGCAACAACCGGGGCGAGCATCCGGCACGGACCGCACCAGGTCGCCCAGAAATCCACCAATACCGGACCCTCTGCGTGCAGGACGGTTTCCTCAAAATTATCCGCAGTCAGTTCAAGCTCCATATTTCTCACTCCTTTGATTTATAATACAGCATGCAATGGCAAAAGCCCTCAAAATTCGGGTCTTTGATCTGCTCCCGGAACTCCCGGCACATGCACTTGTTGTTCTCGGTCCGTTCCAGCCGGCATGGGCAGTAGCCACCCGTTCGCGCCAAGCCCTCCTTGACTGCCTTGACGATCTCCTCGTCCGGATTCAGCGTGATTTTCATGGCTTTCACCTCCTTTTGTTTTATTATAGCACGTTTCCCGTGCTGTTTCTGTTGCCGTTGCAACATTTTGGAGGAAAAAGGTTGAGCTTTGGCGCATGATCGGGGGATTGAACGCTGCGGGTGGTTGCTCGGAGGGGGCACGGCAGGATCTCCAAGGGGATAGAGACAAGCCGGTCAACCACTGTCCAAGACGGACAAAAGAAGTATGAATCATGCCGGTCTGCCTTCCGTGCCATTGCAAGGCGCCTTCATGGGCGCAGTTCCCCGCAATGCGGAACGACACATGGACCGTCCCTTGCGAACCGACTCCCCAAAAATTCCATCCCATCAAAAAATCCCCCATAAAATTCCCTTCGATAAAGATCTTGGTGTTTTTAGCCCCTTCTTTCGGGAAGGGGCTAAGCGGGGGTTGGGGCAGCGCCCCAAGGTCTTCCTTCTATTTATAAATCTCCTTGTACTTTCTCGGCGACATGCCGAATTTTTTTGGAAAGCCTGAATAAAACTGCTGTAGGAGGCGTAGCCGCAGAAGGCGGCGATTTGCTCGATGCTGTAGTCGGTTTCTATTATACCATATCGGCAGGTGTTTCGTCAATACAACTCCCTTTTTGTCTACAGTCCGGGGGACCGCTGCGGCGGTCCCTGTCTGTTTTTGACGAAAAACGGACCAGAAACCGGACTGAAAATTGATAAAAAATTGTCAAATGTGCTTGACAACGGATGCGCGGGGGTGTATAATAGAAGAGCAGGTATTTTCAACGCGCAGAAAGGAAACAAGACCATGAACGAAAACAGTCGCCCGGATGGCTTCGAAGCCCTCGCAGCACGCCCGTCCGCACCCCGGCGGCGCGGTCTGCGCATTCTGATTCCGGTCTGCAGCGCCGTGCTGGTGCTTGCCGTTGCGGCAGCTTGCTACTTCCTCTTTTTCCGGAAGAAGCAGACCCCGCTTGAGCGGTCGCTCCTGGCGGTCGTTGCGGATGACGGAATGCCGCTTGACAAGGTCCGGACCGATGCCGGGCGCTTTGTCCTGACGCTGGATCAGGACCTGCTCGGAAAATCGGCAAAGGAACCGCTGACCGTTTCGGGCAACGCCGTCCGTTCCGGAAAGCTGTCGGGAATCTCGCTCCGTTTCGGGACCGGGAACACCGGCGTCAGCGGCAATCTGCTGGTAGGTGACGATGCGCTCTATCTGGTGTCGAAGGATCTGCTGGGCGACAAGTCGTACCGCGTGACCCTCTCGGAGGAGCTGCTGCGCGCGTCCTTTCTCAACCCCGAAAAGGGCGGGAATTATGCGCTCTCGCAGGAGGATTTCGATTCGCTCTGCAAGATCGCCCGGGCATATGAAAAGGCAGAGGGCAAAGAGAAGGAACGTGTTGAGGACGCGCTCACGGCTGCCGGAAAGCGGCTGAAGGAGGTCCTGAAAAAGAACCTCAAAACCGAAAAGGGCAAGAAGTCGGTCCTCCTGATCGATCAGGAGCTGGAGTGCGACACGGTGACCTATACGCTGGACCACATAGGCGTTTGCGCGGTGTTCCGGGCGCTGCAGGCCGAATGGAAAGAGAGGGGTCTTGGCGAGAAGCTGAAGGCGCTCCTCCCGGAAGAGGAGACCGGCTCGGACGGTGCGGATGACCCGGACGGCTGGGGTGCGGACACCGATGTGGATCTGTCGTTCGATCTCTACGAGGTGCTCGACCAGCTGCTCAAGAGCGAGACACACGTGATGCGCTTTACAATGTCCTATGCAACCAAGGACAAGTATCTCGTGCGCGGCGATGTTCACTTTACGGTGACCGAACGGGAGACCGATGAGGTGATCTCCGAGCTGCAGGCAAAGCTGCGCTTTCCGTCCGCTCCTGCGACCGACCGCCGGGCAGATGTCTCGCTGTCCCTGATGCGGCACGGTGTCACCACCTTCCGTGCCTCTGCTTCCTATGCAAGTGTGGTGAAGGGCACCACCGGTGTCAAGTGGGAACTGAAGCTGTCGACCGATGAGTTCAGCGAACTGGATCCCTCTATCTTCACGCGTTACAGCCTGGTGCTGCAGAAGGAGCGGGAGGATGACGGCGCGTTCACGCTGGACGCATCCCTGAATGTCGGCACCGGCGTCAGCGGGAGCAACAGTTCGCACTCGCTTGGCAAGCTGCATCTTGCCGGGTATGAAAGCTGGAAGAAGTCGCAGAAGTGCCTCTCGATTGAGGTCACGTCCCTGACGCTCACGGCTCCGGATGAGGACGGCGTTCAGAGAAAGGTACTGAATATGACCAGCTCGAGCTTTTTGCTGGAGATCGGCGGAAAGCGGGAGCGGGTCAGCGTAAAGAAGACCGCCGAGCTGCTGGAGATGACCGATGCGGAGGTGCAGACGCTTGCAGCGGATGTGCTGGCGCGCATTGACGAGCCGTTTACCAAAATTTCGGAGGAAAGCGGCGTCCTGAAGCGCACCAAGGTGCTCACCGAGCAGGCACGGCTGAAGGTCGGCTACCTCGAAGAAGAGCTGATGGCTTGGGACTGTACGACCGACCGGTTCTATCTGGTCCGGAAGAGCACGGCAACCCGCAAGATGTCGGTTCAGTGCTACAGTTCGGCAGGAAAGCTGGTCAACGAACGCGCGATTGAAGGGACCGTTGCGTCCCTGGCTGCGGACGGCGGGCGCGTTGCCTACACGCTGCGCGGGCGTTCGTATCAGGTCCATATTCTGAACGGGGAAACGCTGGAAGTTGAGACCGAAGTTGAGCCGTCGCTCACCGCATCGTCCGGCAGCGACTATCTGAGCAATCTGGTTCTGGACGGCGACCGTGTGATTGCAACGACTGCCGGAACGCAGAACAAGCCGGTTGTCATCAACTGGCGGACCGGCGAGAACAAGGTACTGAGCAACGTTGTGCCCTCTTGCGTGGTGGCATACGACCGGCAGCACCGTGTTTACGCGATGCTGAACCAGGGCGTATCGCGCACCGAGATGCTGCTCTATTCGCTTGACGACGACCGTGCGAAGGTTGTCAGCGTTTACAGCGGCTATGCCTACACGGGCATTTACTTTGACGGAACCTCGTTCCAGGCATGTGAGCAGTACATTTCGGAGACCGGCACCACCCTGAAAAAAGCAGATCTGACCCCGAACCGTCCGCACCGCAAGAATGTGTTCAACTACGGTATTGTCTACTGCGACAGCGAGTTGTTTGTGCTGCAGTATGCCTACCGGGACGGCACCTGCGGCATGGAGGCGTTCAGCACGAACGGGTCCCCGATCGAAATGCCCGCAGAATGGATGCTGACCTACTGCTTTGGCAGAAAGGATAACCGCATGGTGGTATACGATGCCGGAACCTCGCTCACCGACGGTGACGTCACCGCCAACTCCGTCGTCTTCTGTCGCGTGCAGGACACCTGGGTTCTGGATATTCAGTAAGGGGGGAAGAAGACCTTGGGGCTCTGCCCCAAACTCCGCTTAGAACCTTCTTTCGGATGAAGGGAAAATTGGATTGCGGGCAATCCAATTTCTAAGGACTCCAAGAACTTCACCGCAAAGGGCAACCGGATAGTGGGACGTAAAGGATTTTTACGTGCTGCGAATCCGGTTGCCCTTTGCGGTGAAGTCCCGGGCTCTTCGAGCACGCCCGGAAGAGGGTCCTACGCGGACTTGGGGGTAGAACTCTGGGGTCCCCGTCCTTTTTGCAACTTCCCGCTCACTTTTTTGACTTTTGGCTGATTTTTTTTGCAAAACCTATTGGAATCTTTCCGCTGATATGTTATAATATAATTACTTATAACTTTTAGTCGGGGTTGACACGGGAGGCAGAAGCGGATGTTTGCACAACTGTGGGATCGGATCGTAAACTTTTTACAACATTACGTCGCAAAGCCCTTCCTGGGCATTGGGGCGCGGGACGTTGTGGACATCCTGCTGCTGGCGGCGCTGCTGTTCGTCCTCTACCGCTATGCCCGCACCAGGCGCGCGGGGCGTGTTTTGGTCGGACTGGCGGTGGTGGTGGTCCTCGGCGCGCTGGTCTCGCTGACCAAGCTGACGGCGCTGGGGTACCTGGTCCGGCTGTTCGCTTCGGCGTTTGCGTTCTGCTTCGTCCTGATTTTCCAGCCCGAGATCCGCACGGGTCTGGAGAAGATCGGCAACTCCCGCCTTGCCGCGCCGCTGAGCGATACGCTGCCGCGCCGCCAGTACCCGGCAGCCAGGCAGGTGACCGCTGAGACCGTTGATGCGGTTTGCCGGATGTCCAACACCTGCACGGGCGCGCTGATTGTGTTCGAGGGGCTGACCAAGCTGGGCAACTACACCGAGAGCGGCAAGCTGGTGGACGCGCGGGTCACCTCCCATCTGCTGCAAAACATCTTTTACGACAAGGCGCCACTGCATGACGGCGCGGTCATCATTCGCGATATGCGCATTTACGCTGCCAGCTGCGTGCTTCCGTCAACGGCGAGCGACATGGATTTCGGCAGCATGGGGACCCGGCACCGCGCGGCGGTCGGGGTTACCGAGGTCAGCGACGCGCTGGTGGTCGTGGTATCGGAGCAGACCGGCATTGTTTCGGTCGCGCAGGACGGCAAGCTGCTGCGCGGGGTGGACCGCAAGACGCTGACCGACATCCTGATGACCTATCTTGCCGGCAACCGCTATCTGCGCACCAAGCGGCTGGAGGAACGCGCCGAGCAGCACAGGCTGGAGCACGAGGCTGCGCGGGCAAAGGCAGAAAGCCGAAAGCCTGAGCATGCGGACGCTGCGGTGCAGGAGCCGGACAGCGCCGCTGAGAACGGAAAGAAGACCGAGGAGGACCGCGCGCAATGAAAAAGAAAGAAGTCATTGTCCATATGACCGCGCCGAAGGAGAAGCGGGTCGGCTTTTTCAAGCGGATTCAGCTGGTTCCGGCGCTGCTGTGCCTGCTTGCGGCGGTGCTGATTTGGCTGTTTGTTGTCAATCTGGGTGACCGGAACGCACCGGAACTCTTTTCGACCGAGGCATCGGAAACGGACAGCGGCGAAGGCGGAGACAACCCATGAAGCAGACCGAACAAGCCTCCTTCTCCTATCTGCTGGACGGCGTGACCGTCCGGCCGGGGGAGGGGGCAGAGCGAGTGCAGGACCTTGCGGAAGAAGCGATGAAGCGCGCGGGAATCGACACCCGGTCGCTTCATTTTCGGCTTTTTAAGCGGTCGGTTGACGCCCGGCGGCGAAATGACATCTGTCTGGTCTGCACGGTATTGGTGACCTCGCCGGGGCAGCTCTCGGAGCGGCTTTGCCGCCGGGCGGGGCTGAAGCCGCTGGCAGACGGACGGCCGGAGATTCTGCACGGGACCGCTCCGATGCCGGCACC
>OIGD01003260.1_pt1 | contig 11181 bp, 7 predicted proteins | sample 1582211 | NCBI WGS metagenome assembly OIGD01 (sample SAMN04414078, study PRJEB24778) | human gut metagenome | material: faecal | host: Homo sapiens
AACGGCCCGTTTCTCGTCTTTAGGAGTTCCTAATTCGTCGAACATGTTCAACGCCGCTTTAACTTCTATCGTCTCATCCTGATGATCGGAATCTTTGTAATAATAACCTAAAAAAACAGGCTGAGAGACTTTTTCGAATTCCCGTCGGTTCATTCTCATATCCAGCAGTTGCTGTAAATAAACCTGTGCTTCCAAGCGGTATTTACAATACCAGTATTTACAATCTTCACTATCTGCCGGATCATCCGAAACGGCATATTTCCCTCCATGTACGGCCCGGCTGATCTGTAATCCCCAGGGACCGCTCAACAAGGGGGCCATAGGATTTTTAATTTTAATATTCGGTGAATATAAGATCAGGGCATCCACCAGCCTGGGAAAATCGGCCGCTAACATCAAAGCTAACGTACAACCGGTGGATGTCCCCATTATAATAACTTTCTTCCCCAATTTGTGAGCGATCACCAAGGCTTCTTTAGCCGAATTGTAAAGATTAGCCGGCGTCATACCGAGCATAGCCTCCGTACCTTGCAAGCCGTGGGCCGCCAGCCGGGGAAGATAAGCATTCACTCTAAATTCTTTTACAAAATCGGATATGATCGGCTGGCCTTCGAAACGGCTGGCCGTAAATCCATGCAGATAAAGCAATACGTAGGTTGTAGGCTGAGCAACCGAATCTCCCCATAAAATGATTCCCTGATTATCGGGCTTCACCGGTAACCGAGCCTCCCTGTCCTGCACATACTCACTGATACGGTCGATTCCAACCGGTAGATCCGGTAGGTCCGTATTCAATTCCGTACGAGGTAGCCGGGGGCCCGCCCAATAGGCAATGCCTAAAACAACAAGGATCAGTAAAGGTATCATATAACGTCGCTTCATCATATCCTCTTCTACTTTTCGTTTTCCCTCACTTCTTCCAGCAACATTTCCATGGCTTTAGAGGCTGCCTTCGCTATATTCCTTTCGCGGGTAAACGAAAAAGTGAACAATTTTGCATAACTCTTCCGGGGTGTCGCTACTCCGATCCAAACCGTCCCTACCGGTTTCTCCGGCGTGCCACCTCCCGGTCCTGCTACGCCTGAGGTCGACACCGCATAATCTGCTCCGGTGATCTTTCTTACTCCTTCGGCCATCTGTAATACCACAGCCTCACTCACAGCTCCTTCCCGTTCCAAATCTGCGGCATTCACTCCCAATACATTTACTTTCACCTCATTCGCATAGGAAACTACACTTCCTTTAAAATAATCCGAACTCCCTGCAATAGAAGTGATCAAATGAGCGATGTAACCTCCTGTACAACTCTCGGCCGTGGCCATAGTGACTTTCTTATTACGCAACAGTTCGCCTAATTGTTTCTCCAGAACGTCGTCTCCCTCGGCATATCTCACGTCCTTTAATACTTCTTTCAGGCTTTCGTAACATTCATCCAGGTGTTTTACACTTTCCCCTTTCGCCGTAATACGTAATCTCACCAGTCCCGGAGAAGGAAGATAAGCCAATTTCAATCCCTCTTTTAAGGCATCTTCCCAATTTTCCAGCATTTGTGCCAATTGGGATTCTGGGACATCGTATACTTTCAGCATCCGGTATTCCAATTGTAAATGCGGATACTTCTTTTTCAATTCCGGCATCACGGAAGTATCGATCAAATGTTCCATTTCGAAGGGTACTCCCGGTAAAGAGATCAGTGACTTCCAGCCTTTTTCGAACCACATTCCCGAAGCTGTACCTTTATCATTACGTAAAATCCGGCAATTATCCGGCAATAAAGCCTGGGAGCGATTTCCTTCGTTCATAGTCAATCCTCTCCTCTTCAACATTTCTTCGAGCCGAGCGAATACTTCCTCGTTCATTTTCAACTGTGAACCGAAATATTCAGCGAGTACCTTTTTAGTAACATCGTCCTTCGTGGGTCCCAAACCTCCGGTTACGATGATCAAATCCGCCTCAGACATCGCATATTCCACCGTCTCATAAATCTCGTCCCTCTTATCCGGGATCGATAAAATCTCTGTAATCTCTACCCCCATATCGGTCAAACTCCGGGCAATATATTGCGAATTCGTGTCCAGAATTTGTCCCATTAAAATTTCATCCCCTATGGTTATAATAATCGCTTTCATCAGGTCAATATTTCATTATCTATTCAATCCTTTGCTATCATGCCTCCTGCAAACAAATTTTATACCAACCCCCAACCGATTCTTCCGTAAAATTCAGTCCGGGAATTAAATTGGTTTATAAAGTGCGTCAAGAACCTTAAGTGATGAAGGAGCACCTCTAAATGGATCCGTGTCACTTCGTTTCTGGTCAATGTCGCCTTGCAGGCTCCTGATTGGCGAACCTGCGGTTCTGAAAGGGAATTTTTTACCCGGAACGAAGTTCCACCACTCAGCGTAGCACTAACCAAAAACCGTAGCCTTTACTGATCTTTTCTGTCAAACCAGAAAAACCTGCTCATTTTTCGGTAATTCCTTTCCACTGGTCTGTACGGAAGGGAGAAGCCAGCAAACCGGCGCTATTTACGAGGTTGTCGTCATAAGGATTATTGCTCCAACCGTAACGGACAGCTACCGGATTCGGTACTTTCTCACTGAAAACAACGACTTTATTCCCATCGATGTAAGCCTTTGCCCATACAAATTTCCGATCAGCTCCGGCAATGGAAAAACCGTTGACATACCCATAACGGTTACGATCGCTGGTCGTCAATCCGTCGCCGACATTCCCGAATGTCAGGATCACTTTCTCTCCCTCCACTTTCATAGACTTATAAACGGGACCTTCTCCCAAAACAGGTTGTCCGTAAGCAACCTGCAGAGCTGCTTTCGCCAATCGTTTCCCCACCTCCTGTTTATTTTTGGGATGAATATCGAAAGCCTCACTGATATCGGTAATAACGGCTTGTCCGGTCTTCGGCAAACTCAGGGTCATATTCTGTGCTTCACGAAGTTCTGCCCAATCGCTGTCTTTCGGCTGATCTTCCACCGCCATAAAATTAGCTAATTGTACCCACAGAAAAGGGAACTCATATCCCCACTGCTGCCGCCAATCGTTTATCATGGCCGGAAACAACGTACGATATTGATAAGCTCTGCCCGCATTATTCTCTCCCTGATACCAGATCACCCCTTTTATCCCATATCCGATCAAGGGATGCACCATCCCGTTGTACAACAAGGAAGAGAAGCTATTCGGACTAATCCCACTGACTTTATACATCGAAGTCACCACCGAAGGCTTATACACCCAATCACCGGCAAGCGAATATCTCTGTCCATCGATTTCCAGGTATACTTCCTCAGCTTTACCGAGGATTCCTCCCAAGCCGCCGGTATCCGTAATGCGAACAGCAATCACATTATTTCCCCCTTTCAGGACACCTGCCGGAATTTCATAAGACCTGTTGGGCATCCAGAAATTCATTTCTCCTACTTTCACCCCATTGACATAGGTCAGGTCTTCGTCATCCACTGCCCCCAGATTTATTCTGGCTTTTTTTCCTGTCACACCCACCGGCAAATCAATGGTTTTCCGCAACCAAACAATCCCATCTTCGTTCGCCAGTTCTGCCTCCCAGACTTTCGGCACTGCCATCGTCTTCCACCCTTTGGTTTTATAAGCCGGAACATACCATTTCTGAACCAAACCTTTGTCTTTTTTCAAGGCTTCTTTATATAACCTGATATTATCCATCGAATACCCCATCGCTTTCTCCTGATCCTTTCCGGCATATTTTTTATAAGTGTCGTTGGTTTTAACAGCCGTCTCCCAGCTGGTCCAGGTTTCTATATCGGTACCTTCCCAGGAAGTATGAATCAATCCGACAGGCACTCCGATTTCGGGTTGCAATTCTTTACCGAAAAAGTAACCGACAGCCGTAAACAGAGGAGACGTCTGAGGATTACAGGCAGTCCATTCGCAAGGCTCCAGATCGAACTGCTCCTTCGATTGCATATTTTTCGGAACATTCAACAGACGGATATCCGGCAAAGTGGAGGCAGCAATCTCCTGCCCGGCATTTATAACATTATTCAAACCGAACTCCATATTCGATTGTCCGCTACAAACCCAAACATCTCCGATCAATATATTGGTTAAACCGATCGTCTCCTCTGCGGATTCGATCTGCATGTCGTAAGGTCCCCCGGCTTTCATAGCAGGCAATTCCACCCTCCAGATTCCATCCTTCCCGGTTTTTGCCGTTTGCACACTTCCATTCAAAGCGACGGAAATCACTTCATTCTTATCCGCTTTTCCCCACACCCGGATAGGCATATCCCTTTGCAATACCATATTGGAAGAAAAGAAGTGAGGCAGACGTACTTTTGCCTGTAAATCCATACACAGCAACAGCAAGACTCCTAATCCCAAAAGATAAATTCCTTTTTTCATACGATTTTATTAAATGTTAATAAGTAAATCCTGAGCACCGGCCTGTTTCTCTGGCAAAAGAGCAAACAATATACCTACACCAAAAACAAATCCCAATAATTTTCCACCAACTTTTTTCATACTAAATACCAATTACAACTGAGTGAGTTCACAATAGACCCGATCTATAACATGGGGTAAATTTAAATAATTATTTTTAAAATAACATAGCCCGCGGGGACAGGGCCCTGCGCTATCTTTTCTCTCACAAACACAGTACTTTTTTATTTGCCTATTTTTTCGTATATTTGCTTTAAATTAAAAAGAAAAGGAAATTTATGCGTTATCTCGATCCTAAAGCCGATCTGACTTTCAAACATGTTTTCGGCGAGCATCCCGACCTGGTGATCAGCTTGCTGAACGCCCTGTTGCCCTTAAACCCCAGGCATGAGATCAGGGAGATAGAATACCTTCCGGCCGAACTCGTACCGGAAAATCCTTTACGCAAGAACAGTATCGTGGACGTCCGCTGCCGCGATGCAGAAGGACGTCAGTTTATCGTCGAGATGCAAATGATCTGGTCTCCGGAGTTTCGCCAACGGGTATTGTTCAATGCTTCGAAGGCCTATGTACGGCAAATCGACACCGGTCAGGAATACGAACTGTTGCAGCCGGTATATTCGCTGAATCTGGTAAATGAAGTATTCGAGCCTGAGCTCGAAGGCTTTTATCATTATTATCAGCTAGTACACATGGAACACACTGAAAAAGTGATCGAAGGCCTACACTTGATTTTCGTAGAACTGCCCAAATTCAACCCACATACCTATTCTGAGAAGAAAATGCAAGTACTCTGGCTTCGTTTCCTGACGGAAATCAATGAACATACCCGCGAAGTGCCGCCTGAGCTGTTGGCCAATCCGGAAGTAAAAAAAGCCGTGAACGCCGTAGAAGAATCTGCTTTCACCGAAGCACAGCTTTTGGGTTACGAAAAATTCTGGGATATCATCAGTGTCGAGAAAACACTATATAACAGCGCTATCCGGAAAGGAATGGCAAAAGGAATTGAAGAAGGAATTAAAGAAGGAATGACAAAAGGCATAGAAGTTGGAAGAGCAGAAGGAATTGTGGAAGGTATAGAAAAAGAGAAGCTCGTTATAGCCCGCCAAATGAAAGTAGACGGTTTACCGTACGACACCATATCCAAATATACAGGGTTACCGGTTGAGAAAATTGAAAAAGCGTAACAATAGCTCACTGCCCTGTCCCCGTGAGCTATTGAGGTATGGTGATGGTGAACTTGCTGCCGATTCCCAATTCACTTTCCAACCGGATACTTCCTCCGTATGCACAAACTACTTTGTGGACGAAAGTCAAGCCTAGTCCGAAACCGGTAGTTTTGGTCACTTGTTGATTTTTTACACGGTAGAACTGTTTGAAAATTTGCTTCTGATCTTTGGGTGCGATTCCCATACCGTTATCTTCGACGGTCAGCACATAATTGTCACCGATAGTATAAAAGTCAACTTTCACCACGGGATGAGTACCGCCATATTTAATGGCATTATCCACCAAATTAACAACGACATAATTGAAATATATTTTATCTAAACATGGATACTCCAGTCCTTCAGCAATCCGGTAACCCACCCGTGCGTAAGGCCGGATCAATGAAAACATTTCGGTCGTCATTTCCATCTCGAATTTCAGATCGATCACTTCCCGGTTTATCATCAATACAGAAGTCTTTAGAGAAGTCAGCATCGTATCGGTGATATCCGCCATCTTCATCAAACGCGCCTTTACCATAGTCAATTTTGTCGTATCCCGGGGACATAAGACAGAATCTTTCCCCTCCAGAATACCATTTACTACCGAAATCATCGTTGCCAAAGGCTTCTTCAATTCATGTTCCAAATGCGTCATTCCCATCGTTTGTATCCGCGCACTACGCACTGTCATCCGTATCGAACACCACTGCCAAACCAAACAGAAGATAAAACCGATCATGAATATCAATTCAACCCATAAAATACCACTTAAGGCGCGAAAGATAAAGGGAAGCTCGAAAGTAGCTAATAATTGATGTTTATTCTCATACCCTAACTCGATAGGAAGAGTCATAATAGAATTACAATTTTTCTTTAGATTTCCTGTAGATTGTAATTCTTCTCCCTCAATATTCAAAACTTTTAATATGGGATTTTCAGTAATACCTTTTTCTTTTAAATAATCAATATACATTTTATTCAATTCAAAAATATCAAATATTTGATGTTTATATAAACAATCATAGGAGATCATCCTTCCTAATTTATCTACCATATCAGGAGATTTGATATAACCCTCTCTATTGTCATAATACCAATAGAATCGATGATCTTTTGTTAAACTATATGTCAATTTATGACCTTTACCAAAATTCAGGCCTTCATCAAATAAATATTTATAGGTAGTATTCAATAAAACATCATTTGCACTTTCACGAAATTCCCCAAGCTTAATTTCACGCACATGGTACAGCCACATCCCTTGTCCTAATAACACGCATATTAATAAAACTACAGACAGTTGTCCCATTGTTTTCATATTATTTTTCATACCTTAGCTTAGAGTATATTATAGAACAAAAAAAAATTTTACAAAATTAAGAATCTTTCCTAACTTTGTACTGTCACAATCAATATTTATAAAAATGAGAAAAAAAGCCAGAATTTTTATGGGAGGAATTATTATTCTGACCACACTGTCTATTAATTTTATGTTTTCTAAAGAATCTACGATTACTAATATTACCTTTGATAATATAGATGCTTTAGCTGAAAACGAGTCTATTGATCCGGATGCTACATGTATATATGTAGGGGCTTTTTGTTTTGGTATTGACTCAGATGGTATTGTAGGTGATCATTTTGGATTAAGTGCCATACAAGAATAACATTAATTAGAAGAACAATTGATATGAAAAAACTATATTACTTCATCATCCCTGCTCTTCTGCTCGGCAGTTGTCAATCCGATCCGACCTTAGAGACCGAATCTTCTCCGTTAGTACGGACGAAGGTGACAGAGCTTCAATATGCCCAAACAGACAAAATCGATGTGGAGGCATTGAACATTATCTCTCCTTATAAATTTGTAAAAAAAGGAAACTTATATGCTTTTCTTACTCCCAGTAGCGCTTACCGTTTCGCCATTTATAACAGCGAAAACGGAACCGTTACCCGTTTAGTACCGGCAGGCAGAAACGAAAGAGAAGGCATGTATTTTATCAGTATGAACCTAAACGGAGACATCGTTTCGGCATTCGATTTCGGAACTAAAAAGTTCGTGGAAATTAACTTGAACGAATATGCGACTCCGGGTTACCAGCCTACGTTCACTTCCCTCACCGACAACAACAAGACCCCTATCGGAGCCATCCGGATCGGTGACCGCCTGCTGTCGACCGGAGTTTATACCCAAGGCCGTTATTGCATCAGTCAAGTATCCGGAGACGACACCTATAGTGTAAGTTATCCGGCCTGTGCCGATCCCACTCTGACGGATACGCTCAAAAGTGCATTTTATGCCAGCAATACCTTAGCAGTAAAACCGACGCTCGAACGCTTGGCCTGCGCCAATATGCAAACCGGTTGCCTGGACATTTGTGAAATCAACGGTAACGAACTGATCCGTGTCAATGAAGTGCATCTGACCCCTGCCAAGGTAAAATTCAACCGTCACCGTCCCAAAGGCCGTGGTTTAGTCCATCCGGTCAATTATTCCAAATATCATATTTTCGGGTTCTGTGATCTGGCTGTATCGGATGATTACATCTATGCCCTGTATTCAGGACGGACGCTAAAACAACATAATCTGGACGTCGACAAAGGCAAAACCATACTGGTATTCGACTGGAACGGTTCGCACGTGCGTACTTACCGCCTGGAAAATGCTTGTTCTTCGATCAGCTATAGTGCCGAAGAAAATACCATTTATGCCTTATCTCAGGAAAACAATCATTCCGAGATTATAACACTCCATCTCTAGTGTTGTCGCTATACTCCACTGCATATAGAGGAGAGCGAACTTGAAGTAAGATTGTCTGCCAGACTCTCTTCTCAAGTTCCTCTCTATTTTTTATGCCCTTCCTTCAAGAAAAGAGGAGCGAGCGGTAATCGCCGTTTCGTACTTCAATTAATTCCGTTTCTGTGGTAAAGTGATCACACACTTGTTTCCGTTCGGTTTACTTATAAAGCGGATTTTTCCTCCATAACCACCGACCACTTGCTGTACGACGAAGGCCAGTCCCGCCCCGGTGGATTGTTCCGGCTGCCTGTCTCCCGGATCTATTTTCCTGCCATTATCTTCGACTGTCAACATATAATGTTTCTTGTCGGTATAAAATTCGATCCTCACTACGGGGTGAACTCCGGCAGATACAATAGCTTTATCTACCAAACAAAGGATCAGATAATAAAAATATACCTTATCCAAACAAGGATATTCCGCTCCTTCGTCGATTTGGTAACCCACCAGTGCCTGTGGCCGGATCAGAGAAAACAACTCAACGATCATTTCCATCTCCGGTTTCAGATCGATATTTTCCCGGTCGATTTTCCATACCGAGGTCTTTAAAGCACTCTGCTGCATATCGATGGTTTCAGCCATTTCCACCAAGTGCGTTTTTATCGTATTCAATTTCAATTCCTCCTCCACAGACAAAGCAATCCCCTCGCATTGCAGCTTACCGTCGATCACTGCCATCCACTCCGTTAAAGGTATCTCTTCCGAAGGTGTCTTCCCCATCATCTGTACCAGTGTCCTTCGTTCAATCCTTTTCGCCACAACCCTTTGCCAAACTAAACAAACGATAAACCCGATCAGGAAAATCACCTCCACCCACAAGATATCGTTCAGTCCCCGGCCGACCGTCTGCTCGAATCCATGATTTTCCATTTCACGTACCCGATACAACCAAATTCCCTGTCCCAGTATTATACAGATCAGTAATCCCAACGATATACGTCCCAGTATTTGCATCTTATTCTTCATACCATCCGTCTATAGAATATTTTTTGAGGGTGTCCAAAAAGTATTTGGCACCCTCGATTTATTCGTATCCCTATTGGAGACTGAAATCAAATATCCGATTCTACAAGGGGGTATTTTGCCTTTTTGGACACCCTCATATATTAAATTTACAAGTATATTTTCCCTCTACAAGGATGCAAAACCGATGTACGCAAAATCCCTTTCTGAATTTGCCGGTATCCTACTTCTTTCCGACTTTATTCAAACCCATATCCTTTTTTGATAAAAGCTTTTACCAGTATCACCTTTTCTCCCGGTGTTTCATTTATAATCCGGTAAGTAGCGGCAGCAGCAGGAATTACAAACGTTTCGGCATAATTAAAGCGTTGCCTCATTCCTTCGCGAGTCTCCACCCTTACTGCTTTCCCTTCCACCACCATCCAAACCTGGCAACTCCCTTCGGTTTCTACTTCCACCGCATCTTCGACGGTATACCGATGGACATCGTAAAAATGCTTTTCATGGGTCGGCAGATGTTCGAGTGTATAATGTTCGTTTTTTTCCAATACCTCGGGATGACAAACCAATTCTTTTGCCACCCGTTCTCCCTTCCGTTCGAAATAGAGGTTATCCATTCCCCGCTGTACATTCAGCGGACGGGGTTTCCCATTCAAATCCAATCGCAGCCAATCGTACATTTTAAAAGTAAAAATATACGGAGCGCTACTGATTTCCAGCACCATACAATTCTTTCCGGAAGCATGAACCGTTCCGTTGGGTATCAGAAAAAGGTCGTGTTTGTGTGCCGGAAATTTCTGTACATATTTTTCAATGTCTATCGTCTTACCTTCTGCCTGGCTCTGTTTCAATACCTCGCCGAACTCTTCAGGCCGGATATTTTCCTGAAATCCCAGATAAACCTGGGGATTCTGCCGGCTATCCAGGATATAATACGTCTCATCCTGTGTAAAAGGCATATTAAACTGTTCCCGGATGTACGTAGTCCGGGGATGACACTGTACCGACAGGTTACCTCCATCGAAAGTATCCAGAAAATCAAAACGAATCGGGAAATCGGTTTTAAACACATCGGCCGATTCTCCCAGAACTTGACGGTAATCGTTATACATCAGAAAATCGAAAGAAACTTCCAAACGATATCCGTTACTTTCGAACATCAGTCCATTTTCCAAAACCATCAATTCGAAAGACCAGGCTAAATTAGGCACTTCTTCATTCAATCCCGGGATGTGTTGTTTCATCCATTGCCCTCCCCATGCGCCGGGTTCGAACCAAGGGCGAACCCGGAAGAAATTTCTTCCCATCCGGTGTAATCCCTCTCTCAAATCCTCCCCGCTCATCATCAGCAATTGCTGTCCCCTGCGTTGTTCATCCACAATCAGCTCTATCTGTGGCAGACACTCCGCTTTATGCCGGTTCAGCACAACCCAATCCACAAAGAAAAAATGTTTATAGGTTTGCTGATTATTCTTCGGTTTATTCATGCCCAGATTTTTCCCCCCCCCGGCCCGCATGCGAAACTGTATTTCATTTTTAGGTACATCGACATAGATCAAAGGTGCTTTCCATCCGGCCAAAGCAGCTCCTATACCGATCAGCACATTGATATCGGCCTCCTGGTCCGGCCTAAAAGCGTTCAACTTCCCGGGATCAAACCAATCCCTCAATTGTCTCTCCGTCATCCGGCCGAACAACGGATCTTCTCCTCCCAGATCGGGAGCGAGCATTTCCTCCAACGTCCGAGCATCCCGCATCGCGACATCG
>OIGD01003264.1_pt1 | contig 11167 bp, 3 predicted proteins | sample 1582211 | NCBI WGS metagenome assembly OIGD01 (sample SAMN04414078, study PRJEB24778) | human gut metagenome | material: faecal | host: Homo sapiens
GAGCCGACCTGCACTGCGGACGGCGTGGAAACCCGCAAGTGCGCGAACTGCGATGAGACCGAAACGCGCAAAGTTGACGCGCTGGGGCACACCTGGAAGGCTGCAACCTGCACCGAGCCTTCGACCTGCGAGACCTGCGGCGTGACGACCGGGGACGCGCTGGGCCATCAATGGGGTGAGTGGAAGACCGTGGCTGACGCGACCTGCGAGAAGGACGGCGAGAAGCTGCGCGCATGCGGAACCTGCGGCGAAAAGGAAAGCAAGAGCATTCCGGCGCTGGGGCACGATTGGAAGGATGCAACCTGCACCGAGCCGAAGCATTGCAGCCGCTGCGATGCAACCGAGGGCAACGCGCCGGGGCATCAGTACGGCGCATGGACCGTGAAGACACCCGCAACCTGCGAGAAGGACGGCGAGCGGGTGCGTGTCTGCTCGGTCTGCCTGAAGGAAGAAACCGAGCGCATTCCGGCAACCGGGCACACATACGGCAAGCTGGTGAGCAGCGAGACGCTCTGCAAGGCTGCGGATTGCGAGCAGGCGGCACTTTACTATGAATCCTGCACGGTATGCGGCGCGCGGAGCGAGGCAACCTTTGAAAGCGGTTTGCCGCTGGGGCATGCCTTTGACAAGCAGGTGATCAGCGAGAAGACGCTGAAAAAAGACGCGACCTGCACGACCGGCGCGGTCTATTGGCTGTCCTGCTCGCACTGCGGCGCGGTCAGCACGAATGACGGCGATGTCTTTACCGACGGCAAAACGGTGCCGCACCGGTTTGAACTGGAAACGGTTTGCGAGGCGGCATTGAAGTCGGCTGCGGACTGCACGCATGCGGCGGTTTACTACAAATCCTGCACGGAGTGCGGCGCGATCAGCCAGAACGACAGCGACACCTTTGCAAGCGGCGACCCGACCGGGCATGCGTTTGAGCTGGTGAAAGAAATCGGGGCAACCTGCACCGCGGCTGGCTCTCGAATTTATGAATGCCGCAACTGCGGGGAAACGGATACCCGGGTTGGCGAGGGCGCGCTGGGACATAACATTGCGGACGTGGCGGCAGTGGAGAAAGAGACCGGCAACGCCTGCGAATACCGGCTGTACTACACCTGCCAGAGCTGCGGCGAGACGGTGGAAGGGGAGTTGGTCTGCCACCACCACTATATTGCAACGATTGCGCAGGAAGCAACCTGCAAAACGGCCGGCAAGAAGACCTACGCCTGCAGGGATTGCAAGGCAACCAAGCCGGATGAAGTGATTCCGGCAGACGGTACGCTGCATGTTTGGGTGAGCGGCGAGGCGGTAGACGGCACCCGGACGGACACCTGCTCCGCTTGCGGCAAGACGAAGACCGTAAAGGTCTACGACGGCACCAGCGCTGCGGTCAAGAAGGCTGACCTGCAGGGCAACGATCTGGAACTGAACGACGCAACCATGAAAATGGATGACGGCGTGCTGGATAAGATCGGCGACAAGAACGTGACGGTCTCTGCCGACAAGGTAGTCGGGGACGATCGCAAGACCCTGTTGGGGCTGGACGATGACAAGTTGTCTCAGATCGGGGATGCCCCCATCTACAACTTTACCATTCAGGACGGCAAGGACAGTTATATTTCGGATTTCGGCAAAGACAACTGGGTTACCATCACGCTGCCCTATACGCTGGCAGAGGGCGAGGACGTAGACAGCATTGCAATCTGGTTTATCAACGAGAAGGGCGAACTGGAAGCCATTGACGCAACCTACAGCAACGGTTATGTCACCTTCAAGACCAACCATTTCTCCTACTATACCGTAACCCGACTGACGCCTGCGCAGAGATGCGCGAAATACGGGCACGTGTATGCGGATACGACGGTCAAGGGAGACTGCGACCACGACGGGTATACCCTGAGGGTCTGCGTCCGCTGCCATGATACGGTAAAAGAAGTGACCGAGCCTGCGGGACACCGGTATACCGAGGACCGGCACGAGGCAACCTGCACCGAGGACGGCTACATTGTGTATACCTGCTCGCGGTGCAACTACAGCTACACGGTCCGGCTGGCATCGGCTGACGGGCACGACTGGGAAGTGACCGGGGAGTGCGCGGCAACCTGCACCGAGGAAGGCTTTGTGACCAAGACCTGCAAGGTCTGCCGGAAATCCTGGACCGTGCAGACCCCGAAGACGGCGCACAAGCTGGCAGAAAAGACCGTTCCTGCAACCTGTACGGACGGTGGCTACACCGAGTACACCTGCGATGACTGCGGCTACAGCTACCGCGATGCATATGTTCCCGCAACCGGGCATGCGTTCGGCGCGCCCGTGTGGGAGTGGAGCGAGGACGGAACGTCCGCAAAGGCAATCTTTACCTGCGAGCATGACAGCAAGCATGTGGCGGAACTGGATGCAAGCATGAGCACGGTTGTGACAACGCTGCCCTGCTCCGATTATACGGTCACTGTAATCACCGCGTCGGTGGCATTCCGGGGCAAGCCATGGGCAGACAGCCGAAGAACCGAGCTTGGCACGCCGGGGCACGTCTTTGGCAAAGAGTGGAAGCACGACGGCAGCTACCATTGGCACGAATGCGTTTGCGGCGAGAAGAGCGAACCGATTCCGCACGCGTTTACGGAAGAGGTTACCAAGGCGCCGACCTGCGTTGCAAGCGGCGAGGCGGTGCTGACCTGCGAATGCGGCGAGACGAAAACAAAAGTCCTGCCCGCAACCGGCAAGCATGAATACGTTGACGGCGTGTGCAAAGTCTGCGGCAAGGGCGAGAACGACTGCGACCACAGCGTTCTGCACGAGGAGAAGCTGAACCTTGGCAAGCATGCCTCGAGAGGCAACCGCGAGACCGTGCTGGTCTACCGGACCTGCGAATGCGGCGAGGTGAAGATTCTGGACATCGAAAAATCCAAGCTCTACTGCGACCAGACCGGCTGGACACAGAAGACCTGGGACGATGCGGACGGCACCGCGCACGTAAAAATCACTGGCACCTGCCCGGATTGCGGCGTCTATTACGAAGTGGAAGAATCCATGCGGATGGACGGCTGCAAGATGATCATCCGGGGAACCTTTACGCTGACGAAGGACGGCGAAACGCTGCTTGTGGCAAAGGTGTACGAGGAGAGCTTCGACCACAACGGCGGGCGCGTGGAGGAAACGATCGATCTTACCCAATACGGTGCCTGCAAGGGGACGTTGAAGGTCACCAAGTGCAAGAGCTGCGGCGAAATTCTGGAGCTGGACGGCACCTTTGCCGGTATCGGCTGCGCCATCGACTTCAAGAACCAGCCGAAGCCCGAAACGGAGACCGACGGAAACGGCGTGGTACACACCGTTATGCGGCTGGTCTGCCCGGATTGCGGATTGACGATTGAGGCAGATCAATGGGCAGATGTGCAGTCGGAGTGTGTGACCATTACGTATATGACGCTGACCGTCCGCATGGGCGACACGGTGATTGCGTCGCAGGAGATTTCAAACTATCAGAGCAAACACGATTGGGAAGAGACCTACAAAATGGACGGTACGACCTGCGAGGACGGCTATACCGTTACGCAGACCTGCCGGAAGTGCGGCGAAAGCGGCACATGGAAAAGCAACGGGCACAGCGGGGAGAACTTTGAGATTGACCTGTCAAAATCGGGTGCCTGCGGCGGAATTATCAGCGGACGCCGCTGCAAGGTCTGCGGTCTGCTGCTGCAGATGGATCAGGGCGGACCGACGTGCAAGTTCCCGGAAGGCGAGACGGTAACAAAGAAGATTGACGGAATTGAGCATCAGATCACGGTTTCGGTCTGCAAGACATGCGGTTTGAAGATGACCCAGGATATGTGGATGGTGAGCACTGACTGTGAGGATTCCGGTCATACACACGTAACGTTGGAGATGGACGGCAAGGTCCTCTTTGACGGTGAACTGGTGCAGACCGATCTGCATCACAACTACCGGTACACCTACACGTTGCGGGACGAAGCGAAGGGCTGCGAAGGCGGCTGGTCTTACACTGCGGTGTGCGAAACCTGCGGCAAAACGATTGAGAGCAGCGGCTCCGGACATTTCACCGACACGACCAAAATCGACCTGAAAGAAACGTACGGCATCTGCGGCGGCTATCTGGAAATTGACCGGTGCCGGATCTGCGGCGAGGTGGAATGGGTCAGAGGGTATGACATCGACGGTCGCTACTGCGATTTCGAGCGTTCGAGCGAGACCCGGGACGTTGACGGCGTGAAGCATCGGTTTGAGACCAGAATCTGCCGGACCTGCGGGTTCCGCATGGTTGAGGAATCCTGGGAGATTCCGGGCGAGGGCTGCACCGTTCTGTGCTATTCGCGGTACGGCTACTACAAGGGTGACGAGCTGATTGTAAGCCATTTGGAAGAAGGTCGGACCGAGCGGCACGACTACGAATACAGCTTCAGGTTTGACCACGAGGACCTGGGCTGCGAGGGCGGCTATACGGTCATCCGGACCTGCAAGGGCTGTGGCGACAGCAAAGAGAGCCGTGAGAATTCGCACCAGGTTTACGAATGGCACAAGGTCTCGGACGAAACGCTGGGCTGCAAGCGGGAGCATAACCTGCGGTACGGCACCTGCCCGTGCGAACGGTATTTCGTCTATGACTGCAACAATCTGGAGCATCACTGGGACGACAACAAGGACGGCAAGGGCAGCGACGAGGGCTATCTCTACTGCGAGGAGTGCGGACTGAAGATTGCGGAGCATGTCACGAACAAGAAAGGCGATGGCTGCACGACCGCAACAACGCGGACCGTTACCGTTTCGCAGGGCGACAAGGTGCTGTCCAATTGGGAACACACCGAAACGGTCCAGTCCCACAACTTCGGCACACCGGAGGTGACCTTCGGCAGGGACGGAACCGCAACCATCCGGACCTCCTGCACCGCTTGCGGCACGCAGCGCACGACGGAAATGAAGACCGTGACGCTGACCAAGCGGATGGAGAAGGAGTTCTGGTATTACGCGGAAACGGAACTGACGCCAAAGACAGCTGCGTTCTACACCTTCGGCGTGACCTCTTATGAAACCAAATATACGATTATGCTTTACCGCGAGGAAAACGGCGAACTGACATCCTGCGCGGGCGGGAGCCGGTTTACCGTCCTGCTGGAATCCGGCGTGCGGTATGTACTCCGGATTCAGGGCGAGAAGGAAGGCGACACGGTCGGCTTTACGGTTGCCGTGCGGGATGTGAGCGACCCGTCGTGCGGGCATGAATATACCGGTGCATTTGCGGTGCTTGCGGACGGCTCGACCTCCTGCGAGGACGGCGTGCTGACGGGACAGTTCTGCCACTTCTGCGGAAGCATGACCGATCTCTATCTGGCGCATGAGCACCGCACCATCAGCACCGTGATTGATCTGACGAAGTATCAGGGCTGCTACGGCGAGCTTCGCATTGAAGCCTGCGCCTGCGGCAAGGTTGCATCCAGGGTCGACTACAGCGGCTGCGGCGGATCGACGAAAAACACCTATACCGACGATGACGGACATTTTGTGACCGTTGAGGGCAGACGCTGCGCCGAATGCGGCATGTGGTTCTCCAAGAGCTGGTATGTGGTGCATGACGCGAAGACCTGCACGGACCGGACTTACTATACCATCACGCTCGCGAAAGGCGATCAGCTGATCGGAACCTGGGAATACACGACCGAGACCACCGCGCACGACTACAAAACCGTTGTTGCGCTGGTGGACGGCGCCAAGGATTGCGAGGACGGCGTAACGGTTACCCGGACCTGCCGTGGCTGCGGCGAGACTGATACGGACACGTATCGGTATCACTACCGGTATGCCAAGGAGCGGTACGATCTGACCGAGTTCGGCAGCGTTTGCGGCGGCTACGCAGAACTGAGAGTCTGCGCCTGCGGCAAGGAACAGAATCTGGAGCTGGACGCAGCATGCCATTTTGAGCAAAGCTGGTCTGAAAACTGGCTGACCTCGGAATGCGACCCGACACAGGAGCAGGTTGGAGGCATCACCTACTTTGACACGACCTCGTATCAGCAGATTTGCGCCGTGACCGACCCGGATGCCTGCGGCTTCACCGTGCGGTATGCAACCCGCTGGGTGAAAGACAAGGACAACAAGTGCCTGGTGCATCTGGAACAGGTTTGGCAGCTTGGCTACAACGCTCTGGACGGCACCTGCAAGCGCGAGGTTGTCACCTTGGGCGAACCCGTGCCTTACCATGACTATACGACGGATCAATCGGAAACGGGCACCCAATACAACTGCCCGAATTGCGGGAGCTACTATCACTCTGAGCACGAGACCGACGAGGCAGGCAACTGGACCGAGCGGACGGTTGCGGAAGAGAAGAGCGGTTACAACGATCTGATCTATTGGGAAGCGACCAGCGAGCCGGACAATTCGTATACGCTCAGCCGGTATCAGGACGGAACGGTCCGGACGCACCGGGAGACAAGAACCAAGCTGGAGGATGTGTCGTTTGGCAAATCCGACGAACTGGTTCCCCGCTATCATGCGGTGACCGAGGATGCCGTAAATGGCGTTGTGACCCAGAAATGGGAGTCCATATATGTCGTTTATTGCGGGTATAACTTTGATCTCTACAACTATAGACTCCAGGACGATTTCTGGGAGCAGGACGACTCTACCTATTCGTTCGAGGACCGGTGTACCAGAACGATTCACCGCACCCGGAGCGATGGCACGGACGAAACCTTTACAAACAACGCCTGCCCGTCCTCGGTGCTGAAGACGACCAAAGAAGCAACCTGCACGCAGCCGGGAGAAAATGTTTGGTGCTGCCCGCTTTGCAGTTACGTGACGAGCCGGCAGCCGATTGAGCCGAATCACGAATGGGAGTCCTTCCCGGACGGCAATGACAAGTGGCACATCTGCCTGCGCTGCGGCATGCTGAATGTCAACGGCGCAAGCGGGGACATCATCATGGAGGACCTGACCCTCGCCTATGGCAAGGGCGTGAACTATGTGGTCGGTTACTACGACCGGAGCAACATCAGCTTCACCACCTATGTGGCGCTGATTCTTGCAGACGGCACGGAAGTGGTTCTGCCCGGGATTGAGCTGTTACCGGTTGAGGGTATCACCGCTTACGCGTTCAGCCGGGCGGCAGTTGCCGAGGCGGCTGCAAAGCTTGGCTACAAGGCGGGCAGCTATCAGGTGCGGTTTGTCTTTGTGCCGGAGCACAACGACGGAAACTATGACTACGCAGTGACGTTTGACGACAGCGTTCCGGCAACGGTCAACGGGGACACCGTTTTCTCGGCAAAGCTGGGCGCCGATGAAACGCTGACCTTTACGATTGAAGCAAAGACGACCGCAGAGTGGACCCTGACGACTGTTTCACGGTGCGGCTCCCTGTTCAGCATCTCTGACGGTCAGGAGACCCTGCTTGATGGCGGTGGCAGTTGCATTCTTCGGTTGGAGGGTGGCAAGACCTACACCGTGACGCTGAAGCTGGGAGATGCGAAGGAATCCGGCTGGATTGGCGTCCTCCTCACCGCTACGGCAACCGCAGAAGTCGGGCCATCGGCAACCCCGGAGGCTGCCTGACCCCGGATTGGGAATGACAGAATGCCCCGCTGCCCTTTGTGCAGAGGGTGATAAGGAAACACTCTGAAAATTGACCTCAGCCGAGTAGACGGTAAAAAAAAGCTGTGTGAATGGGAAATCCGTTTGCACAGCTTTTTGATACTTCCGTGGCTTTGTCAAGAGGAAACCGGAAACTTTTGCCATCGTTTTCGGCACGGCGCGACAGGCGGGACGGCAATCTGAAAATCTGCCTAAAAAATCTGCCCACAGCATGGTATTTCGCCCGATTTGTTTGTTACAGATGCCGAATTTTGCGCGCGGCTATTGACAACTTCCGCGTTTTGTGGTATCCTTGTAGTACATCATACAGTGACTGCGTGATGAAATCGAAAGGACGGAGCATCATATGAAGCTATCGGATCGGACAGAGCGAAAAATCGCAGCGCACGGGAGACAGAAAACAGTCCGGAACGGGGTGAAATCCCTTCTCTTTTGGGGTGTCACGATGACGGCGCTGTTTGCCACCGGTAGCCGGAGCAAACTGTTCAATATGCAGGAGCAGCCGGTCTGGTTCTGGGGCGTGTTTGTCATTCTGTTGGCGGCGCCGGTTCTGTATTTCCGCTTTTACCGGCTCTTCACCTGTCCGGAATTTTCCGGAATGGTTATAAAACTGACCAACAAAACGCATTTCGGCGGAAAGACGAAAGATTTAGGCGGTTTTGTTGATAACATGAATGCTTCGGAACTTGGAACCTTTGAAGTATGCAATGTGACGGTGCAGGATGCGAAAGAAAAGTCTCACACATTCTCATTTTCCAGGAATGAAAAAGTGAATTTTGCGAGGTCATATTATCAGGTCGGCGATGCGGTCTATCACCCGCGCTTTGCAAAATATCCGTTCAACGAAAGCCGCCTGCCGTCGCACCCGTTCTGTTTGTGCTGCGGGTACATCGGCGCGGCGGGGGCGCGGGAGTGCCCGGACTGCGGCGTCCCGTTCGTGCCTGACCATATGGAAGAAACAGAAAAAACGGAGGAACAGGACACATGAAAGCATCGGAACTGTATGAAAAGCTGAAGGGCGAGATCGGCAAGGAGCTGTTCGGTAAGGAGGAAAGCATCCGCTATGTGGTAACGGCGCTGCTGGCTGGCGGTCATGTCTTGCTGGAGGATGTTCCCGGAACCGGCAAGACCAGTCTGGTCCGCACGCTTGCTGCCGCACTGGGCGCCGAGAGCCGCCGCGTGCAGTTCACGCCCGACCTGCTCCCTTCGGATATTACCGGTATTCACTTCTACAACCAGCAGGCGGGGACCTTTACCCTGCGGAAGGGTCCGGTGTTTACCAACCTGCTGCTGGCGGACGAAATCAACCGCGCCACGCCGCGCACGCAGGCGGCACTTCTGGAATGCATGGAGGAGCGGCAGGTGACGCTGGACGGCGAAACGCTCCCGTTGCCGGAGGTCTTCTTCGTGATGGCGACCATGAACCCGATTGAATTTCAGGGAACGTTTCCGCTGCCCGAGGCGCAGATTGACCGGTTCCTGATGAAGCTGCATCTCGGCTACCCCACCGAGGCGGCAGAGCGGCAGGTGGTGGAGCGCGTTTGCGGCGGGGAGAGCAGAGAGAAGCCGCAGACGGTTGCGTCGCTTGACGATGTGGCGGCGGCAAGAGCCGAAGCCGACAAGGTGTATGTCAGCCCTGCCATGCGGGATTACATCGTGGCTCTGGTGCGGGCAACCCGCGAGCAGGAGAAGATTCGGCTTGGCGCCAGCCCGCGCGGCGTGGTTGCCATGACCAAAGCAGCCCGCGCCTATGCGGCGATTCTGGGGCGGGACTATGTGCTGCCGGATGATGTCAAGCAGCTTGCTGTTCCGGTGCTGGCACACCGGCTGACGCTGCAGTCGCAGAGCAGTGTGCGCCTGTCGCAGTCCTCCGAGGCACTGATCGGGGTTCTGCTGTCTAAAGTGCCGGTTCCGACCGAATGAGGTGGCGGTATGACATGGCTGATTCTCTTGTTCTTCGCGGTATTCGGCGTGGCATATCTCCTTCGCCGCAGGCGCGGGAAAGCAGAGCTGGAGGCGGCGCTGGAATACCGGTTCTCGTTTGAGGCGGACGAGGTCTTTCGCGGGGAGTATCTGACCCTGTGCCAGACGGTCATCAACCGCTCCGCGCGCCCGATTCCGTTTCTCAAGCTGGAAACACTGATGCCGGAGGGGCTGGAGCTGGTGCTGGCGGGGGAGAAGACCGAAACGGTGCGCTCTGCCGAGAGCATCTGGACGCTTCGCCCGGAGGAACAGATCGAGCGCCGCTGGCGGGTGCTGGCAAAAAAGCGCGGCATTTATGCGGCGGAATCGGTGGAGCTTCACGCTGTCTCCAATGACCCGCTCGGCGCAAACGAGTTTTCACTCCTCCTGAAGCCGGCAGAGGGCGGGAAATCAACGCTTCGGGTTTTGCCCTGCGCAGTGGAGGAGATTCGGAATCTTGCCCTGACGGCGGCGCTGACCGGTGACGCGAGCCGGCCGCAGGGGATTTTGCGCGACCCGATGGCGTATGCGGGCGTGCGCGCCTACACGCCGTCAGACCCCCTGGGAAGTGTGGACTGGAAGCAGTCGGCAAAGCTGGGCTATCCGGTTGTGCGGCAATGCGAGGCGGTGCGGAACGACGCCTATCAGGTGGTGTTGAATATGCAGACGGTGCTGATTGAGCCGCACCCGCCCGCGCTGACCTCGCCGCAGTATCTCGAGGAATGCATCACGGTCTGCGCGTCGCTGCTCGATTCGGCTGCCGGACGGAACATTCCGGTGCGTCTGTTCGCCAACACCGATCCGGCAGGGCTGTCCTCCGGCTCGGCGGCAGGGGAGGACGGCATTGCCGCGAACATCTTTGCCAGCGAGGAATACCGCACCGGCGACAACCTGTTGGAGGCTTACCGCACGCTGGCAGAGTTGCCGCCCGCTATGTCGGTCCCGGTGGAGCAGATGATGGATGAAATGCTTGCTGACCCGGGGCACTATACCAGCGGCGGCAATATGGTGTTCGTCACGACCTATCTGGACGGACGGATGCTGAATTTTGCGGCTGCCATGCGGGAGAACGGTGTGCGGGTGGTCTTTTTCGTGCTGACCTCCGGGCAGAATGCGCCGCAGATTCCGGAGGAGATTCCGGTGTATTTCCGGCTGAGCAAATGGACGGGAGGTGTCGGCTATGGATGGTAAGGGAAACCCGAACGCGGGCTGGATGCGGCTTTACCAGCTGATTGCCTGTGCGGGCGTGGTGCTGGCGCTGATTCCGGCAACCGAATTTTTTGCGCTGTTCTGTGCCCGACAGCTCTCGGGTGTGGTGGCAATGCTTGCCGTGCCGGTGCTGGTGGCGCTTGGTTACGGCGTGCAGAAGCTGCTTCTCATCGGCTGGCGTGCGGGGGAGATGGATTTCTCGTTTGAGAGCCATACCGAGTTTCCGCCGCTCGGACGCCGGATTCCCGCATGGGGCATCAGTGCGTTGGCAGGTCTGCTTGCGGGCGCCGGAGTGCGCGATCTCATGGCGTGGCGGCTGGGCGCAGAATCCAATTCCGAGGTCGGCGGGGCGGTTCTTATGGTGACCTTTGCCGCGCTGGGCGTTGCGGGCTGCCTGATGGTGCCG
>OIGD01003270.1_pt1 | contig 11146 bp, 6 predicted proteins | sample 1582211 | NCBI WGS metagenome assembly OIGD01 (sample SAMN04414078, study PRJEB24778) | human gut metagenome | material: faecal | host: Homo sapiens
TGGTGTGCCGGGAAAACGAATAATTGCATCCCCAAAGTCTTGAATGAGATTCCGGAGACGGCGCGTCTTTATCTGTTGAATGCGCTTTATTTCAAGGGAATTTGGAAGAATCAATTCAAAAAATCGGATACGGCAGAAGAGGCTTTTACGAATGCTGACGGAAGTAAATCGACTGTACACATGATGAATCTTCGTGACGAGAGATTCAACTATGCCGAGAATGAGTATTTCTCAATGGCAGAGTTGCCTTACGGCAATGAGGCTTTCAGTATGGTGGTGCTCTTGCCGGCAGAGGGAAAATCGTTGGATGAGTGCCTGCCGCAGCTGAATGACGAGCGCTGGGGGGAATGGAACAGTAGTTTATCAAGCTCTGCCTTGAACCTTAAGTTACCCCGGTTTGAAATGGAATATGATAAAGAACTCATTGACGATATGATGGCAATGGGAATGCAGGAGGCTTTTACTCCATCGGCCAATTTTTCCGGAATGGCGGATGAGGATTTGTTTATCAGTTTGCTGCAACAGTTCACTTATGTGAAAGTGAATGAAGAGGGGACGGAAGCTGCGGCTGTAACTGTCGGAGGAATGGACGTGGCCGCTCCCGGACCAAGTACGGTAATTCCGTTCTATGTGGACCGTCCTTTCATCTTCCTGATAAAGGAGAAGAGTACGGGAGTTATTCTGTTTATGGGTAAAGTCACAAAACTATAACCACAATATATTGAAATAGGAAGAGCTGTCTGCCAACCGTAGACAGCTCTTTCTATTTATAACCGGCTCTTGTATATCTGTGCCATTGCCTTCTGATACTGGTTTTCCAGTTGCAGAAGGTTTGTCTTGCTTTGATAGACAACCGATATTTCAACGAAGTATTCAATCATACTGATTTGTCCTCCCATAAGTGCTTGTTTCAGTAAAGAAAGGTCTTGCTGTTGATGGAAGGTGCGCTCGTATTCCTCCATGGAAGCGTGCAGGTTCTTGGCCTCTTCATAGAGTTGCCACAAGGCAGAGCTGGCTTGCAGTGCGGCGTTCTCCTTTTGGTAGTCAATGTTGAGCGCTTGTGTCTTGGCTATCTTGACCTTATTGCGGTTTTCGAAAAGCGGGAAAGAGAAGCCTACTACTACGCCGTTCAGCGGATGCCCCGATTCGGTATTTCTACGGTAACCCAGTTCCAGTTTGGGCAGCCAGCCTTGCTTGCTTGCCGAAATCTGTTTCCGGGCGGCAGAACTTTCACCTTGCAAGGATTGCAGGGTGGGGTCTGAAGCCAGCAGTTCGTCGGCCAGTGGGCGGAAGTCGGTTGGTAATGGCACTGCCGGATACTCTGTCAGTCCAAGTGCCTGGGCGTTAGGGGTTACACCGGGCATGGGACGTCCCGGTGTGAACGGCTGGTTTCCGTTGAGGACAAGCAGCTCTTTCAGTTTGTTGTTAAGTGCCGTCTGGTTCATGCGGGCTTCCGTGCGTACATTCAGCAACTCCAGATTAATCTTGTTGGTTTCCAGTGCATTGGCATCTCCCGTTTCCAAACGTCGGGTGTACATGGCCGACAGCTCCTCCGCATTCTTTAACCGTTCGTCGAGCAGGGCTTGCTGGCGTTGCAGCATGATGATGTCCAGGCATACTTCCTTCGCTTGCAGCAATATCTGCTGGCGGAAGGCGGTGGCTTGTGCATCCAGTGCATTTGTCTTGAGTCGGTTCATCTTCCCTCGGGTGGCGTAAAGCGTGGGGAAGTCGAAGCTTTGCGAGATGACCATTTCGCCGACTGTCTCGTCACTGTTCTTGGAGTCCCAAAGGTGGGCGTATGACAGTGTAGGGTCAGGGAGGTTGTTGTTTGTCTTGTTCTCCAGTTTTTGTGAGGAAATGAGGTGGGAGTTAGCCTGCAACTCCTTGTTGTTGGCCTCTATCTGCTGGAGCACGGCATCAATGCCGGACGTTTGTGCGCTCATCCCCGCAAAAGCGAGGATGGCGGCGCTGAATATGAAAAATCTTTTATTCATTGTCTGACGTTTTAGGTTGTTGGTTATGGTGCATCATCAGGTAAACAATCGGAATGATGAAACCGTTCAGGAACGTGGATGTTAAAAGGCCGCCCAAGATAACCTTTGCCATCGGGCTTTGTATCTCGTTGCCCGGCAGGTCGCCACTGAGAGCCAGCGGGATAAGTGCCAGTGCACTGGATAGGGCGGTCATCAGGATTGGATTCAGACGGTCGAGCGAACCGCGGATAACGCTGTCGTAGACGCCATAGCCTTCTTCCTGCTGCAAGTGGTTGTAATGGCTGATGAGCAGCATTCCGTTTCGGGTGGCGATACCGAACAGTGAGATGAAACCGATGATGGCGGGGATACTCACTTCTCCCGTTGTGATGAGCAGGGCGAATACACCGCCTATCAATGCCAGCGGCAGATTGATAAGGATGATGGCGCTCTCCTTCACACTGCGGAATTCATGGTAGAGGAGCAGGAATATCACCACGATGGACATGAACGAAGTAAGTGCCAGCGTGCGGCTTGCTGCCTGCTCGCTTTCGAATTGTCCGCCGTATTCGATGTGGTATCCTTCCGGCAGTTTGATTTGTGCGTCTATCTGGGCTTGTATATCATTGACTACACTTCGCAGGTCGCGGTCGGCCACGTTGGCGGAGATGACGATTTTACGCTTTACATTCTCGCGGCTGATGGTGTTCGGACCCATGGCCGAGCGGATTTCCGCTACATAGTTCAGTGGAATTTTCTGTCCGTCGCCCGTATCAATCATCAAGTTGCGTATTTTTTCCATTTTGTCGCGCAGGTCGTCTTTCACGCGTACGGTTAGGTCGAAGCTCTTTCCCTTTTCGTAAACTTGGGAAACGGCTTCACCGGCCAGACAGACATTGACAAATTCCGAAAATTCGGGCAGTGAAATGCCGTATTTGGCAAGCATTTCCCGTTTGGGCGAAATGACAAGTTGCGGACGCTCAATCTGCTGTTCCACGTTTAGGTCAGCAATACCGGGAATACCCTGGATGGCACTCTTGATTTCATTGCCCAGAGTGAACATGCGGTTCAGATCGTCGCCGAACAGTTTGATGGCGATGTTCGCCTTTGTACCGGATAGCATGGCGTCTATACGGTGGCTGATAGGCTGGCCTATTTCCACGTTTGCCCCTACAATGGTACCCAGTTTTTCGCGGACTTCTGCTACGAGCTCGCTGCGCGAGCGGTCTTTCAACTCAAACGGTGCCTCAATCTCAGAGACGTTTACTCCCAGAGCGTGTTCGTCCAGTTCTGCACGTCCCGTTTTACGGGCCACGGTCTGTATTTCGGGGATGGAGAGCAGCAGCTCCTCGGCACGGTGCCCCATCTTGTCGCTTTCTTCCAGGGAGATGCCCGGAAGCGAGGAGATATTGATGGTGAACGAACCTTCATTGAAAGGCGGCAGGAACGAGCGGCCCAGGGTGAAGAAACAGCCGAGCGCCACTACAAATAGTCCGACAGTACTTCCCAGTACCCCTTTCTTATGCCCCAATACGAAAGTCAGTGCAGAACCATACCATTGCTTCATCTTGCGTGCTACGGCAGAGTCGCTGTTTTCGTTGTTTTGTTTCTTTATTTTCTCTTTTCCCAATAGATAGGAGCAAAGTACAGGCGTTACGGTCAGTGCCACAACGGTAGAAGCGATCAATGCCACGATAAACGCAATGCCCAGTGGTACCAACATTCTACCCTCCATACCACTAAGGAAGAACAGAGGCACGAAACTGACAATGATTATCAGCGTTGAATTGAGGATAGGCATACGCACTTCTTTCGATGCATTGAACACCACTTCCAGAATAGGAAGTTGCTCGCCGGCAGGTTTCAGTCGGTTTTCGTGCAAACGCTTGTAGACATTCTCCACGTCCACGATGGCATCATCCACCAGCGAACCGATGGCGATAGCCATACCTCCCAGACTCATGGTGTTTATCGTAAAGCCCATATAGTGCAGGGCAAGGATGGAGGCAATCAGTGACAACGGCAGTGTCACCAGCGAGATGACTGTGGTACGTACGTTGGCAAGGAACAGGAAAAGCACGATGACAACGAAAATACCTCCCTCCAACAACGACTTCTGAACGTTTCCGATGGAACTTTCGATGAAACGGCTTTGACGGAAGATGTCTGTGGAAACCTTTACGTCCGCCGGTAGATTCTTCTGCAGGTCTTGCAGGGAAGCTTCCAGTTTGTCTGTAAGCTCCAGCGTGCTTGTGGCGGGTTGCTTGGTGACTGTCAGCAGTACGGCATGCTTACCGCGTTCCGAGGCGGTACCCAGTTTAGGAAGTTTGGCTCCGATTTGAACGTCGGCAATATCTTCCAGCAGGATAGGGGCGCCGGAGACTCCGTTGCTCCGCACCACGGCCTTGGCTATCTGGTCTACCTTGTCGGTAGAAAGTACGCCGCGTACGATATATTCATTGCCATATTCATAGAGCACTCCACCATTGGCATTCAGGTTCATTTCGCGGGTGATGTTCATCACTTCGCTCAATGTCACGCCGTAATGGCGCATCCGTTCCGGGTCCAGCTGCACTTGATATTCCTTGATGTCGCCGCCCAGTACGGCAACTTGTGCCACACCGCCCGTAGAGAGCAGGCGGGGACGTATGGTCCAGTCGGCAATGGTACGCAAATCCAGCATAGAGGTCGAATCTGCTGTCAGACCTACAATCAGCATCTCGCCCAAAATGGACGATTGTGGGCCCAGTGTCGGCTTGCCTACGTTGGCCGGTAAGGATTCGCTGACGACTGCCAGTTTCTCACTGACAATTTGCCGGGCAAGATAGATATCTGTATCCCAGTCGAATTCTACCCAGACTACAGAAAAACCGTTCGTTGAGGAAGAGCGTACACGGCGCACACCCGTTGCACCGTTTACAGCCGTTTCTACGGGAAAAGTGACCAGCTGTTCCACTTCCTCTGCTGCCATACCGTTTGCTTCGGTCATGATGACCACGGTCGGCGCATTGAGGTCAGGGAACACATCCACTTCCGTATGCATGGCGGTATAAGTACCGCCAATTAGCAACAGCACCGATGCTACCAGCACCAAGATGCGGTTCTGAAGAGAAAAACCAATTATTTTGTTTAACATCTTTCTATTTACTATTTACAATGTACAATTGGGCTGCGCAATGTCAGCCGCACTTGCTGTTTTATCTAATATTTCTTGTTTATCTGACTTTACACTCCCCATTCGTCACGTAACCCTTATACAGCATAGCGAAATGGTACTTTGTAAATTGTCAAATTGTACATGAGATTAGTGTTCATGGCTATGTGCCGGAATAGCATTCGTTGCCGATGCCAGCTTCACTTGATAGGCTCCTTGGGTTACGACGCGATCGCCTGCTTTTATGCCGGAAAGGATTTGTACACTTTCGCCATTGTCGGCACCCAGGGTGACAAGCTGTTTTTTGTAGCCCTCTTCATCCAGTTGCAGGTAGACAAAGAAGCTACCTTGTTCCTCGGTCAGCGCACTGTGAGGAAGGGACAACACGTTCTCCATTGGTGAGGATAATAGGAATACTTCTACAAACGAGCCGGGAATAACGTCTCCCTTATTGTCGAATTCAAAAGTTACGGGTACATAATATCCGTTTTCACCCGAAGCCTTTCCATAAGAAAGCATGCGCCCGCCCAGTTCTTTCAATGTATATACCTTATTATTATAAGGAGTACGGAAGTTGGCGGAACCGATGCTGTTCAGGTAAGGATAGTACTTTTCGGATACGTCCGCACGCAGGAAAAGCTTGCGGTTCTGGGTGACACTTACCAACGGCTGGCCGACACTGACGTAGTCCCCTTCTTTCACCAACAGATTCTTCACATAACCGCTGATGGGAGAAACAACCGCCTGGCCGCTTGCCGAATGGTTCTTTGCGACTGCCTCGTAACTGATACGGGCATTTTCATAAATCTGTTCGGCTTGCGCGAATTCCTTTTCAGATACGATTTTGTTGCCTACGAGTGCTTTCATACGCTCATATTCCTTTTTGGAAACTTCGTAGGCTATCCGGGCTTTCTGCACCGGGTCTCCGTCGGCCATGTTTTTGGATGACAATACCACCAAAGGAGTACCTTTGCTGACACTCATTCCTTCGATAACTTTTCCCTTGAAGGAAACCACGCCTGCTACTGTAGCTACGGCTACGCTCTCGTCTCCCTGGGCTGCCATCACCTGGCCGCTGGTCTTGATGACTTGATGGAAACTACCCGGTTCAACAGTGCTGACCGCTACGCCGGCAGCTTGTGCCTTTGCCGGTGGCAGGATGATTTCATCACTTCCTCCGGCGTGGTTTTCCTGCTCTTCGTGCTCATGGTTGTGTCCCTCATGTTCGTGGTCATGTCCCTCGTGGTCATGTCCGTCATGATTGTGCTCTTCTGTTTCGTGATTATGTCCTTCGTGGCTGTCTCCGGACTTGCTGTTGCAGGAGCCTAAAAGGAATAATCCCAAGACTCCCATGAAAATAACTTTTTTCATGATGATATTTGTTCTTACTTTTTGATTTTGAATACAAAGTTAGGGCATAGGGTGTGCAACCAAATTGCATTGTTCCTTATGCCGGATAGAAATCTGTCCCGGTGATGTTCCGGTAACAGTTAAGCAAGAAGAGACGGAGGGGCACGAAGTCCCGTAGCACATATGATAAATGTGCTATGAAGAGATTCCAGATAGATACACTCCTGCCTGCTTATGTCAAACTCGGGTAGGATGAGTAACTTGGAAAAAGGTTCAATGAGTAGGGTAACTGCCCACAAGGCATCCGGATGTGAACACACATCATTGGAAGAGCTGGGCGTCTGTTGTACAAAGTGGGTTGTCATGCATCCCGTGTCGCAACAGCAGTGCTCGTTGCCCGGGCTATGACGGTGTCCGCAGCAATCGGCGGTGATATCATTCTTCATGCATATCATTCCGTCGGCATGATGATGGTGGGGAATGACGGGTATCACCAGCATTATCAAGCTGATGAAAAAAAGAATATAGGTTATGTACTGTTTCTTTTTCATTCCTCTATCTTTGGACGGATGCAAAGATAGAGGTTAAGGACTTAATTACCAAATAGAAAATGCTAAAAAGGTTTGAATAACATATTCAATCCCTCATTCATGCTGGGGTGGGTGAAAATGAAGTCCCGCAGGAAATGGTAACGCTGTCCCGTTTTCATGATTGATGCTACGGTATTGATTACTTCCGGTGCATCGGCACAAAGTAGGGTACAACCCAGAATCCGTCCGGTATGGATGTCTACAATAGCTTTGAGCATACCGTCTATGCTGTGTAGCGTACGGGCACGTGGAATCATGGCAGCAGGGATACGTGCCACATGTATGGAATAACCGTTCTTCATCGCTTCCTCTTCCGTCAGTCCTATATGTGCCAGCGGTGGGTCGGTGAAAATGGCAAAGGGGATTGGATACCGGTCTTTTGTACTCCTTTTTTTGTTTTCAAAGAGTTGATTACGGATGATACGGAAATCATCGATGGACAAGTAGTCGAACTGTTCGTCTCCTTTTACGTCCCCCAGGGCCCATACGTGTGGGGCTGTAGTCCGTAATTGGTTGTCGACAACGATGGCTCCCCGCTTGTCTGTTTGTATACCCGCTTTTTCCAGATTCAGCTCTGCAGTCATAGGCTTGCGGCCGATGGCTACCAGCAAGGCATCTCCTTTCAGGTAGTAGGGAGTGCCGTTTGCACTGTCCGTATAGGTCAGAGTTATTCCTTCGGCTGTGTCGTACACGGATTGGACACGGGCGTTCAACCGGACATTGATACGCTTTCGGTTCAATGCTTCCAGCATGGAGGCGGCAATGTCGCGGTCCACTTTAGGCAGAAAGCGGTTTCCCGCTTCCAGCAGTGTGACATGGCTTCCAAAGCCTGCATACATAGTGGCAAACTCCAATCCGACAGCACCGCCGCCGATGACGAGCAGGTGTGCGGGCAGTTTGTTCGATTGCAGCAAGGTCTCACTGGTATATACGTACTTGCTCTCCTTGAGTCCGTCGATGGCAGGCAGGATAGGGGTGGACCCGGTGTTGATGAATATCTCTTTTCCCTCAAGAATCGTTTCGTCCTTGCCGGAGACTATACGGATTGTATTTTCGGACAAGAAAGAAGCAGTTCCGTCATAGAGGGTTATATTAGGCTTGTTTTTTACATTTTCATAATTTTTCTCACGCAGGAAGGATACAAGCTTGTCTTTCCGCGCCACGGCAAGTGCATACAGTTTGGACTGGTTCTTATAATCGTCATAGTATCTCCTTTCCGCATATTCCGATTCGTGAATCAGAGTTTTGGTAGGGATACATCCTACGTTTACACATGTTCCTCCGTACATCTGAGGGGAACGTTCCACGATGGCTACTTTCCAATTCCGTTCGACCAGTTCGGCGGCCAATAACTTGCCGCCCTTGCCGAATCCTATTATGATGGCATCATATTGTTTCATTTTAATATCTCTTAGTTAAGTGTTTAGTAAAATGAAAACAATATGTATCGGCCATTTGTTCGGACGCCGGGTTTAGCAGATGCTTATCGTTCCAGTTCGCGGAGGGAGTCCATTTTCTTCTTTTCAAGGAATTCGTAGATGCCGCTCAAGTGCTCTTTCACTTGTTTGTTGCCGAATTCATATACCTTGCTTACCAGTCCGTCCAGGAAGTCACGGTCGTGGCTGACGAGGATAAGGGTACCGTCAAAATCCAGTAACGCTTGCTTCAGGATATCTTTGGTTTTCATGTCCAGATGGTTGGTCGGTTCGTCCAGTATCAGCAGATTCACCGGTTCGAGCAAAAGCTTTATCATGGCGAGGCGTGTGCGCTCTCCACCGGAAAGCACCTTGACCTTCTTCATGGACTCTTCGGGGCCACCGAACATGAAGGCACCCAGCAGGTCGCGTATCTTGTTGCGGATTTCCCCTTTTGCCACATCGTCGATGGTCTGGAATACGGTCAGGTTCTCATCCAACAATGAGGCCTGGTTTTGTGCGAAATATCCAATCTGCACGTTGTGTCCTATCGTGAGGGTGCCTTCATGTTCTATTTCCTTCATGATGCACTTCACTAACGTTGACTTTCCTTCACCGTTCTTACCAACGAAAGCAACCTTGTCTCCCCGTTCTATGGTGAGGTTGGCATTCTTGAAGACCACATGGTCACCGTAACTTTTCCCTACTCCCTCCATGATGACGGGATAATTGCCTGAGCGGGGAGAAGGAGGGAATTTGAGGCGTAACGCTGAAGTGTCTTCTTCATCCACTTCCAGCAGTTCCAGCTTCTCCAGCATTTTTACGCGGCTTTGCACTTGCAGGGTTTTGGAGTAGGTGCCTTTGAACCGTTCGATGAATTCCTTGGTTTCGGCAATGAACTTCTGCTGGTCGTCGTAGGCTTTCTGTTGCTGTTCGCGGCGTTCCTTGCGGAGTTCCAGGTATTTGGAGTAGTTTACTTTGTAATCGTATATCCGTCCCATGGTCACTTCAATGGTACGGGTGGTGATGTTGTCTACGAATTTACGGTCGTGGCTGATGACGATGACAGCCTTTCCATTGCTGATAAGGAAATCTTCCAGCCATTGTATGGATTCTATGTCCAGATGGTTGGTAGGCTCGTCTAGCAACAGCACGTCAGGCTTTTGCAGCAACAGCTTGGCAAGCTCGATGCGCATGCGCCATCCGCCGCTGAAGTCACTGGTCTGGCGGTTGAAGTCTTCGCGTACAAAGCCCAGTCCGAGCAGTGCTTTTTCCACATCCTCCTCGTAATTGGTGGAGTCGATGGCATAGAACTTTTCGCTTAAGGCGGAGACATTCTCGATAAGTTCCATGTAGCTGTCGCTTTCGTAATCGGTACGCGTTTCCAGTTCCTTGTTGAGGCGCTCTATTTCAGCTTCCATTTCATGCAGGTGGGCAAAGGCTTGCGCCGCTTCCTGGAATACGGTACGTCCGTCTTCCGTCATAAGGTGCTGTGGAAGGTAAGCTATGACACTGTCCTTGGGGGCTGAGATTTTTCCACGGGTAGGTTGTCTTACACCTGCCAGGATTTTCAACAATGTACTTTTCCCCGCTCCATTTTTACCCATCAGGGCGATACGGTCTTTTTCGTTGATAACGAAAGATATGTCACTGAATAAAGTAGTTCCGCCGAATTCTACGGCCAGTCCGTCTATAGAAATCATTATATATTTTTTTAATGAGCTGCAAAGATAGTGCAAATCTATTATTTTTTATATCTTTGCCCCTATATAAACAAAACGCATAGGTCATGGAAATAGAAAAAGTGTCAGGAGATTACCGTCCGCTTATTCTGGTTGCGGAAGATGATGATAGTAACTTTAAACTGATAAAGGCTATTATCGGCAAGAAATGCGAGATACTATGGGCAAAGAATGGTGAGGATATTGTAAATTTGTTCGAAGAGAATCGCGACAAGGCGGAAGCTATTCTGATGGATATAAAAATGCCTATTATGAACGGGCTGGATGCTACGGTGATTATTCGCAAGAAGGATAAGGAACTTCCCATCATCATGCAGACCGCTTACGCCTTTACTGCCGACCGCGAAAAAGCCTTGGAGTGCGGAGCCTCGGAAGTGTTGGTAAAACCCATCACTCTGTCTGCTTTGCGTACATGTCTGAGCCGTTATTTACCTAAATTAGTTTGGTAAGGCTTTACTGATAATAAAAAGGGAACCGGATGACTAAGTAATGAATATATCATCCGGTTTCCTTCTTTTTATTCTTGTGCATTGTCTTTTCTCTCTTCCATCTTCTTTTTTACAAATTCGATTTTGAGATTGGCTTCTTCCATATTCTTCTTTATTTCCGTCATGGATGACAGCAGTTGTGCCAGCTCGTAGACGCTGACAAGGGCCTGGCGGTCGGCGGCAGTCATGGTGATGGAATAGGGACGTTCCCCTCGATAGTTGACTTTGATATTCTTGTCCTTGTTCAGATAAAGGAACCCCATGACGTTTCCGTCTTCTCCCAGTTTGAAGTCTGCCTTTTCAATCTTTTCACCGAGGTCAGTGGTTTCGTAGCTGTCTTTGGCGGCGGGTGTTTCGGTAAAACTGCCGTCGGGAGCAGTGACTTTGACGGCCACATGGTGGATATTATGGGCTCCGCAATAAATGGAAGTCAT
>OIGD01003272.1_pt1 | contig 11142 bp, 9 predicted proteins | sample 1582211 | NCBI WGS metagenome assembly OIGD01 (sample SAMN04414078, study PRJEB24778) | human gut metagenome | material: faecal | host: Homo sapiens
GATTATCTATTAGGCAGACCAGACGCTACACCACCTATAGACCCCATTAGCCAGATTGACATAGACGATAAGGAAAAGGCGGCATTATCTAAATGGGTGGCGCTGGATGCCAAAAAGCGGCGCATGGTGCTGGATGTCATGACAGATATTGTGCACAGCTATGAATCTGCGCAGCGGCAAGCCATTGTACATACCTTTCCCATTCAAATTCAAATCAGCATGCATAAAGTATCCGCCGGAACCGGCTACGACCTAGAGGACGGCGATGCGTGGAAAACAATTGATATTGCTGACACAGAAACCGCCAGAAATGCAGATTTCGGTCTGGAGGTAGAAGGGGACAGCATGGAACCCAAATACCACAACGGGGATATCATCCTAATATCGGAAACGCCTGCGGTCGATATTGGGGACGATTGTGTTTACACAGTAAATGGGGCTGGCTATGTAAAGCAATACGGCGGTGACCGGCTGATCTCCTTGAACAATGATTACGATGACATTTATTTTCATGACTATGATTATGACAGCATTCACTGTGTGGGCAAGGTAATCGGTGTTGCGGAACGGGTATAATTCATCGACAAAATACGCCATTATTCGACAATGTTATTACAATTTGGATACAATTTGCTAGAATGTATTGATTTTCTCGCATACATGTGTTATACTATTCTTGTAAATTTAAAAACAAGGAGTGTATGATCATGAAACATACTAAGAAAATTGCCGTTTTATTAGCCGCCATTTTGTCTATGGCTTCTTTCGCTGCGTGCGGAAGCACAAAATCTAACAAGAATCAATTGTGCACATTTGAATTCCACAACAATAACGATGTTGTAATTTCAGCATTCCATGAACATTCATATTTTACAGTGGAATCAGCAGAAGACCCTTTTGATTCTGATAATTTGGAATTTATTAGTGAAAACCCAAAAGTTGCATCCTTTTTATATGATTCTACGGCACTAAGTGACTACATTTACTACAACATTGAGCCAATTTCATGGGGCGAAACAGATGTTTATGTAAAATGCAAACAGTGTGGAGCAGAATCTGAAAAGCTTCATGTAATTGTAGACCTTCCAAAGACTACGACTTCGCCATCTGTTTCAAAAGCAGAAAATAAAACAACAAAAGCAGAAACATCAAAAGCAACAGATCCTTCCGAATCTGTTCAAGGAGAAAATTCTGATACTCCAGCTCCAAACACCACTGAGATGGTAGATGCAATCTACTATAAAGCTAAAGCAGATTCTGAAAATGCATCTACTGAGCAATTGCAAGAAGCTGTTGATTTTTTGCGTAACCATACAACTGAGTATTTTTCCGGGAATGAGAACATGGAAAAGACAATGTATTATGGTGAATTATTAGAATGCTACTACAAAGGAACTAACAATGAATATGAGAAAATTGGTTGGCAAGCGTTTAAAACGATAAAGTATGTATATCGTGGCGTAGACCAAATTTTGGATGAGGTTACACAAAATAATTTAAAAGAATTGCAGGATATGGCGCAAAGTTTGTCAGATATCCCACAATAAAATTGACAAAAATACGCCCCACTTTATTTTTTTAGTGGGGCGTATTCCATAAGGAAAGGAGTGTATCGCATGGAACAATACTGCATTTATCTCCGAAAGTCACGTGCCGATGCAGAAGCAGAAGCAAGAGGGGAAGGGGAGACCTTAGCACGGCATGAAAAGATGCTGCTAGCTGTTGCAAAGCGGGACAGATACCACATTTCCAAAATATACCGGGAAATTGTATCCGGGGAAACCATTGCAGCCCGGCCGCAGATGCAGCAGCTATTGCAGGATGTAGAACAAGGGTTGTATGCTGGTGTTTTGGTTATGGAAGTGGAACGGTTAGCCCGTGGGGATACCATTGACCAGGGGATTATGGCGCAGACATTCCGCTATTCTGATACCAAAATCATTACGCCCATGAAGGTCTATGACCCAAATAACGAATTTGATGAAGAATATTTTGAATTCGGGCTGTTTATGAGCCGAAGAGAATACAAGACAATCAACCGCCGGTTGCAACGTGGGCGTGCTGCATCTGCCAAAGAAGGGAAGTACGCTGGCAATATTACACCGTATGGCTACACACGGGTAAAGCTGGAGCATGACAAAGGCTTCCGCCTTGTTCCGGATCCGGAGGAAGCAAAAATTGTGCAGCTGGTATATGATTGGTACCTGAATGGAGAACCGCAGGAAGATGGATCCAGAAAACGACTGGGAAGTACATATATTGCACGGAAGCTCAATGCAGCGCATGTTCCTACCAGACATGGTGGAAAATGGGGCGTAAACAGTGTGCGTGGCATTCTGATCAATCCGGTTTATACCGGAAAAATCCGATGGAATTATCGACCGGCAAAAAAATCTATGGAGAATGGATCTGTTGTAAAAACACGCTCTGAGGCAGAAGAAGGCGATTATATTTTAGCAGATGGGCTGCATGAAGCGTTAATTTCGGAAGAAGCATACCACGCTGTACAAGAGGATATGCACCATAAGGCAGTATCCGGCACACATGATGGCAAAAAGTTATGCAATCCGCTGGCAGGATTAGCCTATTGTGCATGCTGCAAGCATGTCATGGTGCGCCGACCGCACAACAAAAGATTCCATACTGATACACTGATGTGCAATACACTGGACTGCCCAAATGTAAGCGCTGATCTGGAAGCAGTAGAACGGCGAGTTCTTTCCGGTATACGGGATTGGTTGAAGCAGTACGAAGTGGAGTGGAGCAAAAACCACCAAGAACCAAGTGCAATGGATGCACAAATTGCAACAAAAAAAGCTGCCATTCAGGCAGCTGAAAAAGAACAAGATGTTTTGAAAAAGCAGCTAGACAAAGCGTATGATTTCCTAGAACAGGGGATTTATGACACGGATGTTTTCCTTTCCCGTTCGCAAGCGTTAAATGATCGCATTCAAGACGCACAGAACAGCATCAAAGCCCTACAAGAGGAGCTGCATCGAGAACAAATGCGGAAAGAGGGAATGGAAGAAATCATTCCGAAGGCAAAACATGTGTTAGAGGTTTATGGATCTCTTACAGATGCTAAGTCAAAAAATGAATTATTAAAATCCGTTCTGGAGCGTGTAGAGTATTACAAGGGAAAAAGTGCACGATGGAGCGGAAATCCAGATGATTTTGAAGTTGTTCTGTTCCCAAAGTTACCGAAATAGCGTTACTTTTTTATTACTGATATTGTGCGTGTGCCTAAGAATTAGCACACATCGAAATTGTATCCGCTATTTTATATCAATTAACAAGAGACTTAACACCTGAACAAATTAAAGAAAGTGGATTTGATTCCTACTTTGTTGACCATACAACTGGGATTTATCCACAAGGCGCATCTGGTGTACCATTCACAGCAGCTTATTTACAATCTACAGGTGACCCTATTACAGATTTAACTGAAGATTTAGCAGCAGAACAAAAAGCACGCACCACATACGATAATATTTTACGGTTATGTGACGATCCGGATGTAAGAGATCCTATAAAATATCTACGTCAAAGAGAAATTGTTCATTTTCAGCGATTTGGTGAAGCACTTCGAATTGTTCAAGATGATTTAAATGCAAAAAATTTCTATGCCTGCAATCCTTCTTTTGATAAATCATGTGGCAATAAAAAATAATTAGATGTTACTTTAGTTATAAAAATGAGAAAGTCATAAAAAGAACCTTTATGGTCAATTAACACCATAAAGGTTCTTTTCATAAACATACTTACTTTGTAGTTGTACGTCTCGTGTTTTGATCAAGCGGTGTCATACTTTTCATGCAAATTGCCATTGTAGACGCATTATGCAATAGAGCAGACGCTGCCGGGGATAGGACACCAAACACACCGCCTAGTAGCAATGCAGAATTAAATCCAACAATAAAACGATAATTCCGATTAATACGCTCCATTAATTTTGTACTTAGCTGACGAACTGTCACCAGTTCTTTCAAACTAGTTTCTCGAAGCGTAATATCAGCTGTTTCTTTTGCGATATCTGAAGCATCACTCATTGCAACAGAAACGTTGGCTGCTGCTAAAGCCGGCGCATCATTAATGCCGTCTCCAACCATAATTACACGTTCCCCATTGTTTTTTCGCATTTCAATATAGCGATGTTTATCTTCTGGGAGCACTTGTGCATATACAGTTGTAATGCCAAGCTGTGCAGCAATTATTTTTGCTGCTCGCTCACTGTCACCAGTCAGCATAATAACATTTTGAATACCACAAGCTTGCAATTGCTCAATCGCTTCTTTTGCTTCTGCACGAGGAGGGTCGCTGATACACAGTGCACCAATTAAAGAATCACCTTGTGCAAGGTATACCACAGAGCATGCACCAGACTTTTCATCAATTTCTTGTTGCTGTTGATCAGAAATGACAACTTTCTCATCTTCACAAACAAAATGTTTGCTACCGATAATCGTTCGTTGACCATGCAACATAGTTGCAATTCCGTGTGCAACAATATATTCTACCTCTGCATGTTCTTCCTCATGATGCAGATTTTTCTTTTCTGCACCGACAACAATTGCTTTTGCCACACTGTGTGGAAAATGCTCCTCTAAACAAGCAGCTATTTTTAAGATTTCATCTTCACTACGATCATCAAAAGAAATAACACGTTCTAATTTAGGTTCTGCATTTGTAAGGGTTCCTGTTTTATCAAATACAATGGTGGTTGCTTGTGCAAATTCTTCTAGATACTTTCCACCTTTAATTGTGATGTTGTGGTCAGCAGCCTCTCGAATTGCAGATATAACAGCAATTGGTGTAGAAAGTTTAATAGCACAAGAATAATCTACCATCAAAACGGAAACCGCTTTAGTAATATTTCTTGTTAATAGTAATGTTAGTCCGAAACCTAAGAAACTAAATGGAACAATACGGTCTGCTAATGTTTCTGCTTTACTTTGAATGCCAGCTTTTAAATTTTCAGAACTGTCAATCAACTCAATAATTTTATTGATCTTCGTGTTGGAAGAAAGTGCTTTTACTTGAATAGCAAGTGTACCTTCTTCTATTGCTGTTCCAGCAAAAACAGTAGCCCCAGTTGATTTCATAACTGCCAACGGTTCTCCTGTCATAGAGGATTCGTTGATGTAAGCTTCTCCATCTGTAATTGTTCCATCTACTGGAATTACACTTCCTGTCCGTACTCGAATTACATCTCCAACATGCAGATCAGACATTGCAATCTGTACATCACCATCTTTGGTAACCAACCAAGCAGTAGTTGCCTTTACAGCAAGGCTATCCGTCAATACAGCTTTGGTTCTGGCACGTGTATAATCTTCCAATAAAGAAGAAACAGATAATAAGAACATAATAGTACCAGCAGTAGCGTAATTTCTCTGTAACAAGCAAGCACCAACCGAAGCTCCGTCTAACACATCTACAGTCAATTTTCCACTTAATAATGTTCGGATTCCCTTCGCAACATATCGAAATCCCTTCATTAGCATAATCGCATTGCTGATAGGAGTAGGGAACAATGCTTTACAAATGTATCGCTTCGCAATAAGCTTTATCAGATTTTGTTTAAAGGATTCATCAACCTGGGAAATATCATTAGATTCTGGTACATATTCTAATAAATCTTGGCGGCGAATATTTGCAACTAATCTAATTACATCACTCCGTTTTCCAGTTTGATAATTGACTAGAATGCTTCCGTTTTCGCTATGTACTTGTACAGAATGGACTGCTGAACAAGTCTCAAATTGTTTTTTAACAGCGCCTTCTTGACGTTTTTCAAAGGCATATCCACCACAACGAAAGCGAATACGACCAGGTCGATCATATACAATTGTATAGTTCATTATTCCATCTCTTCAGAATTTTCATCGGTGGTTTCTTCTACTGGCGCTTTTTCAATGCCTGCTTCTACTTTTGCATCATAACAAAGATCAGCTGCGTCATCTCTCATGTTCTGGAATGCTTCTTTTGCATCACTTTGAAGCTTCATTCCCTTTGCAAGACCACAAACAGCAAGTTCTCTTGTTTTCTTTGCTTTTACGATTTTCTTTCCAATTACCATTGCAGCAGCGCCGCCAACGGCAAACCAAAGCTTCTCATTTTTTAGACATTTTAACATTATAAAACAACTCCTTTAAAATGATGCGCAATACGCACAATTAGTAACTTTTGAAATAACAAAATAAAGATGTAAAAAGCTTGTTATTTCTACGTATCAGTTTAACATGGTAACGACTAGTTGTCAAGCATATTTCGACAAAAATCACAAGACTTTCACAAGAAACATCACGATTGTGGTTAGCTTTTTTTAACAAATAGCATGAAATAGCTTTCTTTCTTAAAAAATAAAAGCGAGTTGTTTTATAAAAAACAACTCGCAAATTTGGACCGTAATCATGTAGAGAATACGCCAATTGACGTTGACACTTTCCAAGATGAATCGAATATTTCTTAGCAACTCAATACCAAGCAATTATTTTGTTCGTTTTTTTCTATAGACACTTGGAGAACATCCAACAGTGGATTGAAATAAATGATTGAAGTTAGAAAGGGATTGGAATCCACAGGCATAAGATATTTCCAGAATACTTTGATTAGAAGAAAGCAAAAGGCGTTTTGCTTCCTTGATACGAGTTTCAATTAAAAATTGATGCAAAGAATTTCCTGTAAGTTTTTTAAAACAACTGCAAAGATATGGGATACTAATATGATATTTTTCAGAAATTGTTTGTAAGGTGATTTCATATGTGTAGTGTTCTTTGATATCGCACAAGATGCTACGCACAATATTTGCTGCATACCTACTCACATTTCCATAATTTTGCGTGGTATTTTCATGGCTTTGTTTGTTTTCATATCGTAGGCATAATACAATAAATTGTAAAAGTGCAGCACGAATCATTGGTGCATATCCACATTGTTTTTTCTCATATTCTATTTCCAGTTGAGCAAGTAGCACACAAAGTTGACGATGAAAAGAACAACTTGGGCGAATTTGGACACTTTGTTTTAAAAATGTCCAGCAGTTTGTGGAGTCGAAATCAGAATAAAGATCAGACTGTATCAAATCTGGATCAAACATGATTACTTGCATGATTAAATTATGATCATCATAACATAAATGAATATCATCATTGCTGATGATAAAAATGTCTCCTCTTGAAAAGTGATAAGTAGTGCCATTGATACGATACTTTCCAGTTCCGTTCTTAATGAAACAGATCTCTATTTCCTGATGCCAATGTAAAACTTGAAAATCTGATTCTACCCCATAGCTATCGCTGCATTCAAATGGAAAATGTTGATCTTCAATCAAAGATTTTCTTTCTTGTTTCATAATTGGTTTCTCCTCCTTGTCTATATATGTCTTATTTATTTTAACATGTTTTTCAGAAAAAAGGAAGACATTTATCATAATATCCTGCAAGTTTATGAGGAAAAGCAAGTGGATTTTCTACTTTTTCTTATGCTATAATAAAATTGCAATCAACTTGCGGATAATATAATTCTAGAGGGAGGACGTTATGAAAAAAATAGTTGCAATTTTTTCTGCACTTCTACTAACAACCGGAATGACTGAAATTGGCTGTACCTATGAGGAACCAGCAGCACTTTCCAATGCAGTCACTGAAGAAACTGTTCAATTTTACCAACAATGGAAAGAGAAATACCTTGCGCAAGATACTTATGTTACCAATGAAACACAATATTACGTATGGTATAGTGAAGATCGATACAAAGGAGACAATCAATCTGTACCAGTAACCGTTTCAGAAGCCCATGGATACGGTATGTTGATTTTTGCAAGTATGGCAAAATACGATGCTTCCGCAAAAGAATATTTTGACGGTATGTATCGATATTACAAAGCACACCCGAGCAGCATCGGCCCACATTTGATGTCATGGCAGCAATGCGACAATGGTTCTGCTTTGATTGATGGTGCAGAAGATGGTAGTATGACTGGCGGTTCTTGCGATTCTGCAACAGATGGAGATATGGACATTGCCTATGCATTGCTTCTTGCAGATGCGGTATGGGGCAGCGATGGTGAAATCCATTATCTAGAAGCTGCAAAAGATATGATTCATGATATTATGCAATATGATGTCAATCAAGAATATTGGATATTGACGCTTGGTGACTGGGTTTCTACGTGTGATGCATCAGAAAAATACTATCATGCTACACGTTCTTCTGATTTCATCATGCAATATCTTCCGGTATTTGCAGAAGTATCTGGAGATGAAAACTGGATGCGTATTTACGAAACGACCTATGAAATTATTACATAATTTTCTGAGCAGTATGGAACAGGATTGTTACCGGATTTTATCATTCGAGAATCATCTGGTCAATTTGTTCCAGCAGAAGCAGACTTCTTAGAGAGTGAATATGATGGTGCATATTCCTATAACAGTTGCCGTACTCCTTGGCGAATTGGAATGGACTACTTAATAAACGGAAACGAAACAGCAAAACAACTTTGTGAACAGATGACGGCATTTATTACGAAACAAACCAATCGAGATCCATGGGAAATCATGGCTGGATACCAACTTGATGGAACCGCAATCGAAGATTATAACGACCTTTGCTTTACAGCGCCATTTTTAATTGCAGCTTCTTGTACAAATAATACAGAATGGCATGATACAGTTCGAGATGTTGTGGTACATTATGGAGATGATGTTTACTTTGGAGATACAATCAAAATGCTCTGTTTAATCGTAGATGACGGGAACTGGATTGTTCCACATGGTACACCGACCTCAGTTCGAGGAGATGTTAATGCAGATGGCATATTTTCCATTGCCGATCTTGTTATGATGCAGAAGTGGATGATTCATTATGATGGGATCACAGATGCAAAAACCGGTGATTTAAACAACAATGATAAATTGGATGCATTTGATCTTTGTGCAATGAAACGAATGTTGTATTTGAATACAGGCAATTAAACCAACTATCAGAGCGTGCTCAATAAATGTGGGCACGCTCTGATTTGTTTTAATACATGATGGGATAAAAAAGTTATGTAAAGCTGAGATTTATTCAGACATGCAGTACAATCCGTATCTATTTTCAATTTATTTACATTTAAGAGTAGTTGTTCCACTGAAAAAGCTTGCAAAAATGTAGATAATATGATAAAATAAAAAAGTATGCAAGTTTTTTAATAAAGCAAGTTGGTAAAGGAGAAAAATGACTATGATGAAAAAATTAACCGCACTTACTGCATCTGCTGTAATGGCAGCAACCCTTTTTACAAGTTGTGGTGTTCCTGAAAATACTGTACATAGTATTGATGATCTGAAGGGAAAAACCATCGGAGTTCAGCTCGGCACAACAGGAGATATTTTTGCAGAAGATGTAGAAGATGCAAAAATTGAAAAATACAACAAAGGCGCTGATGCGGTACAAGCTCTGAAGCAGGGAAAGATTGATGCCGTTATTATCGACAGTGAACCAGCAAAGTATTTTGTAGAAAAGAATGATGATCTCACCATTTTAGACGAACCATTTGCGGAAGAAGAATATGCAATCGCCATGAGTTTGGACAATACAGAGCTGCAAACAGAAATCAATGCCGCTTTGAAAGAACTGAAAGACGATGGCACACTGGAACAGATTTCCAACAACTGGATCGGAGACAATGCTGGAGAAACACCATATACTTCGCCAGATAACGTAGACAGAAGCAATGGTACACTTGTTATGGCTACCAATGCAGAATTCCCGCCATATGAAAGCAAAGATGGTACGGAAGTTGTTGGCATTGATGCGGATATGATGCAAGCTGTTTGTGATAAATTGGGCTATGAGCTGAAAATTGATGATATGGCATTTGACTCTATCATTTCTGCTGTCTCTTCTGGTAAAGCAGATGTTGGCGTTGCAGGTCTAACGGTTACAGAAGACCGAAAGAAAAATGTACTTTTCTCAGATGCCTATACGACTTCCAAACAAGTAATCATTGTACGGAACAAGTAATTAGAGGTCTTGCACATGACAAAGTTTCTGGATGATTTTAAACAAAATTTTATAGAGCATGATCGGTGGCAGTATTTGACAAACGGTCTAAAAACAACACTTATGATTACATTTTTTGCTGCATTACTAGGTTTTGTTTTAGGCTTTTTAGTAGCAATTATACGTTCAACGCATGATAAAACAGGAAAATTAAAGTTTCTAAATGTACTCTGTAAAATTTACCTAACCGTTATCAGAGGTACACCAACAGTTGTACAGCTTCTGATTACCTATTTCGTTATTTTTAGTTCCGTTCGAATTGATCAAACACTTGTCGCAATTATGGCATTTGGAATCAATTCCGGTGCGTATGTTGCAGAAATTATGCGTTCCGGCATCATGTCTGTAGACGGCGGACAACTTGAAGCGGGAAGATGCCTTGGATTAAGTTATCGACAAACCATGTTCTCCATTATTCTTCCACAAGCATTTAAAGCAGTTTTACCAGCCTTGGCCAATGAATTTATTGTATTGTTAAAGGAAACATCTGTTGCCGGATATATTGGAATTGCAGATTTGACAAAGGGTGGCGACATTATTCGTTCACAGACTTATTCACCATTCATTCCGCTTGTTGCAGTCGCACTAATCTATTTGATTATGGTTGTTTTCTTAACACGTCTTGTGGGAAAACTGGAAAGGAGACTGGCAAAAAGTGATCGAGGTTAAAAATCTTGTCAAGTCCTTTGGCGAAAATACTGTACTGAATCATGTCAATGAAACCATTGAAAAAAGTGAAAAGGTTGTCATTATTGGTCCATCTGGTTCCGGAAAATCTACATTTTTAAGATGTTTGAATTTGTTGGAAACACCGACATCAGGCAATATTATCTTTGAAGGAAAAGATATTACAAAGGCAAGTGACACAGAAATCAATCAATTGCGGCAGCGAATGGGAATGGTATTTCAACATTTTAATCTATTCCCACACCTAACCATTCAAAAGAATATTACATTGGCTCCTGTTAAACTTGGACTTATGACACAAAACGAAGCCAATCATCGTGCAGAAGAATTACTGGAAACAGTTGGTCTTCCTGATAAGGCTGATGCCTATCCGGCTATGTTATCCGGTGGACAAAAGCAACGAAT
>OIGD01003281.1_pt1 | contig 11113 bp, 10 predicted proteins | sample 1582211 | NCBI WGS metagenome assembly OIGD01 (sample SAMN04414078, study PRJEB24778) | human gut metagenome | material: faecal | host: Homo sapiens
AGCTTCGGGGTCGAAATCCGTCTCGCCGGACTGCCACGGAAATTCGAGGATCAGACGGTCGGAATCGTAGTCCACATACAGCTCGTAGTCGGTCACGTTCAGACCGACCAGACGGTTCTCAATGACGAGCTGCGCTGCGTCCAGCTGCTCATCGGTGGCATCGTAGCCGTCCGAGGGTGCAAACGTCACGTTGACGCCGCCCTTGATATCCACGCCGAAGCGGATATCCTGCGCGCCCTTGATATAGGTCCGGGTCACATCGCCATATTTGACCGCAACGCCGAAGAATGCCGTGTAGACAAACGCCGCGATCAGAAGCACCGTGACAACAAGCTGCCATGCTTTGCCTTTCGTCTTCATAAAAATCGGGAAACCTCCAAAATATAATAAACCTCCGCCGTGCGGCAGAGTTCTGCCGCGCGGGGAGATCTTCAACAACGGGGACGCTTACGCTTCCTGCTCCGCAAGCAGCTTTTCCACGGTGGCCAGCTTTACGCAGACGCACAGCAGATCCGAAGCGGTCTCCACCTCGTCCAGGCTGGGATAGGTGGGCGCAATGCGCAGATGGGAATCTTCCGGGTCTTTGTGGTAGGGGTAAGCGGAACCGGCACCCGTCAGGGTCAGGCCGCACTCCTTGCACAGGGCTGCCACACGCTTGGCACAGCCGGGCATCACGTACAGGCTGATGAAGTAACCGCCCTTGGGGTTGGTCCAGTGGGCAATGTCGCCGCAGGGGGTCAGCTCCTCGGAGAAGGCCGTCTTCACTGCATCGAAGCAGGGGATCAGGCGGCGGCGGTGCTTGGCCATGTGGGCCAGGACGCCTTCCTTGTTCTTCAGGAAACGGACGTGGCGCAGCTGGTTCATCTTATCGTAGCTGATGATCATGACCGAGAAGCGCTTGCAGATGTACTTCATGGAGTTCTCGCTGCAGGCGATCGCGGAGACACCTGCACCGGGGAAGGTGATCTTGCTGGTGGAAGTGAACATGAAGACGCGGTCCTGCGTGCCGTACTTCTTGCACTCGTTCAGCAGAACGGGGGTCTCGATGATCTCATCGGTCAGATGGTGGACGATGTAGGCCTCATCCCAGAAGATCTTGAAATCGGGAGCGGCCGTCTTCATTTTAGCAAAACGCTCGATCGTTTCGTCACTGTAGGTGTAGCCGTCGGGGTTGGAATACTGCGGCACACACCAGATGCCCTTGATGGTGTCATCCTCGGCCACCAGCTTCTCGACCACATCCATATCGGGGCCGTTCGGGGTCATGGGCACACTAATCAGCTCAAAGCCGAACTCCTCGGTGATGGCAAAGTGGCGGTCATAGCCGGGCACCGGGCAGAGGAACTTGCGCTTCTCCACCTGAGACCAGGGGCAGGGAGACTCCGGGAATCCGAACACATAGCCGATGTTGATCAGGTTATACATCAGCTGCAGGCTGGAGTTGCCGCCCACGAACACTTCCTCCGGCTTTACGCCAAAGACATCCGCAAACAGCACGCGGGCCTCCTGCAGGCCTTCCAGCTCGCCATAGTTGCGGGCATCCGTACCGGCATCGGTGGTATAGTCATTCATCTTCAGCAGGTCCATAGCCAGATCCATCTGGTGAGGGCCGGGCTTGCCGCGGGCCATATTCAGCTTGAGGCCCTTGGCCTGAAATTCCTTGTACTTTGCTTCAAGCGCTGCCTTTTCGGCAGTGAGTTCATCACGATTCATTGCAAGATAATTTGCCATTAGAAACACACTCCTTTATCGTACTTCCTGTTACCCATAGCGCCAGAGCGGCATTTTGCGGAGCATTCCTGCCAGGGAGCGTTCCCCATGCCATTCCAGACCTTAATATTATAGTACATTTTGCCCTCGGAAACAAGAATAATAAAGCAAAAAGCCCTGTCAAAAGCAAAAAGCTTTTGAAACAGAGCTTGAATGCCGGGTCTTTGCTCCCCTGCTGTACGCTAAAAGCGTCAGCTCAGAGCGACCTGATTTTTATAGCGCTTGCGCACCGCGCCGTATTCCAGATGTGCTTCGCCGCCTTCCACGGTATCTTCATCCACAGTTACGCGGATGATGGTAGTATCGGTGGGCACCTCGTACATGATGGGCAGCAGAATGCTTTCCATCACGCTGCGCAGGCCGCGGGCACCGGTCTTGCGCTCGATCGTCTTGCGGGCAATGGCGTGGAGTGCTTCGTCGGTGAAGTTCAGTTCCACGTTGTCCATGTTCAGCAGCTCTTTGTACTGCTTGACCAGACTGTTGCGGGGCTCCTTCAGCACGCGCACCAGTGCATCCTCGTCCAGGTCGTCCAGCACGGTGATGACCGGCAGACGGCCGATCAGCTCCGGGATCAGGCCGAACTTGACCAGATCGTGGGGTTCCACCTTGCGCAGCAGAGCCTTCTCCGCTTCGCTGGAATTATCCTTCAGGCTGCTGCCGAAGCCCAGTGCGGACTTATCGGTGCGGCGCAGGATATACTTATCCAAGCCATCAAATGCACCGCCGCAGATGAACAGGATGTTGGTGGTGTCGATCTGGATGAACTCCTGCTGCGGGTGCTTGCGGCCGCCCTGCGGAGGAACATTGCTCACAGTGCCCTCCAAAATCTTCAACAGGGCCTGCTGCACGCCCTCACCGCCCACATCGCGGGTGATGGAGGGGTTCTCACTCTTGCGGGTGATCTTGTCGATCTCGTCGATATAGATAATACCGATCTGTGCCTTCTGCACATCAAAATCCGCTGCTTGGATCAACTTGAGCAGAATGTTCTCCACATCCTCGCCCACATAACCGGCTTCGGTCAGGGTGGTGGCATCGGCAATGGCGAAGGGAACGCCCAGCATTTTTGCCAGAGTCTGTGCCAGCAGGGTCTTGCCCACGCCGGAAGGACCCAGCAGCAGCACGTTGGACTTCTGAAGCTCTACTTCATCGTCGGCTTCCTCGTCGTTGAGGAAGGTTCTCTTGTAGTGGTTGTAAACGGACACGCTGAGGATCTTCTTTGCCTCGTCCTGTCCGATAATGTACTGATCAAGATAAGCCTTGATCTCCTCGGGCTTCATAAGCTCACTGCCGTTGGAGATGAACTCGGACTTGCTGTCGGACACAGCCGAGGGAGCACGACCGGGCTTGATGTCGCCGCTTTCCACAAGCATGTTGTAGGAAGCGAGCACGCACTCGTTGCAGATCACGGATTTTTCGCCAAGACCTCCGTAGAGGATACGGCGTACTTTATCCTCGCTCTTTCCGCAAAAGGAGCAAACCATCATAATATCTGTATTCCTCTCAAATAGCGAAGCGCCCGGAAAGCGGCAGCCCTCCGGGGCGTTCTGTGTTAAATTACTTGATATCCGCTCTGTTTCTGTAAACCTTGTCGATCAGACCGTATTCCAGAGCCTCGTCCGCGGACATGAAGTTGTCACGCTCGGTGTCGCGGCAGATGGTCTCGTAGTCCTTGCCGGTGTTCTCGCTGAGAATGCGGTTCAGACGTTCCTTAGTCCTCTGAAGGTAGTTGGAGTGGATCATGATGTCAGTTACCTGACCGGAAAGACCGCTGCCGGAAATAAGCGGCTGGTGGATCATAATTTCACTGTTGGGAAGTGCGATACGCTTACCCTTAGCGCCGGAAGAAAGCAGGAAAGCACCCATTGAAGCAGCCATACCGGTGCAGATGGTCGAAACGTCGCACTTGATGTACTGCATGGTGTCGTAGATCGCCATACCGTCAGAAACAGACCCTCCGGGGCTGTTGATATACAGGTAGATATCCTTGTCAGGATCCTGCCCCTCAAGATAGAGGAGCTGTGCGACTACAACGCTTGCTGTCGCCGAATTGACCTGATCATGCAGAAGAATGATACGGTCGTTAAGAAGCCTGGAGAAAATATCGTAGGAACGTTCTCCGTGGTTGCTCTGCTCTACTACATAAGGAATATAAGCCATAAAGCTCCTTTCCCCGCTTGCGCGGCTGCCTGTGCCGGTTTCCATAAAGATACGCAGGCTGTCTGTGCGAAGCCGCCCAGACAGCCGTTGTAATGCTGCTGTGATTACTCGGTAACTTCCTCGATCTTAGCGGAATCGCGAACGAGGTCGAGAGCCTTCTCGATCTTGAGGTCGTTCTTGATAGCGTCAGCGGGAACTGCTGCCTTGATCTTGTCAACATCCATCTTGTACTGCTCAGCCATATCAGCGTATTCCTTCTCAACGTCCTCATCCGAAACGGTGATGTTCTCAAGCTCAGCAATCTTCTCGAGTGCAAGGCGGAGGTCAACCTGCCGCTTAGCAACCTCGGTGAAGTTAGCTCTGAACTGATCCATGGTAACGCCTGTGTACTTGAGGTAATCCTCAACGCTGATGCGGTTTCTTGCGCTCCACTCGCGGACGATCTCGTCGATACGGCGCTGATACATAACCTGCGGAACCTCAGCCTTCATCTTGCCGATAACTGCGTCAACAAGCGCGTTGTCGAGGTTTGTGGAAGCCTCGTCAGCGGCTGCCTTCTCAAGCTTGGACTTGATGTCAGCCTTGTACTCGTCGAGGGTATCGAACTCGCTTACATCCTTAACGAACTCGTCGTCAACGTTCGGAAGCTCCTTACCCTTGATCTCGTGCAGCTTGCACTTGAATACAGCGGGCTTGCCAGCGAGATTCTCAGCCTGATAGTGCTCAGGGAATGTTACGTTAACATCGAAGTCCTCGCCGATATTCTTACCAGCAACCTGCTCCTCGAAGCCGGGGATAAAGGAACCGGAACCAAGCTCCAGCGGGAACTTCTCACCCTTGCCGCCCTCAAAAGCTACGCCGTCGAGGAAGCCCTCGAAGTCGATAACAGCGGTATCGCCGATCTGAGCTGCTCTGTCCTCAACGGAGATGCTTCTTGCGTTTCTGTTGCGGATCTTATCGATCTCAGCGTCAACAGCAGCGTCATCTACAGTCTTGGTCGTTTTCTTGACTTCTAATCCCTTGTAGTCAGAAATTTCTACTACCGGCTTAGTGATGATGTCAGCCTTGAACTTAACGCCGTTCTCCTTGCTTACCTCGACTACCTCGGTGTTCTCAACGTCAACAACGTCGAGACCGGTCTTGTCGATAACTGCAACGATATTCTGGTTGTACAGACTGTTTACTGCGTCATCATAGAAAACGCTCTCGCCGTACTGAGCCTCGATAACCTTGCGGGGAGCCTTGCCCTTGCGGAAGCCGGGGACAGTGATGCTCTTCTTTCTCTTGTTGTAAGCTGCGGAGATCGCGTTCTCAAACTCCTCTGCGGTGAAAGAGAACTCGATAGCTGTAGTATTAGTCGCTGTGTTGTTCTGGGAAATGATTTCCATGGTATTGTATTCCTTCCTTGTCCAAGTGGACGTATTTTCAGATCCGCAGTATTATCTGCGTTCAATTAAAACCGGGTCGAAACCCACACCGTCGGCGGAGACCAAACGGTAATCTATTCCGTTCCTGACGCCGTTGATGGAGCCTTTAATGCTCGAACCGTGGAGATGAGCGTAGTAGCACCTCTTCACGCCGTAGCGCTGAAGGACATCGGTCAGATAAACGTTTTCTTCCGCGCGGTAAATCGGCGGATAATGTATGAAAGCAATAAGCTCGCCGCCGAGCTTGACGCCTTCCTTCAGGGAAGCCTCCAGCCGACCCGCCTCACGAAGCAGCACCTTCATATCCGGCTTCTCGCCGTTTTCGCTTATCCAGCCTCTGGTGCCGCAGATGGACGCTCCCTCGACCAGATACGCGTTGTTAAAAAGGAACTTTATCGAGCTGAATCCGTTGTCGCTCACAAACTTTGTGATCTTGTTCATCGTGGACCACCACAAATCGTGGTTGCCCTTGACGAAAATCTTCTGACCCCGCAGCTTCGAGTGGATAAACTCGAGATCCTTGTAGCTCTCTTCCAGCTTCAGCGCCCAGGAGTGGTCGCCCAGCAGGACGACCGTATCTTCATCGGTGATCTTGCTGTTCCAGTTGGCTTCGATCTTTTCAACATGATTTCCCCACCCGGGAAAAATATCCATCGGCTTGTCAGTGCCGAGCGATAAGTGAAGGTCGCCTATTGTGTAAAGCAATGTCAGCCTCCGTTCTGAACCATCAGGACTTCAGGAAGCTGCAAACCACTTCAGGCATCTCCTGCTTTTCAACGGAGCCTGTGAAGCGGATCTCCTTGTTCTTGGTGGCTGCAAGAGGCGCAGGCATCTTTGTGCCGGTCTTTGCCTCAAGCTCAGCGATGTTCTTCCACTCGTCCTCAACGGGAGTGCCGCCGATTGCTTCGTAAACTGCGCCGCTGAACTTATAGGGGTTAGCGGTGGAAGCGATAACGGTCTTGGTATCATCGCCGGTAGCCTTCTTATAGTCCTCATAAACCTTGACAGCGACAGCGGTATGCGTGTCGAGCAGGTAGTTGTAATTCTCAAATGTGGACTTGATCTCTGCCTTGGTCTCAGCGTCGGAGCAGCAGCCAGCCCAGAACAGCTCGCCGATCTTCGCCTTTACATCAGCGGAGATCTCGTACCTTCCATCGGTCTTGAGCTTGCCGAACCAGTCGTTGATAACAGCGTCGTTGTCGCCGGAAAGGTGATACAGCAGACGCTCCAGGTTGGAGGAGATCAGGATATCCATAGACGGGGAAACAGTTGTGTAGAACTTTCTGTTTCTGTCGTAAACGCCTGTGTTGATGAAATCAGTCAGTACGTTGTTGCTGTTAGAAGCGCAGATGAGCTTGTTTACCGGAATACCCATCAGCTTTGCATAGTAAGCCGCAAGGATATTGCCGAAGTTTCCGGTAGGAACGACTACGTTGATCTTCTCGCCGTATTCAATCTCCTTGTTCTTGAGCAGCTCTGCGTATGTAGAAACGTAGTAAACGATCTGCGGAGCCAGTCTGCCCCAGTTGATGGAGTTAGCGCTGGACAGCAGGATATTGTTCTTTGCAAGTCTGTCGGCGATGGCCTTATCGGTGAAGATAGCCTTAACGCCGTTCTGGCAGTCATCGAAGTTGCCCTTTACAGCGCAAACGTTTACGTTCTTGCCTTCCTGAGTGGTCATCTGGCGCTTCTGCATCTTGCTCACGCCGTCCTCAGGGTAGAACACGGAAATGCTCGTGCCGTCAACGTCCTTGAAGCCCTCGAGAGCAGCCTTGCCGGTATCGCCGGAGGTCGCAACAAGAATAGCGATCTGCTTTCCGTCAACGGTCTTCTTTGCAGAAGTAGTCAGCAGATAAGGCAGGATCTGGAGCGCCATATCCTTGAATGCGCAGGTCGGACCATGCCACAGCTCAAGCACATATGTGCCGGGAATGAGCTTTGCAAGCTCAGCGATGTTGTTGGAATCGAAGTTCTTGTCGTTGTACGCAGAATCCACGCAGTGACGGATCTCGTCAGCGGTGAAGTCTGTCAGCAGACGGCTGAAAACCTCGAAAGCCCTGTCGGCATAGCTCATGTCGCACATTGCAAGGATCTCGTCCTTGCTGAGCTGAGGAATGCTCTCGGGAACATACAGACCTCCCTCGTCTGAGAGACCTTTGGTGATAGCGTGCGCGCTAGTCACATTCAGGGCAGAGTTTCTCGTGCTTCTGTAATTCATTGTTATCGTCCTTTCATAGACTGTTTTCTGCTTAGTTGACCGTGTAAACGCCATCGGTAGTGAATGCGTCCTCGTAGACGCGGATATCCACCACCCGGGGATGTTCCCCCGCAAGCGTGACCTCGGCGATATCGTACCTCGGCTGAAGTCCGGTATCATTATCAGTAAGCCACAGATCCGCCGTCAGTATGATTCTGACCTGCTTGCGGCGATCCACCGCTTCAAGCCCGGAGACCATGCTCCCGCGCTTCCGTGCCTTGACCTCAGTAAAAACCACGAATCCGCCGCATTTCGAGATCACGTCGACCTCACCGCAGCGCCTGTGATAGTTCCGCGCAAGTATCTCATGACCGCGCTGCTCAAGCAGAGCGCACACAGCGTCCTCGCCCAGCCTGCCCTTCGCCTGATTATCGCGCTTATCCATGTTTCTCACGCTTTTCGAAGTACTTCTTAAAGAAGGACTTCCTGTGTATTTCGCACAATCCGAACTCGTCGACCGCAGTGTAGTGCGCCTTGGTTCCGTAGCCCTTGTGCTTTTCAAAGCCATACTGCGGATATTTCTCCGCCATCTGCTTCATGTATCTGTCCCTGGACACCTTCGCCAGAATAGAAGCCGCCGCGATACTCGCAGACTTTGCGTCACCCTTTATAACGTAACGCATCTGCGCGTCCATCGACGGAAGCTGGTTTCCGTCGACAAGCACGATCCCGGCTTTCACACCGAGACCGCTGTAAGCCCGCTCCATCGCAAGGAAATCCGCCTGAAGTATGTTCAGCCGTTCTATCTCCTCAACGCTGGCGCTTGCTATGCAGTACGCACGCGCTTTCGAGATTATCTCATCGAAAAGCGCCTCGCGCTTTTTCTCCGTCAGCTTCTTGCTGTCGTTTATGCCCTCGATGAAAACTCCCTCGTCAAAAATCACCGCAGCCGCGAAAACATCGCCGGCAAGCGGACCCCGACCAGCTTCGTCAATCCCGCAGACAACGCCGCATTCCGACCTTATCGCGCTGTCAAAGCCGAACAGGTCATGCTCGTTTTCCGCGTCAATCAATGTAAGCTGTTCCGGCTCATTTTGCCGGAAGTTCGAGGGTGATCCTGCCAATTCGTCCACCTCTGTATTCGTCAAGAAACGTTGCCGCCGCCCTCTCGGTATCCGGAACACCTCCGGAAACGAGCATTCCGCGCGCCTTTGCGATATCCGTCAGGATATCCGGCTCGCCGGACAGCTTGTAGCGCGCGTTCAGAAGCTCCGGGTATTTCTCCCTCAGAACCTCCCCCAGCGCCCTTGCAAGCGCTTCCGTGTCCATAACATCATCTTTTATCGCCCCTGTGAACGCAAGCCGCTGAGCCGCAGTCTGATCGTCAAACTTCGGCCATAGAATGCCCGGCATGTCCAGCAGTTCAACATCTTTGTCGATGGAAACCCACTGCTTGCCGCGGGTAACGCCGGGCTTGTCGCCCACCTTGGTTTTCTTGGTTTTCGCCATTCTGTTGATGAACGAGCTTTTTCCCACATTCGGGATCCCCACGACCATCAGCCTGAGCGCTTTTCCGATCATTCCGCGCTTTTTACGGCGCTCGATGAGGTCGGCAAGCATCGTCTTGACCTCCGGTAAAAACCGATTCAGTCCCTTGCCGCTTCGGCAGTCGCATGTGAGCACACGTATCCCGCGCTTCTCATAGTACTGCTTCCAGAGTCTGGTGGCATTCTCATCGGCGTAATCGCACTTGTTCATCAGAATAATGCGGGGCTTATCCTTGACCAGATCGTCCAGTATAGGATTCCTGCTGCTTTCCGGGATTCTTGCGTCCGTGATCTCCACAACCGCGTCGACCATCTTAAGGTCAGCCTCAATAAGCCGCTTCGTTTTGGTCATATGCCCCGGGAACCACTGTATGGTTTGTGACGGCATCTGTCTCTCCTTTGATTCTGATAGGGTTATTTTATGGTGCCGATGCGGTTGAAAGGCGTGACACGAAAAATGACCTTTCCGACGACCTGGCGTTTGTCCACAAAGCCGATGCGGAAATCCCGGCTGTCAGCCGAATGGTTCCGGTTGTCACCCATGACAAAAATACATCCCTCCGGCACGGTAGCGGTGTATTCGCCGGAATAGCTGGACGTATCCACCAACTTGCGGTAAGGCTCATCAAGCACGGTCTTGTTTCCGTCTGTGTCGGTGATCGTAACGGTCCAGGTGGAGTAGTTGATGCTGATCGTTTCTCCCTCGGTGGCGATCACACGCTTGACAAGCGCTTCGTTGTAGTATTCTCCGGTCTCGTGGAAGATAATGACGTCTCCACGTTCCGGCGTATAGAACATATCGCTGACCACCAGTCTTTCGCCGTTAATCAGCGTGTCCTGCATGGACGGTCCTCTGACGCTGCAAAGGCGGAAACAGAACGTGAAAAGCAGGATCACGGCGCAGAAAGCGAATACAAACACTTCTGCATAATCCAGAAAACCCGCCGCAGACGAGCGCTTTCCGGTTTTGACTTCAGGGGTCACCCCGGGATTACAGTTTTGCATAAGACACAAGCTCCTTCCGTTCCGATTGGCACTTACGGTGTCAGTTATCTTTCTGCGTCAGAAGATCCATCAGCTTATAGCCGGCAGGCAGATAATAATCCTTTTCCCGTGCCGAAAATTCGTTGAAGTTCTCCACGCCTTTCTGCTCATGTGCAGAAGAATAGATCATGAAAGGCACCGGGTCAATGGTGTGCGTGCGCAGACGAACCGGCGTGGGGTGATCGGGAAGTACCATGATCTTGAAGTCCTCGCCAGAATCCCGGAGGTATTCGTAAACCGGCTTCAGGATCTTCTGGTCGATCAGCTCCACCGCAAGCACCTTGTTGTCGATCTCGGCACGGTGTCCGCATTCGTCCGGCGCTTCCATGTGGAGGTATACGAAATCCAGACCGGAGAGAAGCGCGTCCGCACAGGCATTTGCCTTGCCGATAAAGTCGGTGTCGTAATTGCCGGTCGCGCCGGGCACGTCGATCACGCGCATGCCCGCCAGTTTTCCGATTCCCTTCAAGAGATCCACCGCGGAGATCATTCCTCCTTTCAGCCCCGTTTTGCGCTCAAAGAGCGGAAGTGCGGGCTTCGTTCCCGCCCCCCAAAGCCAAAGGGAGTTCGCGGGGCGTTTACCTTCCGAGACGCGCCTGCGGTTGACCGGATGCTCCGCCAGCAGGGCGGCAGAGCGCTTCATGAGGCCGAGGTAAAACCCGCCGTCCTCGCCTGCGGGGAGATATGCTCCGATCTTTTTGCCGATGATATCGTGCGGGGGCGTAAAAACCGCTTTTTCCGTCCGCTTGTGCAAAACCAGGCAGTGCCGGTAGGAAACGCCGGCAAACAGCTCGGTTGTCTCGTCATCCAGCGCCGTTTTCAGAAAGGCGATCAGCTCTGCGGCTTCCGCGGTGGAAATTTCTCCCGCGCTGTAATCCTCCATCGACCTGTCCTCGTAGCGCTCCTCTCCGGAGAGCGTCACAAAGTTGGCGCGCAGCGTCAGATCGGCGCCGCTTAACGGAATGCCG
>OIGD01003282.1_pt1 | contig 11112 bp, 8 predicted proteins | sample 1582211 | NCBI WGS metagenome assembly OIGD01 (sample SAMN04414078, study PRJEB24778) | human gut metagenome | material: faecal | host: Homo sapiens
TATCGTCCACAAATTCATGCTTTTGGCTTTCCTCCGCCTTTTTTTCTAACACCTTATAATAGCTGACAATAGCATTCCACTGTTCCTCCGAATAATTACGATCTGCAGATTTTCCCCATGAGTTGATCAAAAACTCTCTCATCCGCTTCCTTCTCGCCTTTTCATCACAGACCATTTTGATCCCGATAAGCACCAAAATTACTACTACAGCGATAATGATTTTAATTCCTATGTCCATTTTGAAACCTCCACATGTAATTACGAAAGAAAAAGAGAGTTTATTGCAACTCTCTCTTTCCAATTTGAATTATTGTATAATGCAGGCACTAAGCTACCCGTTATACATAAGATATCTCTCCGCCGGAACATCATTTTTATAAAACACGTCCGATCTTGATCGGCTTACGATAATAAGCACTGGAAATCTTAATTCCATCGCTCGGGTTACTTGCATGAATGATCTGACCGTTTCCAATATAGATCGCTACATGGCTGACATGTCCACTTCCATAGAAGAACAGATCTCCCGGTCTTTCGCTTCCCTGTGATACGCTTCTAGTCGCAGATGCCTGTGCACCGGACGTACGTGGCAGTGAATGACCAAAGCGCTGGAATACACGCATCGTAAAGCCGGAGCAATCTGTTCCGCTCGTAAGGCTTGTACCACCATATACATAAGGGTTACCGACAAACTGTAATGCATAATTTGCAAGATCAACACCGGTCGATCCACTGGATGGTACAGGATCCGGAGTAGATGGAGCCTCTGTTGTAGGAGCTTCCGTCGCAGGTGCTTCTGTCGAAGGAGCCTCTGTCGTCTGTGAGCTTGAACTGCTGCCGTTGTCTGATGACTGACCGTCACCTGAGCTGCTGTTCTGAGCTGCCTGCTGCTGTCTCTGTCTCTCTGCCTCTGCTTCTTCCTGTTTTCTCTTTGCTTCTTCCTCTGCTGCTATTCTTGCAGCTTCTGCTTCCTCTACTGTTACAGCCTTTACCGTATTGTAGGATATCTCAACGTAATCGGAACTTACATATCCGCTTACACTGTCATCGATCTGGAGCTGTGTCCATCCGTCTGACTGACTTAACACTTCATATGTCTGTCCGCCGGGAATCTGGGTTACGCAATCACTGTCACCATCTGCCTGCTCACGAACATTCAAGGTCTCTGTTGTTATGGTAGCAAGCTTGCTGCAATGTTCTTCCGCATATGCTCCTGCATCATCACCGAACACCAGATAATCATTCTTTATGTATCCCTCGCAGTTACCGGATGCGATTTTCGTCCATGTATCACCTTTTTCTTTTACAAGAGCAATTCCGTTTGCTGCAAGTGTTCCAACCAGCTCACCATCTTCACTTGCGGTTGCTCTGATATTTACAGAATCGGAAACTGTTGTAAGGCAACGATCCTGAAACTGCGGATACTTACATGTCACTTCTTCCGCCTGTGCAGATACTGTTTTATCCTTTTTTGTTGTCTTCTTGCTATTCTTCTTATCAGCTGTCTCTGTCGTTGTCTGTTCTTCTGTCTTCGCAGATATTGTATCCTCTGTTGTATCCAACTGAACAGATTCTACATAACGATCAAGAACGGACGAGATACCGATATTGGAATCATCATAAACACTGTTTGCTTTTATCACACCAAATGCTGTCGTTGCTGCCAGACTTACGGTCATAACTGCAACTGAAATTCTTCTGGTTGTCTTCGACATTTTATTACCTCCCATACAAATGCCATGTTGCCAAACATTTGTTACGAAAATGTTACATTTCTGGTTCATTATAGCAACATTACTAATGCTTGTCAACATGGCAATTCATGGATTTTATACGTTTTCCCTTAATTTCTTAAAATTTAAGATTTGTTACAGAGCTATGAAACAACTACTCCGTCTTTTGCTTTTACCGTAACAATTGCTCCGGTTTTCAGAATCTGTGTTGCATTTTTCGCTCCTATAATAACCGGGATATCCCTGCTTAAACCAACAATTGCTGCATGCGAATTCTTTCCGTCCTTCTCACATACGATCGCTGAAGCAGTTTTTAACTGCTCCATGATATTATTGCTGGTTTCTTTCATAACGATAATATCACCGGAATTGTAGTTTTTTATTAATTCTTCCTCTGAATCAGCTACACACAAGGGGGCACATACAGATTTTTCGTTTACAGAAACTCCCTTAACCAGAATGTGTCCAACTACATGTACTTTGATCAGGTTGGTTGTTCCGGTAACGCCAAGCGGAACCCCCGCAGTAATAACAACGATTTCTCCATCCTTAATATAATGGTTTCTCTTAGCCGCCTCTACCGAATGCTCAAACAGATCATCAGTATTATTCTCCTCTGCGATCAGAAGTGGCTGAACACCCCATGAAAGGTTCAGCTGTCTGCAGACCTTCTCAACCGGTGAACATCCGATGATCGGGCATTTCGGTCTGTATTTGGAGATCATGCGGGCAGTTTTTCCGGATTTGGTTACAGTTACGATTGCCGCCGCACCAAGATCGATCGCAGTTGTGCAAGTCGCATGAGAAATAGCGCTGGTGATATCCGGATTCTGGATATTTCCTCTCTCATAAAAACGTTTTGTATAATCAATATCTTCTTCTGCACGCTCTGCAATCTTGATCATGGTATGAAGCGCCTCTACCGGATACTTACCTGCTGCAGTCTCACCGGAAAGCATGATTGCACTTGTTCCGTCGTAGATCGCATTTGCAACGTCTGTCGCCTCTGCTCTCGTTGGTCTTGGATTCTTGATCATGGAATCAAGCATCTGTGTCGCTGTCACAACCTGTTTATCAGCATTGTATACTTTCTTAATGATCATCTTCTGGATAACAGGGACATCTTCTAACGGAATCTCAACACCCATATCGCCACGGGCTACCATAATACCATCTGACACGCGGATGATCTCGTCGATATTCTCAACTCCCTGCATATTCTCAATTTTGGAAATGATATTGATATTATCGCATCCATGCTCATCTAAGATCTTGCGGATCTCCAATACATCATCTGCAGTTCTTACAAAGGAAGCAGCAATGAAATCAAAATCATTTTCTATACCGAATATAATGTCCGAGCGATCCTGGTCGCTGATATATGGCATAGACAGATTTACGCGTGGTACGTTTACCCCTTTGTGATTTGATACCGGTCCGCCATTTACCACACGACAAACTATCTTACTCTCTGATACCTGTTCCACTGTCATCTCGATCAGTCCGTCATCGATAAGGATCGTATTACCCGGCTTTACGTCATTTACAAGGTTCTTATATGTGATCGAAACCATCTTCTCATCACCCTCTACCTCATCGGTTGTAAGTGTGAATGTCTGACCCGGTTTCAGTTCGATCTTTCCGTTTTTGAAATCTTTAACACGAATTTCCGGTCCCTTTGTATCAAGCAGTGTTGCAACAGGAAGATTCAGTTCTGTTCTGAATTTCATAATACGTTCCATATTGCGTTTATGCTGTGCATGATCTCCATGTGAAAAGTTAAATCGAGCAACATTCATTCCCTCGATCATAAGCCGTCTTAAAATATCATCATCATCCGTTGATGGTCCTAATGTACATATAATTTTTGTTTTACGCATACTGCCTCCTAATAGTTATTTTATAATATAATGAGAAACTGTTATCAGTCTCCATAATAATCTTCATCCGGTACATGTTCTTCCTGCGCTCCTGTTTCCGGTTTCTCCGGTATCCGCAGGATCTGATCTGCATATAATTTAATTGCTGCTATCAAATAAACAAATGTTATGATCACACACAGAATATACATAAATACAAACTGACCTTTTAATACATATCCGGCGATCAAAACAGCAGCCGCAAACCATGGGGTTCTGACAAGCGTTGATGCCTTTACAATATCTGAAAAACTGACCTCGTCACTTATACCAAATATTCGTTTTATTGCATTTATGATAAATCCCCATATCAGAGTTGCAATATAATAAATAAATATTAACAATACTGCCATCACAAGCGTAATACCTATCAGAAACGGTGTATCATAGCGTCTTGTAAACGTAAGCAGAATCTCTTTATCATATATATCCCTCTTCTCGATTGACCGGAGATGACTGTATACGCTGCTCCAGCTGATACGAGTAGGCGCATCATCACTGTATAAAAGAATCTCCTGATTCGATACAACAACCATTGTTCTATAATGTCCCTCTTCCAACAGCTCATCGATCTCATCTGATTCTGTATCATAATCAGTAGAATCAATCCGGATATAAGCACCACCCGGTCGCTTCATCTCATACTTTTTCTTACAGTAAAAACCGTCCTGACTAACACTGAAATAAGCAATCCTGTCATCAATTGCATCTGCCAGTCGATTATATCCGATCTTTTTACTCACAGGAATATAGAAAACAACCATCGGCAGCAAAATACTGACACAAATAACCAGCACATGTATAGCAAACCAAGAGCTTTTCCTTCCTGTCTTTATATATTCCGACGGACGAACCAGGCCTTTGAACATTCCGGCAACCGTCTTAAAAAAACCTACTTTTTCTTCCATGTGTTTTTCCCTTCCGTATCAATTATTTTGTCGTTTTATTCCACAGATATTATAAGTATAACATCATCCGATCATCTTTTCACTAAAAAAATCCGTCTTTTGGGTAAATATTCAGTAAAGACTCTTGACATATGTTTTACAAACGCAGCTTTTCTTTATATTGTAAATCTTAAATCACGTCCATATATTGACTTTTGTATGTAAAAAAAATATTATGTTTCTGTATGTAAAAATACAAAAACGTCTTTTTTACAATAGCAAAGGATTTATTTTTACATATGCTTATAAAACATTTTCACTCAAAACAAATGGGAGGTTATTTATCTTGAAAAAACTAGTCACAACCATCCTGTGCGGTATGCTTACCGGCCTTGCAGCATTCTCTATGCCAAAAAATGCCGGACATGTATCCGCACAGGCAGCTTATACCTATCAATCACAATCCGGCGTTTCCGCTTCCGGCAGCCATACGGACTCATCTTATGAAGACGCAATCAACACTATGGTTGCAAACGGAACCTTTGATCGTTCGTCCCTGACGGATGCACAGGTTGCATATATCAATCAGAAATACGGCGAAGATCCTGAGGCATTCAGCGAACTGCAGAAACAGTCAGATTATAACAGCAGTCCATCTCTCGCAGCCATCAACACCGGCAGTTATTCCCATGACAGCCAGTTCGACGGCTACGATGTGATCGATGGTATCGACATCTCCAGATGGCAAGGAAAAATTGACTGGAAAAAAGTAAAAGCAGATGGTGTCAAATTTGCGATCATCCGTGTAGCGCTTCGCACAACAGAATCCGGTGTACTGGAAGCAGATGCATTATATAAGGAAAACTTACAAGGTGCTATCGACGCGGGTCTGGATGTAGGCGTCTATATCTACTCACAGGCAATCAGCACAGCGGAAGCCAAAGCGGAAGCTGACTTTACAATGAACCTGCTCAAGGGTTATGACATCAACCTTCCTATTGTTATGGATTTTGAATATTATACAGGCAACACCGGCAGACTTGCACGCGCACATCTAAGTGTTGCTCAGGCAACAACGATCTGCAATGCTTTCTGTAAAGAGGTGGAAAGCAAGAATTATACCGCTATGGTATATGCCAACAAATCCTTACTTACAAATGATGTGAATTCAAATGCGATCGCAAAGAACTACCAGATCTGGCTCGCCCAGTATCCGGGATGGGACAGTGCGACCGGAAGCATTCATGCATCATTTGATGGTAAGTACTCCTACTGGCAGTACACATCTTCCGGTTCCGTCGATGGAATCGCAGGCAGAGTCGATATGAACTTCCGTTATGTCAAGAAGCCTGCCGCTGTCAAGAACCTGACAAGAAAGACCGCCAGCATGTTAAGTATAACTTTGAAATGGAATAAGGTTCCATATGCTTACGGCTATCAGATCTATCGTTTGAATAAAGAAACCGGAAAGTATGAGAAGATCGGCAAAACAACCGGTGCCTCAAAGACGACCTACATCGACAAGGATCTCGAGATCAATACTTTATACAGTTATCAGGTCCGCGCTTATTATAAGTTGAAGGATGGCAACTATTATGGTGCGTATTCCACTCCGGTACATGCAACTACACAGAAAAAGACAGTTACAAATGCAGCTGTATCCAAAAAGGCAGAGACATCCCTCACAATAACATGGGACGCGCAGACAGAAGTCAGCGGCTACCGGATCTCCAGATTGAATGCGTCAACCGGAAAATATGAAACCGCTTCCTATGTAGAGGGCGCTTCTTCAAACACATGGAAAGACACAGATCTTAACTGTGGTACTTCTTATTCATATAAGGTTCGTGCCTACTATGTAGAAGACGGCAAAAAAGCTTATTTTGATTACTCAAATGTCGCAACAGGAAACACAAAACCGGGCAAGGTATCCGATGTAACGGTATCTGCAACAAAGAATTCCGCTACGATCCGCTGGAATCCACAGGTAAATGTATCCGGCTATAAGATCTATGTGAAAAACGATGCAAATAAATGGTCACATCTCAAAACGATCAAGAACAAAAATACAACATCCTTCACACACACAGGTTTAACCGGCAATAAAGAATATACTTATTCCGTCATTGCTTACTATACAAAGAGCGGCAAAAATACAAACACCGATCGTTCCGATTCCGTAACAGTACTGACCAAACCGGCAGCTGTTAAGAATTTCAAAGCCGAAACCATCAAGGCTGACACCGTGAAGCTGACATGGAAGAAGGAAAGCAATATCGACGGCTACCGTCTGTATGTAAAAGAAGATGCAGCCGGTTCTTCATGGACAAAGATTGCAACGATCACATCTGCAAAAACTACAACATTTACACAGAGTGGTCTTACATCCAACAACGGCTATAAGTTTCAGATCAAATCATACAGGAAATATAACGGCAAGACGTACACCGGTGAAAGTGTTACAACATCCGCAAAGATAATTCCCCAAAAGGTAACAAATGTAAAGGTTAAGAGCTATGGCTCCAAACAACTCCTGTCATGGGAACCTATCAAGGGTGTGAATGGCTACTACATTTATCGTTATGATACCAAAGCAAAGAAATATAAGAAGATCAAAACGATCAACAATGGAACTCAGTTCATCTACTGTATAAATGCAAAGGCATCATCCAAATATAAATATCATGTTACTGCATTTAACAAGATCGGAAAAACTGTATATAAAGGAAAACGTTCCGCTGCCGCTTCAACTGTAAAAACAACCCAGAAGGTTAAAGTTGCATGCGGTGTATTAAATGTAAGAAAGGGTGCAAATACAAGCAGCAAGATCCTGACAACCGTTACAAACGGCAAAACGCTCACTGTAAAGGGCATCCGCACAAGCCGCGGCACAAACTGGTATAAAGTTTCCTTTAAAAAGGGACGCAAAAGCTACACCGGCTATGTATCCGCAGACTATGTAAACCTTAAATAAGCAATTCAACTAATAAGTAAACATACAGTATAGTATATAAAAAAGATGTCATTACTATTATGAAGCAAGCCTTATCCGAGGCTGGTACTTAAGCAGCGTATTTTGCTGCTTTATGTACCACTGCACGAGGATTAGAACGGAAGTGTCTTGCGTAATAATATGTAATAGCATCTTTTTTATTTTAATTTATAATATATATTTACTTATTAGTTGAATTGCCTAATGAAAAGGTATAGCCGATCCCGCGGACAGTCTGAATGTAGACCGCATCCTCTTCCAGCTTATCGCGCAGACGTTTGATATAAACAGACAAGGTATTATCATCTACGAATGCTTCATCTACATCCCAGAGCCGTTCAATCAGCTGTTTTCTGGTAAGTACTTGATCCGCATGTGTCACCAGTTCTTTTAATAAACGGAATTCGCTCGGTGTACAGTCTACATTTCGTTCTTTCTGATAAATCTTATAAAGCCTGTTATCAAGTCTTGTATGTCCGAATATAATGTCCGCTTCCGTTTCTTCCTTCTTTTCTTTTGTATCGGAATTATATTTCTGCCGACGCAAGATAACTGCAATCCTTGTCAGAAGTTCTTTTACGCGATAAGGCTTTGCAATATAATCATCTGCCCCAAGTTCCAACCCCTGTACCAGATTCACCTCATCAGAAACCGCCGTCAGGAATATGACAGGAACATAATTATCATGTTCTCTTATATATCGGCAAAAATCATAGCCATTTCCATCCGGAAGCATCACGTCTAATAATACAAGATCGATGTCCGGGTGTAACAGTGCTTTCGCTTCTGCCAGATTCGAGGCTTTCACGACTTCGTAATTTTCAGTTTTTAATGTATATTCTGTTCCCATTGCAAGTGCAAAATCATCTTCCACCAACAAAATCTTTTCATTTGCCATCTCTCATACCTCAATTATTTATCAAGTGCAAAGAAGCATACCGCACTCACCAGACTGATCATAACGCCCGCTGCCAATAGATAAAATCCTGCTCCGTATCCGGCAGATCCTGTATAACCGCTTTCGCGCATACTCTCTGTAGTGTCGTTCAATATTTCACGAATTGCCCGGATCGTCTGATGGTGTCTTATAATAAATAATCCAACACCCGAAGCTACAACAGGAATAAACATATTCAGATTAAATATATTCCATGTATCATGGTCGCCTGCAAAATAGATCAATATCAATACAATTCCGGCAATTCCCGCAAGCAAAATAAAATATGGCACAACACGCGTAAAAAAGTTGATTTCTCCCATACCGCTATATTGTGTTGCCAGCTTTTTCAGATTCAATAAAGGATACCCCTGCTTCAAAGTCTCTACATCCTGTATCGTAAAACGATATCTGAAATACGGAAAAAAACCGGACAAAAGTATACAGATCATGCCAACCAGATACATCCGGCTGAACTTATTTACCTTCATACACCCTCCATGTCAGATATTATTTGATACGGAATGTTGCCTTCACATATCCATCTGCAAACAATACATAATCCCTGCCATCATATGCCCATTTCAGTTCTTCTTCTGCATATGACGGTTCCACAAACTTCACATCGATTCTCGCCACATCATCTGCCTTTACAGCGGCGGTACGAAGGAGAAGCATCCCCTGTACAACCGGATGGTCGGTCAGATGAATCTTATTTTGATCACCCGTCTCCTTACTGAAGCTGTAAACCTCTTCTTTTGAAAATGTATGAAAATCCTCTGCATTATCATAAGAAGCTGCTTCCACTCGTTTCAACTCTTTCTCTTTATCAGATGGTTTTACCAGAGTTACCGTAAATTTCTCTACAGGTGACTCCTCACCATCTACATAACCAAGGATCGGAAGAATATACATAAATGCATTCTCCTTTACGGCTCCGAATTCGTAGCGGATGCTGCCTGCCTGTCCTGCCTGCTCCTTCTCTGCCATATATGATATCTTCCCGATAAATGCTCCCTGATAAGTGGAGGCATCCATCTCTGTCATCTTCGTGCCAATCGCCATCATTCTGTCATAAATGTTCATGTTGTACCTCTTTCTTCTTAAAACAAATTATTTGTCCGTAAATCCTTTATGTCGGATCTTATTTTCATTCTTTTTTATAATATAATTTTCTTCCCGAAAATTCAACAACCGCAGTTAAATCTTACATCCCGACACTATTTCGTCCCACCGGTCGACTGAATCCTCTGTATATAGACATTAGCAATATTTTCGTTATGAATTGTACTTTGCCAGCGAATGCGGGTGCATGTCCGAGCCAAAGGCGAGTTTGCACTGAAGCATGAGCGGATCAGGCAAGTGCAATGCATAGAAAATATGCGAGTCTAATACAGAGGATTCAGTCGGCCGGTGGGACGAAACAATATCGATTAAAAGTCCATGCGGGTGCCGGGCTTTGGTGCTCCGACCTCGTACCCCTGCTCACGTATCATCTGCAGATCTGTCTCAAATGTAATTCCTGTCGTTGTCAGAAAGTCACCGCTGATAACCGCATTTGCACCGGCTCGAAGTGCCGCCTTTCCATTATCAGGCAAAAATGCCCTTCCGGCAGCCAAGCGGATAAATGTATCCGGCAGAACAAACCGAAAGATTGCAACCGTACGAAGAAATTCATCTTCTTTCATCGGTTCCTGATGCTCAAAATAAGTTCCCGGAATCGGATTCAACATATTGATCGGAACAGAATCCACATCCAGCTCTCTCAAGGAAAATGCCAGATCAATTCGATCAGAAAGTGTCTCTCCCAGTCCGATCAGTCCGCCACTGCACACCTTCATGCCGGCTGCTTTCGCCGCCCGGATACTTTTTCTCTTATCATCTGAGGTGTGCGTAGTACATAAGGTCTTAAAGAATTCATCCGATGTCTCCATATTATTATGAACCATCGTCATCCCTGCTTCATGCAGCTTCATGAAATCCTCCTTATCCAACATACCAAGGGATGCGCACACATGGATATCCGCAGTTTTTCTTATATCCGCAACATTTGAAACAGCAAGCTCTACCTCTTTTTTCGACAGTCGCCTGCCAACAGACACCAGTCCATAACGATAAGAGCCTCTGCTCTTATCCTGAACCGCTATATCCGTCAATACCTTCTCGCCCAGCACACATTCTGCCGGAACTTTATCCTTTGCTCTTGTTGACTGTGCACAGTACAGACAATCCTCGCTGCATTGTCCTACCTTGACCGCCGCCACAGAACAGACATCACAGACATTTCCACAAAAATGCAGTCGAATCCGGTCTGCCGCCTCAGATAGCTCTGTCAGGTCAGCTTCCATAAGCAATCCGGCTTCCTCTCTGCTGATGCGATAACCATTCACTATCCTTTCCTCTAACTCTTTCAGTTCTTCCTTTTTCATCATTTGCTTATTGTCCTTTATTAAGAAATATTGCCCTTTTCTTTAAAACACATAATAGCTTAATAACTTCATCCAATCTTTATTAATATACCATCTAAACAACATCTTGTGAACTCCCCAATGTTCCACATCGCCACGCCCGGCTTGTCCTCGCACCTACCCACTACCGGCTATGTATTACCCAACTTCGTGCCTGCCTACTACCGGCTGGATTC
>OIGD01003283.1_pt1 | contig 11104 bp, 9 predicted proteins | sample 1582211 | NCBI WGS metagenome assembly OIGD01 (sample SAMN04414078, study PRJEB24778) | human gut metagenome | material: faecal | host: Homo sapiens
CAGTTGATTATTATTTTACCGTTGGCAGGTATTTTCTCTGTTTTTGTCAGAAATGGACAGATGGGAGTTTCAATGATCTGGTGGGCATTTCCAATCACGGAGTTTATCGCTTGTCTGGTGGGCTATGTATTTTTAAAGAGAATCAGAAAGAACAAAGTGGAAACTTTAAATTAAGGAGGAATCGATTATGGCAAAGAAAATCATTACAATCAGCAGAGAATTTGGAAGTGGTGGACGCTTCATCGGTGAAGAAGTGGCAAAGAAACTGGGTATAAAATACTATGACAAGGATATCATCGGTCAGATTGCAGAGCAGTCAGGCTTTTCACCGGAGTATATTCAGGAAAATGCAGAATTGTCTCCGAAGAAAGGATTGTTTGCCTATGCTTTTGCAGGACGTGATATCACAGGAAAATCTGTGGAAGATATGGTGTATGAGGTGCAGAGAAATATTATTTTAGAATTGGCTGAGAAGGAGCCTTGTGTGATCATTGGAAGAAATGCAGACTATATACTGAAAGACCGGGACGATGTGCTGAATGTATTTATTCATGGGGATATGCCGGAAAAAATACAACGTATCATGGACTTACATAATGTAGAAGAGAAGGAAGCTGTCAAAATGATGGCAGACACAGATAAAAGGCGAAGAACAAATTATAACTTTTACACAGATCAGAACTGGGGAAAAGCCAGCAATTACACACTGTGCCTGAACAGCTCACAGCTTGGATATGACAGATGTGAGATGATAATTATGGAATGCGTGAAATAAAAACAGATTATGTTTTTTATTCAAATTGACTGAGTGGAAGAGTCCTTTTTCTATGTAGTGTATCTGTAAAATAAAAGAGGCAGATATAATGAAAAGGAATAAACCAGCTTGTATCATTCAGGTAAGAGTTAAGTGATGGAAGCATTTCAGATAATAATAGTTACTTTGCGCATTTTGTGTTATAATTGAGATTAACAGGAAATGATAAATATCTGCAAAATGAATGTTTATCAGGAACTTACCGGAGGACATTTTAGTTAAGACGTAATAGATTTCGGACTTTGTAAAATGCAAAAGGGAGATCAATGATATGAGAAAAAAAACAGTTCAAACAAGCAGTACCAAAAGCAGTACCAAAGGCAATGCAAAGAGTAATACAAAGAGTAACACAAAGAGCAATGCAAGAAACAGCGTAAAAAGCAGTGTAAAAAGCAGTGCAAAAAACAATCTTCAAAAAGCTGTTAAGACTGTTGCTCCAACAGTAGAGAATGTTTCTGTTAAGCAAGCCGCAATTATTCAGGAGCCATCTGTTGAACAGAATGAACAGAACATTCCAACGAGACAGCCTGATCTGGGACCGCGAAGAAGTGTAGCCTTCATTGGATCAGAATGTTATCCATTTGTTAAGACCGGCGGATTGGGAGATGTAATGTCTGCCCTGCCAAAGAGTCTGGCAAAATTAAACATTGATGTTAAGGTCATTATTCCAAGATACAAATGTATTCCTCAGAAATTTCAGGAAAAGATGGAATACAGGGGTTCCTTTGATATGAATCTCTGCTCTGATGGAAAGCAGTATTATGTGGGAATTATGGAATATCAGGAGGATGGGGTTGTCTATGATTTTATAGATAATGATGAGTTCTTCTCCTGGGGAAATCCATATACGAATCTCATAGATGACATTCCGAAATTCTGTTATTTTGCAAAAGCTGCCCTTGCTGCCCTTAATTATTTGAACTGGACTCCTGATGTCGTGCATTGTCATGACTGGCAGGCAGCTTTAGTACCACTTTATCTGAGAACCTGTTTTCAGGATACAGATGTAGGACGTGCAATTTCAGTACTCACAATACATAATCTGAAGTTCCAGGGTATTTATGACAGAAAAAAGATTCAATACTGGTCAGGACTTCCTGATTATGTATTTAATAAGGACTGCATGATCCAGAACTGGCTGGATGCTAATATGTTAAAGGGGGGAATCGCTTACAGCAACAAAGTTACAACTGTAAGTAATACTTATGCATGGGAAATTCAGACAGAGGAATATGGAGAGGGACTTGCAGAGCATTTAAGATATCACAACAATAAGATTTTGGGAATTGTGAATGGTATTGATACGGATATCTGGAATCCTGCAACTGATAAGCTGTTAGCTGCTGATTATGATGAGAAGTCAGCAATAAAGAATAAAAAGATTAATAAAAAAGCTCTTCAGGAATCTCTGGGGCTGGATGTAGATGAGCATAAGATGGTAATCGGACTTATTTCACGTCTCACCAACCAGAAAGGTCTTGATCTTGTAAATGACGTAATCCCGGGAATTATGGATGAACATACGCAGGTGGTTGTTCTTGGTACTGGTGATTCTCAGTATGAAAATACATTCCGCTATTATGAAAACAAATATAAAGGCAATTTCTGTGCATATATTGCTTACAATGAAAATGTGGCTCACAATATTTATGCAGGATGTGATGCACTTCTGGTTCCATCAAGATTTGAACCATGTGGACTTACACAGCTTATAGCCATGAGATATGGTGCAGTTCCGATTGTAAGAGAGACCGGAGGACTCAAAGATACGGTTCAGCCTTATAATATGTTTGAAAATACAGGAAACGGTTTTACATTTGACAGATATGAAAGCGGGCTGCTTTACGATGCGATCAACAGAGCAAAGACGCTCTATTTCGAGAACAGAAAATCCTGGGATGATATGGTGATCCGCGATATGAATAAAGATGTTTCCTGGGAAAAGAGTGCAAAACAGTACAAAGATATGTATGTAGGATTAACACCAAGAGATTAGAACGTGTTTGAAAAATGCTTTACGCAAGATTTCACATTCTGATGGGCTGGATTAAGATGCATTATTTTAGAGGATTGCTATAATAATGATGTATCCTTAAAGGATGCAGGTAAAACATTAGCTGGTATCAGATTGATATCAGCTTGTTTTATAATAGTGCAGAAAGAGAATAAGGGGAGGAATTGAACAGATAAGGAAGATATTAAGGTAACACAGGGCATAGATAAGGAGATGTACGATGCCATTTAAAATAGTTCGCAACGATATAACAAAAGTTAAAGCAGATGTGATTGTAAATACTGCAAATCCGAATCCGATATGTGTAAGTGGCACAGATTTAGCCATATATGAGGCGGCAGGGAAGGGACAGCTTCTTGCTGAAAGAACAGGTATCGGTAAGATTGCAAGAGGTGACATAGCAGTCACCGGTGCATATAATCTAAAGGCAAAATATATCATTCATACGGTCGGACCGGTATGGACAGATGGAAAGCACCAGGAATTCGAAATTTTGGAGAGCTGTTATCGCAAATCATTGCAAAAAGCATTGGAACTTAAGTGCGAGAGCATTGCATTTCCACTAATTTCGACAGGAGTATATGGATTCCCGAAGGACAAAGCATTACAGATTGCTGTGTCAGTATTCAGCCAGTTTCTTACAGAAAATGAAATGGAAATCATACTGGTAGTGTTTGATAAAAGATCTTTCCAGTTGTCCGGTCAGATTGTTGGGAATATTGATTCTTATATTGATGCTAATTACGTCAGAGAAATCCATAGAAAAGAGTATCCGTTAAGGAGCAGAAGAAGTACTCGTATAAAAGAATTGGCAGAAGAAGATTTCAATGAAGAAATGCTTCAAAGAGAAGAAGACAACTATCCACTTGAGGAAATGACAGATACGGGCATGACAGAGTTGCTCATGCCGTTAGAAAATATTTCACTGGAAGATCAGCTGGCAAATATAGGAGTTTCCTTTCATGACAAATTATTTGAGTTGATTGATGAAGCACATCTTGATAATAAGGATGTGTGGAAACGGGCAAACCTTGACAGGAAACATTTTTCAAAGATTCAGTGTGACCAGAACTATCATCCAAAGAAAAAGACAGTAATGGCACTCTGTATTGCACTGCAGCTTGATTTGGAACAGTCAAAAGACTTGCTTGCCAGAGCAGACTGGGCATTTAGTCCAAGCAGTAAGGTGGATCTGATTGTACAGAAGGCTATTATAGATAAGCAGTATGATATTATGCAGCTGAATGTGACATTATTTAAGTATACGAATGAAATTCTTGGAATATAGGAGAAAATATTCATGAGTAGAGAGACAGATATAAAACTTTTAATGGACGATTGGAAAGAAAAACATAAAAATAACGGATATAAGCGTTTTATTAGAGATGGCATAGTGTGTGAGGAAAAATGGGAAGCACAGCATACACCAAGAGTATGTTATTTCTTAAAGGAAGCATACACTTCTAATGAAAATGGTTATAATCTGGTAGAAGATTTGCATGATTGTGAACGTCCATGGACTATGTGGAGAAAGGTAGCAATATGGACACAGGCAATATATAATGCATTTAACGATAATATCTGTGAGTATGACGATGAAGTATTACGTTCTAAGGAAAAAGCAATAATTGACCGGATTGCAGTGGTCAATGTGAAAAAAAGCAATGGCGGAAGCGAATCTGAATATGAAGATTTGAAAAAATACGCAATTGAAGACAGGCTGGAAATAAAGCGTGAATTGGAAATTATACAACCTGATATCATTGTATGTGGGAATAATCTCAGTCTATTGAAACTTGTATTAGGAGAAGAATTACAGAATGATGATACATGGGATAATATGTTGGCACTTTGGAAGGATACATTGGTGCTTGATTATTATCACCCTGCTGTGCATTATCCTAATCGAGTAAATTATTATGCTTTGATGGCAATCTGTGATGTGGCAAGGAAAAAATATGGTACGCCTGTATGGTCAGCACAAAATGAAAAATGTTAGGGATATTAGTGTCGATGCAATATTGCACCGGCATTTTTATTTTCTAAAAGTGTCGCCCGAACAGTGACCATATGAAGATGCCTTTCAATTATACTCATATTGTAACAGTGAAAGAGAGGTGCCGGAGTAATCCGGGGATTGGAGGCATATATGTACGGAGCAATTTTAGGAGATATTATAGGAAGTCCATTTGAGTTTGATAGAGGAGATAAAACAAAGGAATTCGATCTGTTTACCAAAGGCTGTGATTTTACAGATGATTCTGTTATGACAATAGCGGTTGGAGAAGCTCTTCTTGCAGTTGGACCGGAAGCTACAGTAAAGGAAATTGAAGAGGCAGTAGTAGCTAACATGCAGGATTGGGGGAAAAGATATCCACATGCAGGTTATGGTGGAAGCTTCAGACATTGGCTTAAAGAAAAAAATCCGAAGCCATACGGAAGCTATGGAAATGGTTCAGCCATGAGAGTGTCAGCTGCAGGCTGGCTTTATGATTCAATTGAAAGAACAAGAGAGGTAGCAAGGGCGACAGCAAATGTGACACATAATCATCCGGAAGGTATAAAGGGTGCAGAAGCAACAGCAAGTGCAATATACATGGCAAGGAATGGCTCTTCAAAAGAAGAAATCAAAGAGTATATAGAGAGGGAATTTCATTATGATCTGAGTAGAACATTGGATAATATCCGACCTTACTACCATCATGTTGAAAGCTGTCAGGAAACAGTGCCAGAGGCAATCATCGCATTTCTGGAATCCAAAGATTTTGAGGATGCCATACGGAATGCAGTATCACTTGGTGGAGATACTGACACTCTTGGTGCTATTACAGGAAGTATTGCAGAAGCATTTTATGGAATCCCAGCTGTGCTGATTGCAGAGTGTAAAAGCCGGATTGATAAGGGACTGATGACTGATGTTCTTGATGAATTTGATCATGTACTTGGCAGGAGCGTGGATACTTATTCAGATGAAGTGGATGAGATACAGGCAAATCAGATGATTGAGGCAGCAATCGACCAGTATTATATTCAGCAGGATAAAAATGGAATGCTGTTATTTATGGAAGTTATGGTAACAAGAATGCAGCAGGCAGGAGAAGTCATTGTTCCATATATCACGGAAAATCCTTTTATGTCGGAAGAACAGATAGCTAAAGTAAAGGCTGGTGACACGATTTCGCTTGACCATGATGTAAGACTTAAAATAGAGACTGTAAAAGATGCTGATGAAAAAGAATGGATTGGAGTATTTACATCTTCTGAAGAGATGCATAAGGGTTCTGCTGGAAATGTACAGATGAATCAGTCTATTGAATCAATACTTCGTCTGGCACTTAATTGGGAACAGGTAAATGGAATTGTGATTAATCCGTTTGGTAAGTATATTCAGATGACAAAGAAGATGATAGAGCTTTTAATCAATGGGTATGAATATTATGAGAATGAAAGGAAGAGCAAAGATGATGAGAACAATTAAAGTTACGGGAAAAGGGAAAATAGCAGTAAAGCCGGATAAGATCCGGTTATATGTAAACAAAGAAGGACTTTGCCAAGAATTTGTCGTAAAAATGTGGTCAAATCAAGAAAATCGAGTGCGAAAGTAAATGTTACGCAATGCACAGCTCGGGAAAGAATTCCCTCGCTGCCGGGCTGTCGCCCTATATAGTTCCATGAAAGAAACCTCCTTTTCAAGCAAGCTTGAAGGAGGTTTTTCCCTGTAAATATGCATGGCTCGTAGTCTTCACAAATTCTTCACAAAAAATTAGCACTCACATCTTGACAGTGCTGACAAATGGTGTTATATTCTCAATATAACAAAGAAACATATAACATCTGGCAAACAGGAGGTGTTTTTATGAATATCAGTAAATTTACACAGAAGTCCATCGAGGCAGTGAACAGCCTTGAGAAACTGGCGTATGAATATGGCAATCAGGAGATCGAGCAGGAGCATCTGCTTTATGCCCTGTTAAAACAGGAAGACAGTCTCATCCTCAAGATGATTGAGAAGATGGAGATTGATAAAACGTATTTTACCGAGGCGGTGGAATCTGCACTTGAGAAACGTACCAAGGTTTCCGGCGGACAGGTTTATATCGGTCAGTATTTAAATAAAGTACTTGTTCAGGCAGAGGACGAGGCAAAGGCTATGGGAGATGAATATGTTTCTGTAGAGCATTTGTTCCTGTCCATGATCAAGAATCCAAATCCGGAGATCAAGAAACTGTTTCAGGAGTTCGGCATTACAAGAGAACGCTTCCTGCAGGCACTTTCCACGGTCCGCGGCAACCAGCGTGTGACGACGGACAACCCGGAGGCAACTTATGATACGTTAAATAAATATGGCCAGGATCTGGTGGAAAAAGCAAGAAATCAGAAACTGGATCCGGTGATCGGACGAGATGCGGAGATCCGTAATGTGATCCGTATTCTTTCCAGAAAAACGAAAAACAACCCGGTGCTGATCGGTGAACCTGGTGTTGGTAAAACGGCAGCTGTAGAGGGTCTGGCACAGCGTATCGTCCGCGGTGATGTTCCGGAAGGACTGAAAGATAAAAAGATTTTCTCACTGGATATGGGAGCACTGGTAGCAGGTGCCAAATACCGCGGCGAGTTTGAAGAACGACTGAAAGCCGTTCTGGAAGAAGTCAAAAAAAGCGAAGGTCAGATCATTCTCTTTATCGATGAGCTACACCTGATCGTCGGAGCCGGAAAGACAGACGGAGCGATGGATGCCGGCAATATGTTAAAGCCAATGCTGGCACGAGGTGAGCTGCACTGCATCGGTGCGACAACGCTGGATGAGTACCGTCAGTACATTGAAAAGGATGCCGCACTGGAGCGAAGATTCCAGCCGGTTATGGTAGACGAGCCGAGCGTAGAAGACACGATTTCCATTCTGCGTGGACTGAAAGACCGCTATGAAGTTTATCATGGCGTAAAGATTACAGACAGTGCACTGGTAGCGGCTGCAACGCTTTCTCATCGTTATATTTCCGATCGTTTCCTGCCGGATAAAGCTATTGACCTGGTCGATGAAGCCTGTGCCCTGATCAAGACCGAGCTGGATTCCATGCCAACGGAGCTGGATGAACAGCGAAGAAAAATCATGCAGATGGAGATCGAGGAAGCTGCCCTGAAAAAAGAGACCGATAAATTAAGTGCCGAGCGTCTGGAAAACCTGCAGAAGGAGCTGGCAGAACAGCGGGAATCTTTTGCAGGCAAAAAAGCTCAGTGGGATAACGAGAAACATTCTGTTGAAAATCTGTCCGTGCTGCGTGAAAAGATTGAAAATATGAACAAAGAGATCGAAAAAGCACAGAGAAGCTATGATCTGAACAAAGCAGCAGAGCTGCAGTACGGCGAACTGCCGAAACTTCAGAAACAGCTGGAAATTGAAGAAGAAAAGGTAAAAAGCAAAGATCTGTCGCTGGTACATGACCGTGTAACAGACGAAGAGATCGCAAGGATCATTTCCAGATGGACCGGCATCCCGGTTGCAAAACTGACCGAAGGTGAGCGTACCAAGATCCTGCACCTGGATGATGAACTGCACAAACGTGTCATCGGACAGGAAGATGGTGTCAGAAAAGTGACCGATGCGATCATCCGTTCCAAAGCTGGTATCAAAGATCCGACCAAGCCTATCGGTTCGTTCCTTTTCCTTGGTCCTACCGGTGTCGGCAAGACAGAGCTTGCAAAAGCTCTGGCAGCAAGTATGTTTGATGATGAGCAGAATATGGTGCGTATTGATATGAGTGAATACATGGAGAAATATTCTGTGTCCCGTCTGATAGGAGCACCTCCAGGATATGTAGGATATGAAGAAGGTGGACAACTAACTAATGCAGTTAGAGAAAAACCATTCAGCATTATCTTATTTGATGAAATTGAAAAGGCTGCAAAACCTAATCCAAGAATTCTAGATATATTCCTACAAATTCTTGAAGATGGTCGTTTGACTGATTCTAAAGGTGAAACAGTTTATTTTAGTGAGAGTGTAATTATCTTTACATCTAACTTAGGTGCATCTGAAGTATCTTCAAGTGGATCTAATGAAGATATTGCAGAAGAGTTTATTAAGATTGTTAAAAACTATTTTGATAACGAAATTAAGCGTCCAGAGATACTTGGTCGTATTGGATATAGTAACATTGTTCCGTTCAACTTTATCAAAGATAAAGAATTCAGCATTAAGATTGCTAAATCTAAACTACGCCCTGTTCAAAAAGCAATCCTTGAAAAATATCGTATTGACTTAGAATTTGAAGATGAATTGAAGTTTATCAATTATATTTTAGGTGGTGCAGATAGTAGTAAGGGTGGACGTGACATCTTAAATGCTATTAATGATAAGTTATTAGATGAACTAGCAATGTTTATGTTTGAAAATAAGCAAGACTTAAGTTCATTCAAAGGTGCAAAGATTCTTGTTAAGACTGGTAAAGACAGTCTAGAATTTAGTTTTGAAAATGATTAAATTTAATGTTGCAAGTATTAATTGTTGCACTGAAATAGAAGGACCGAATAAAAGATTAACAATATGGTTTCAGGGTTGCATGCTTCACTGTAAAGGCTGTTGCAATCCTGGATACCAACCATTAGAGCCTAGAAATATCATTTCATTAGAGAATCTATTAAAAATAATTAATGATTCAAAAGAAAAATATGGTATCGAAGGAGTAACATATTCTGGTGGTGAACCCACACTTCAACAAAATCTTCCAGTTTTGACTAAAGAAATACATAATCTTGGACTTGGAGTCATTTCATTTACTGGAAGAAAATACGAAGAGGTATCTGATGCTTTAGAAGGTTGTGATGTTGTACTTGACGGCCCTTATATAGAAGAGCAAAAAGAACACGTAAGAAAAGTTCTAGGATCTACAAATCAAAGAATAATCATTCTTTCAGATAGATATCCTAACTGTGAAGAATGGTTTTTTAATAATGCATCAAAAGAAGTGGAAATTAACGTTGGTGATTACATAGTTGCTAACGGTGATGCAGTTTTGTAATTGATATTACTTTTTCAAGAATGTGAAGGATGATAAAATGAAAAAAGTATTTGTTTTAATAAAAGTAAATAATAGGGATTATTATAAATCGTTTTACGATTTTGTAAATTCTATTCATAATTTGACTTTTCAAATATTATCGGATTACAAATTTCAATATTACTGCGGGATTGGTTTTGATAGTGGACATTTGATATATATTGATGAAGCTAATAAAGAAGAATTCATTAGTGCCATTTCAAAAGATAATATTCCTTTTGAAATAAAAGATTTGAGTGAAAAATATGATGAATGGATTAATAAATGTTCATGTAAAAAAGTAAAACTAGATGATTCATTTCTTGATAATGAACAGATTATACAATTTGCGTTAGAAGTTGAAATTCCGCAGATTATTGAACTTCCAGATGGTTCACAACTACTTACTGAAGAAGAAATAGTACGTAAAGATGGAATAAAATTATATACTCATTCAAATGAACAATGTGGTCATCATATTCCACACATTCACGTTTACTACAATGGGGATAAAAACTATTGCGTTTTAAGTTTAAAAAACTTTGAAGTAATAGAACCATCTAAATGTGATAAAAGAGCAAAAATTAAAAAATGCGTTGAATTATTAAAAGGAAATATTAACGATGCAAGATTAGCATGGAATAGAACTAGTGGAAATATAAAGTTTAAAATAAATAATGGAATAGCTATTGATGAGACATATGATTCATCTAAAAAATAGTGTCACATCTGTCACGCCAGTCACGTGTCACTTAGGGGTTATATCTTAAAATATAGGGTTAGAGGGTGCATTGTATTAACAATACTTACCTTTCACATAAGAAGTAATAGGGTTGATACAAATTATGTCAGACCTTTTTTCTTTGGGCTCTGTCAAAAATTCTACTGATAAAAACCCCTATACACTTTGAAGTGGGTGGGGGTTTTGTCAAACGATGTAATCCTTACTTTTTAGGTAATATAATTTTGAAATATAGCATATTACTATCATACTTGATTTATAATATAAATGATATTTTTTATAGCTGTTAAAAAATCTACTGATATCAGTAGAATTATTTATATTACTACAGTATTTTAGAAAGTTGTTTTTACATTTATGCAAATTAAGCTAAAATCTCATAGAAACTATTGCAATAAAAAAAGGTATATGATAAAATGTAAATACTTGGGGAAACCTAAAATCATGATAATAATAACGATAAGTTAGCCCCCTTTTAGTATATAGGACTAACTTTT